>Ga0079997_113951_pt1 | contig 19535 bp, 17 predicted proteins | sample PerSpoCPS_CMetaG_FD_69200 | JGI IMG/M metagenome (GOLD analysis project Ga0079997, IMG submission 69200) | Archaeal communities from Yellowstone National Park, Wyoming, USA - Perpetual Spouter C (PS_C) MetaG (SPADES assembly) (version 2) | ecosystem: Environmental > Aquatic > Thermal springs >... | reverse complement strand
GCGGGGAAGACCTTTAGGGGTTTGGGGGCGGGGAGGGTTTGCCGGCCGGTCCTCAGGTCAAACCGGGCCCCGTGCCGGGGGCAGACGATGGCCCCTTCCTCCACCTCTCCCTCATGCAGGGGGCCGCCGTCGTGGGTGCAGAGGTCCTCGAGGGCGAAGACCTCCTCCCCGGTGTAGAGGAGGAGAATAGGCCTCCTGTGCTCAGGCCGCCGGATCACCAGGCGGCCGTCCTTGAACTCCTTGAGGTTAGCTACTGGGGTCCACATGGGAAAAGCATAAGGGGGAAGCCTTGGCTTCCCCCTTAGGATCTAGAGGCGGACCTTCTCCTCAATCACCGCCTCAATGTGGGCCCGGAGGGCCTTTAGGGGGATGCGGGTGAGGACGTCGGCCAGGTGGGCCTTTACTAGAAGCTCCTGGGCTAAGGTCCTGGGCAGGCCCCGGGACTGGAGGTAGAAGAGTTGCATCTCGTCCACGGGGGCGGTGGTGGAGCCGTGGGTGCAGCGCACGTCGTTGGCCCCGATCTCCAGCTGGGGGATGGAGTCCACCCGGGCCGTGGGGGAGAGGATGAGGTTGCGGTTGGCCTGGTAGGCGTCCGTCTTCTGGGCTTCCCGCTCCAGGCGGATGAGGCCGGAAAAGACGGCCCGGGCCTCGTCCTTCACCGCTCCCTTATAGAGGAGGTCCGAGCGGGTGTGGTGCTCCACGTGGTGCTGGAGGGTGTAGTGGTCAAACTGCTGCCGCCCGTGGCCGAAGTAAAGGCCCAGCATCTCGCTTTCCGAGCCCGGGCCCAGAAGCTCCGAGGCCACCTCGCTGCGGGCGTAGGCCCCGCCCAGGTTCACCACCAGGTCGTTGAGGCCCGCGTCCCGCTCCAGGAGGGCCCGCTGGCGGTGGAAGTGCCACACGCCGTCGCCGAAGGTCTCCACGTGGGCGTGGCGGAGCCTGGCCCCGGGCCTCAGGACCATCTCCGTGGCCGAGAGGTGAAGGGTAGGGGGGAGGTCCGGGGAGAGGTACTCCTCAATGTAGGCGGCCTTGGCGTTGTCCTCCAGGAAGAGGAGGCTCCGCCCCGCCGAGGCCTTACTCCCTTCCAGGAGCACCTTAAAGACCCCCACGGGCTTTTCCAGCTCCAGCCCAGCGGGCACGTAGAGGAAGGCCCCGTGGGTGAAGAAGGCCGAGTTCTGGGCGGCGAACTTGTCCTCGGTGAAGACCGCCTGGAAGAGGCCGGCCTCCACCTTCTCCGGGTGTAGGCGCATGGCCTCGGCCAGGGAGGTGAGAATAAGGCCCTGGGCCTTGAGCTCCTCCGGGACTTCGGCGTAGACCAGGTCGGGCCCCACGAAGACCAGGAAGGCGGCCACGTCGGTCTTCTCCAGCCGCCGCTTCACGGCCTCGGGGAGGGTGTCCCGGGTGAGGGAAAGCCCCTTGGGGGCCTCCACGGGCCGGTCCAGGGGGGCCTCGGAGAGGTCGGTGTAGCGCCAGTTCTCGTCCTTTTTGCTGGGGTAGGGGAGGCGGGCGAAGGCCTCGAGGGCCTCAAGCCTCTTCTTCAGCGCCCAGGCGGGCTCGCCAAGGGCCTGGGAGATGGCCTCCACTTGGGTCTTGTCCAGTACCTGCATCCTGCCTCCTTAGCCCACGGAGCCTTCCATCTCCAGCTCAATGAGGCGGTTCAGCTCCACGGCGTACTCCAGGGGGAGCTCCTTGGCGATGGGCTCAATGAAGCCCCGCACGATGAGGGCAGCCGCCTCGTCCTCCTTGAGGCCTCGAGTCTGGAGGTAGAAGATCTGCTCGTCGTTGATCTTGGAGACCGTGGCCTCGTGGCCCACGTGGGCGGTCTCCTCCTCAATCTCAATGTAGGGGTAGGTGTCGGTGCGGCTTTCCGGGTCAATGAGGAGGGCGTCGCACTCCACGTTGGCCTTGGCCTGCCGGGCCCCCTCCATGACCTTCACCAGGCCCCTATAGCTCGCCCGCCCCTCCCCTTTGGAGATGCTCTTGGAGACGATGGTCCCCGAGGTGTGGGGGGCGGCCATGACGATCTTGCCCCCGGTGTCCTGGTGCTGGCCCGTCTTGGCGAAGGCGATGGAGAGGATCTCCGTGCGGGCCCCGGGCTCCAGGAGGTAGCTGGAGGGGTACTTCATGGTGACCTTGGAGCCCAGGTTGCCGTCCAGCCACTCGTGGTAGGCGTCCCCGTAGACCAGGGCCCGCTGGGTCACCAGGTTGTACATGTTGGTGGACCAGTTCTGGATGGTGGTGTAGCGGCTCTTGGCCCCCCGCTTCACCACGATCTCAATGACCCCGGTGTGGAGGCTTTCCGTGGAGTACATGGGGGCGGTGCACCCCTCAATGTAGTGCACCTCGGCCCCCTCGTCCACGATGATGAGGGTGCGCTCAAACTGGCCGAACTCCGGGGTGTTGACCCGGAAGTAGGCCTGCAGGGGGAGCTCCACCTTGACCCCCGGGGGCACGTAGACGAAGGAGCCCCCGGACCAGGCGGCGGAGTTCAGGGCGGCGAACTTGTTGTCCTCGGGGGGGACCACCTTGGCGAAGTACTCCCGGAAGAGGTCCTCGTACTTCTTCATCCCCTCCTCAATGGCCACGAAGATGACCCCCTGCCGCTCCAGCTCCTCCCTCACCCGGTGGTAGACCATCTCCGAGTCGTACTGGGCCCCCACCCCGGCCAGGACCTTCCGCTCCGCCTCGGGGATGCCCAAGCGCTCGTAGGTCTTCCGGATCTCCTCGGGGACCTCCTCCCAGCTCCTGGCGTCCCGCACCTCGGCGGGCTTCACGTAGTAGACCAGGTTGTCCAGGTCCAGGCCCGAGAGGTCGGGGCCCCAGGTGGGCATGGGCTTCTTCTGGAAGATCTCTAGGGCCCTAAGGCGGAACTTCAGCATCCACTCGGGCTCGCCCTTGTGGTAGCTGATGGCCTCAATGACCCGCCTGGAGAGGCCCCGCTCGGCCACGAAGACCGGCTTGACCTCGTCCACAAAGCCGTATTTGTACTCCTCTCCCAGCGTCCGGAGATCTACCTCGCTCATGCCCCCTCCTTGACCTTCTCCCTAAGCCACTCGTAGCCCCTGGCCTCCAGCTCCAGGGCCAGCTCGGGGCCGCCCTCGGCCACCACGCGCCCGTCCATCATCACGTGCACCCGGTCGGGGACGATGTAGTTGAGAAGCCGCTGGTAGTGGGTGATGACCAGGGCGCCAAAGCCCGGTCCCCGCATGGCGTTCACCCCCCGGGCCACCACCTTCAGGGCGTCAATGTCCAGGCCGGAGTCGGTCTCGTCCAGGATGGCGTAGGTGGGCTCCAGGACCAGAAGCTGGAGGATCTCGTTCCGCTTCTTCTCCCCGCCGGAGAAGCCCTCGTTGAGGTAGCGGGAGAGGTAGCCCTCGTCCCAGTCCAGAAGCTCCAGGGCCTTCTTGACCTTGGTCCAGAACTCCGCCACCCCCACCTCCCGGCCCAGGCGGGCCTGCAGCGCCAGGCGGAGGAAGTTGGCGATGGTGACCCCGGGGACCTCCACGGGGTACTGGAAGGCCAGGAAGAGGCCCCTCCTGGCGCGCTCGTCGGGGGAGAGGTCCAGGATGCTCTCCCCGTCCAGGAGGATGTCCCCCTTTTCCACCTGGTACTCCGGGTCCCCGGCCAAGATCTTGCCCAGGGTGCTCTTGCCGGCCCCGTTGGGGCCCATGAGGGCGTGGACCTGGCCCTTGGGCAGGACCAGGTTCACCCCCTTCAGGATCATCTCGCCGTCAATGGATGCCCAGAGGTCGCGGATTTCCAGCTGGTTCATGCTCTTGCCTCCTGGTGCCGGGCCCTCCTACTGCGACCCGTTCGCAGTTAGAGTATAGCCCACTGCCCTTCAAAAGTATAGTGATTCAGTCGGGATTTGCCAGATGGAGGCCCAGGGCCTCGGGGAGGGCCAGGGGGCTTGGGGAAAGGCGCGCTTCCAGCTTGGGGCAGAAGCGGCCCAGGGTCCGGCCCAGCTGGAAGCGGAAGGCGGGGGGGAGGTCCTTGGCCCCTTCCAAAAGCTTCTGCCAGGCGGCCTCCTCCTCCCCCAGGCCCAAAAGGGCCAGGACCTCCACCGCCCGGGCCTGGGCCAGAAGACCGGGGTCCTCGAGGGGAGGCAGGGCCACGATCTGGGCCAGGGCCTCGCCGAAGCTCCCGCCCCGGGCCAGGACCTCGGCGTAGCCCAGGCGGGCCTGGGCCCGGAGGTAGGGGTTCTCCAGGGAGAGGAAAGGCTTTAAGAGGGCCTTTCCCTCCTCCGGGGGAAGGAGAAGGCTCAGGAGGCTCAGGGTGTCCAGCCTGAGGGCGGTGTAGCGGTCCGTGGCCTCCTCGGGAATGGCGGTGAGGAGGTCTTTTAGGAGGCGCTTTGCCTGAGGGGCGGTGAGGCCTCCCAGGAAGGGGGGGCGGTAGGGCTGGCCCGCCTCCAGGAGGAGGTAGGTGGCCCCCAGGCGGAAGAGGGTGCGGAGGTGGCGGTAGCGGGCCTCCTTGGGCCTCTCCTTGGTGGTGCGGAAGTAGCTCTCGGCCCGGGCCAGAAGTTCCAAAGCGGCGAAGGGCCTGCCCCAGGCGGCCTGGAGGATGCCCCCTTCGCTTTCCACCCGGGCCCGGGTGAAGGGGTCCTCGGCCTCGGCCAGGGCCTTTTTCAGGGCCTCCTCCGCCTCTTCATAGCGGCCCAGGCGCCTCAGGAGGGTGGCGTAGCGGGCCCGCACCCGGGCCACCTCGTCCTTGGGGGCGCCGGCCTCTTCCAGGGCCTTTAGGCCCTCGGCCATGCGGGCTTGGGCCTCGAGGCGGCCCAGGCGCATGAGGAGGTCCCCCATCTGGTAGCGGGCCCGGCCCAGGAGGAGGGGGTCGTGCCCCACCTGGGAGAGGGCCTTTAGGGCTTCCTCGTACCGGCCCAGGTCCTTGGCCACCAGACCCCGCCAGAGCTGGACCCGGTCTTTTAGGAAGGGGGCCACGGGTAGGCCCTCGGCCTCGGCCACGAAGCGGGCCGCCTTCTCGTAGTCCCCCTTCCAGCGCTCCACCGCCGCCATCACCAAAAGCCCCTCCGCCCGGGCGGTCTCGTCCAGGTGCTCCAGATCCCTCTTGGGGGGAAGGAGCTCCTCGGCCTCCCGGTAAAGGGCGGCGTCCGCCTTGGCCTCCGCCGCCTTGATGCGGGCCCAGGTGCGCAGAGCGGGGTTTTCCGACTGAGAAAGGACCTTTAGGGCCTCCTCGACCTCGGGGTGGGCGTACTGGCCCAAAACGGCCCGGTAGCGCACCACCACCCCGGCCAGGGCCTCCCGCTCCTCCTTGGGCCAGCTTTCCGCCTCCTCCCAGAGGCCGGGGAGCAGGGCCAGCCGGGCCGGGTCCTCCTCCAAAAGCTCCAGGAGCACCCGGCGCTCCCCCGCCTTGCGGGCGTGGTAGAGCTTGCGGAAGAGGTTTTCCCGGGGGAAGTGGTCCAGGGCCAGGCGGTGGAGGGCCCTGGGGGCCTCCTCCGGCAGGAGGCTCCTCAGGGCGGGGCGGACCAGGCCCTCCCCCACCCAGTCCAGAAGGGCCTTTTCCGCCTGGGAGAAGCGCTCTATGGGCTTGCCCAGGGCTTTTTCCAGAAGCTCCAGGGGGAAGGCGGGGTCGGCCTCGGGGCTGAAGGCGGAAAGGGCCTGGAGGAGAGGCCTCAGGGCGGGGTCGTCCTGGAGGGGGGTTTTGGGGTCGTGCTTGGCCGCTTCCAGGAGGACCAGGCGGGAAAGCTCCCCGAAGTTGCGCCCCGCCTGGTTGACCAGGGCCTCGAGGCGCTCCGGGGGCAGATGGGGAAGCCTCTCCCGCACGAAGCGGCGGGCCTCCTCCCGGCTCGGGGGGGAGAGGGGCTGGTAGGGCAGGGTGGGCGGGGGCTCGGAAAGGGCGGCCAGGTAGGGGATGGAAAGGCGCTTCAAAAAGGGCTCCAGCCAGGCGGCGAGCCCTTTGCGGTTCCCGTCAGGCCCCCTTAGGGGGAGGCCTTCCAGGGTCCCCTCGGCCTCGGCCCGCAGGAGGAGGGGGCGGCCCTCCCGGTTCAGGGCCTGGGTCAGGAGGAGGAGGACCTCCTGCTGTAAGGCCCCCTGGAGGCCGTAGGGCTGGGTGGGGGAGAGCTGGGCCAAAAGGGCCCGCACCTCCTCCCCTACCCCCAGGGCCTCGCTCAGGGGGACCAGGGCCTGGGCCAGCTCCCCGCCCAGGTTGAGGAGGACGGGCTCCTTGCCCGGCAGGGCGGAGAGGGCCCGTCCCAGGGCGGAGAGGAGGACCCCCTTTCCCGTGGCGGGCCCCCCCACCACCACCATCTGGGGCCTTTCCCCCGCCTCCAGCTCCTTGAGGAAGCGGCGGAAGATACGGCGCTTGTCCCGGCCCAGGGCCTTGCGGGCCGTCTCCAGGAAGAGCTCCGGGGGCGGGGGTGGGGGGGTGAGGCCCGCCTCCCGGTAGAGGTCAGCCAGGACGCCATAAAGCCTTTCCTTCTCCTCGGGGCTCCCCAGGTCCTTGTAAAGGATGTTGCGCACCGTCCCCGCCCGCCCGCCCCGTTCCGCCACCAGGGCCTCCAGCCAGCGCAAGGAGCCCTTCTTGCCCCGGTGGTCCCGGCCCCGGAGGTGGGGGCGGAGGTCCTCCAGGTAGCGTAGCCAGATGGTGGGGGCTTCCGCCATGGTGTACACACTATAAAAGAAGGCGTTTCCTTTTTCCACACCAAAAGGGGCCCCCGCCTTAAGTGCCCCAGAAAAGCCCTTAGCCCCGACTTGGGCGCTTCGTGTTGCGAAACCAAAGCGGGGGCACTTAGGGTGGGAAAACCCCCCGGGAACCCCGGGGGGCGAGGACAGAGCAACCTCAGTGGGCGGGCTCCTCGGTGAACTGGGCCTCCTCCGTGGAGCCCTTGAGGGCCAGCGTGGAGGCCTCGCCCTGGGTGAGGGCCAGGACCACCTCGTCAAAGTAGCCGGCCCCCACCTCCCGCTGGTGCTTCACGGCGGTGAAGCCCTGGGCCTGGGCCAGGAACTCCTTCTGCTGGAGTTCCACGAAGGCGGGCATGCCCCGGGCCTTGTAGCCCTTGGCCAGCTCCCAGATGTAGTAGTTGAGGGTGTGCCAGCCCGCCAGGGTGATGAACTGGAACTTGTAGCCCATCTCCCCCAGCTCCCGGTTGAACTTGGCGATGGTCTCGTCGTCCAGGAACTTCTTCCAGTTGAAGGAGGGGGAGAGGTTGTAGGCGAGGAGCTTGTCGGGGAACTCCCGCTTGACCGCTTCGGCGAACTTTCGGGCCTCCTCGAGGTCGGGCTTGGAGGTTTCCATCCAGAGGACGTCGGCGTAGGGGGCGTAGGCCAGGGCCCGGGCGATCCCCGCCTCAATCCCGTTCCTGACCCGGTAGAAGCCCTCGGGGGTGCGCTCGCCAGGGAGGATAAAGGGCTTATCGCGCTCGTCTATGTCGCTGGTGATGAGGGTGGCGGCCTCGGCGTCGGTGCGGGCGATGATGACCGTGGGCACGCCCATCACGTCCGCCGCGAGCCTGGCCGCCTGCAGGGTGCGGATGTGCTGGGCGGTGGGCACCAGCACCTTCCCGCCCAGGTGGCCGCACTTCTTCTCCGAGGCCAGCTGGTCCTCGTAGTGGATGCCGGCGGCCCCGGCCTCAATCATGGCCTTGGTGAGCTCAAAGACGTTCAGGGCCCCGCCGAAGCCCGCCTCGGCGTCGGCCACGATGGGCACGTACCAGTCCCGGGACACCTTGCCCTCGGAGCGCTCAATCATGTCGGCCCGCATGAGGGCGTTGTTGATGCGCTTCACGATCTGGGGCACGGAGTTGTAAGGGTAGAGGGACTGGTCGGGGTAGGTCTGCCAGGCCAGGTTAGCGTCGGCGGCCACCTGCCAGCCGGAGAGGTAGATGGCTTCCAGCCCGGCCCGCACCATCTGCACCGCCATGGCCCCGGTGTAGGCCCCGAAAGTGTGCAGGTAGGGGCGCTCGTGGAGGAGCCGCCAGAGCTTCTCCGCCCCTCGCTTGGCCAGGGTGTGCTCCACCATGACGCTGGGCCTGAGGCGCACCACGTCCTCGGGCCGGTAGTCCCGCTTCACGCCTTTCCAGCGGGGGTTTTCCGCCCACTCCCGCCTCAGGGCCTCGGCCTCCTGCCGCATCTCGGGGGTCAGCACGCTTAAGGGTTCCATCGGACACCTCCCAGGCCCAGTCTGGGCCCTGGAGGCTTTCCGGTGTAGGGTGTAGCCCCCGAAGCTTCACACGGAAAAGCGGTGTGTTTTGTCCCAAGCTACACCAGCTGGGGCCGCTTCCCTGATCGTTGTGGGGCCCCCGCCGCGGCGGGGTATCTTATGTACCCCACCGCGGCTTTTGCCGCGGTGGGGGCCCCAGAAAAGCCCTTCCAAAGCCCCGATTTGGGCACTCCATGTTGCGAAACCAAAGCGCGAGCCCTTAGCGCACCTGCTGGGCGGCGATGAGGAGGGGGTCCCAGACGGGGCTAAAGGGCGGGGCGTAGGCCAGGTCCAGGGCCAGGAGATCCTCCACGGTCCCGCCCCTGGAAAGAAGGGCCGCCAGGGTGTCTATGCGCAGGGCTCCGTGGCCAAAGGCCACCACCGCGCCCCCGAGAAGCCTTTCCGTCCCCTCCTCGTAGACCAGCTCCACAAAGAGGGGCTGGCTCCCCGGGTAGTAGTGGGCGCCGTCCCGGCTCTTGATGAAGACCTTTTTGGCGGCGTAGCCCTCCTTCAGGGCGGCCTCCAGGGAAAGCCCCGTGGTGGCCACCGCCAGCCCAAAGGCCTTGAAGATGGCCGTCCCCGCCACCCCGTGGAAGCGGGCCTCCTTCCCGGCGATGACGGCGCCGGCCGTGCGGCCGTGCTTGTTGGCCACGTCCCCCAGGGGAAGCCAGTAGGGGCGCTTAAGGACCTGGTGGAAGCTCTCGGCCACGTCACCGGCGGCGTAGACCCCTTCCAGGTTGGTGCGCATCCTTTCGTCGGTGGCGATGGCCCCGGTGGGCCCCAGGGCCACGCCCATGGCCCGGGCCAGCTCCACGTTGGGGCGGATGCCGGTGGCTATGAGGACCAGGTCCACGGGCACCACGCCTTCCGAGGTCTCCACCGCCTCCACCCGGCCGCTTCCCCTCAGGGCCGTCACCCGGACCCCGGTCCAGACCTCCACCCCGTGGCGCTCCAGCTCCTCCTTCAGAAGGGTCCCCACCTCCGGGTCCCAGTGGGGCAGAGGGCGGTCCTTGGCCTCGAGGAGGGTGACCTCCAGGCCCCGCTTGCGGAAGGCCTCGGCCACCTCCAGGCCGATGTACCCCGCCCCCAGGATGGCGGCCCGCCTGGCCCCCTCGAGGGCCTTCAGGAGGGCCTCCCCGTCTTCCATGTTCCTCAGGGTGAAGACCCCCGCCTGCTCCGTGCCGGGGATGGGGGGGATGGTGGGCCTAGCCCCCGTGGCCAGGACCAGGTGGTCGTAGCGGTCCTGGAAGGTGCGCCCCTCGGTGTGGTCAAAGACCGTGAGGGTCTTGAGGGAGGGGTCTATGTCCACCACCTCGTGCCGGGTGTGGACCATGACCCCCTGCTTGCGGAACTCCTCCGGGGTGCGGGCCACAAGCTTCTCCAGCCGGGGAATCTCTCCGGAGAGGACGTAGGGCAGGCCGCAGGCCCCGTAGGACACCCACCCGGACTTCTCGTAGACCACCACTTCCAGCTCGGGGTTTTCCCGCTTGGCCTTGGCGGCGGAGGCCCCGCCCGCCACCCCACCCACCACCACCACGCGCTTGCCCATGGGGGGTATTGTGCCACAGGACCCAGGGGCCAGATGTCCCCGTATGATGGAGGCATGGCCTCCCGGGGTCATCCCTTTAGGGATCGGGTGAAAAAAGCCGTGGAGAGCGTAATCCGCCAAGCCGGCCTCGAGGGGCGCTTCCAGGTGGTGATGGAATACACCTCCCCCCATGGAAGCGTTATCCGTGAACAAGGGAGGAAGGTGGATGTGGCGGTACTGCTAAAGGGGGAGGGCCTCCGCCCCTACCTCTTTTTGGAGTGCAAGTGGCAGTCCACCTCGGGAAGCGCCGAGGACAAGCTCTTCCGGGCGGCGGAGGAGGCCAGGAGGGACCGGCTTTTCGGCGTGCACTCTGTGGTTGTGGTGGGAGGCCCTGGGTTCGGACCCAAAATGCGCCGCTGGGCCCTCACCGAGGGCTTTATCCACGAGTCCTTTTTGGAAGCTTGGCTAAGGGAGTTTTTCGGGATTTCGCCGTGATTACCCCTCTTTTTCCCAACCCCACTGCCAAGAGGCTGGACCCTCCCCTCAAATGGGCGGGAGGGAAGCGGTGGTTGGTCCCCTATCTGGAAAAGATGTATGGACCCCACCGCCACCGGAGGCTGGTGGAGCCCTTTGCCGGTGGCCTGGCGGTGGCCCTGGGGTTGATGCCAGAAAGAGCTCTGCTCAACGACATCAACCCGCACCTCATCAACTTTTATCTGTGGCTTAAAAGGGGCCTCCATCCTAGGCTGGAGATGCGCTATGACCGGGAACTTTACTACGCTTACAGGGCCCGTTTTAATCGGCTTATTGCTGAGGGTAAAGCCGACACCCAGGAGGCCGCCGAGCTTTTCTACTACCTCAACCGCACCGGCTACAACGGCCTTTGCCGCTTCAACCGCAAGGGGGAGTTTAACGTTCCTTTTGGAAAGTATAAGGCCGTTACCTACACTCAGGATTTCACTGCTTATAAAGAGGTTTTCCGCAACTGGGAGTTCACCTGTTTGGACTTCCGCCAGGTGGATATCTCCCCTGAGGATTTCGTTTACGCCGATCCCCCTTACGACGTAGAGTTCACGGAGTACAGCCCTGGGGGGTTTTCTTGGGAGGACCAAATAGCCTTGGCCGAGATGTTGGCGGATCACCCCGGTCCGGTGGTGATATCCAACCAGGCCACGCCGAGGGTAGTGGGGCTTTACCGCTCCCTGGGATACGAACTGCAGTTCCTCCCCGCCCCCAGGCGGATAAGCTGCAACGGGAACAGGGATAAGGCCCTAGAGGTGCTGGCCCTGAGGAATCTCTAGGACCTCCTCCCGCAGGAGCCTTCCCCCCTTGAGGTAGAGGATCCGCCCCGCCCTTTGCGCCAGCTCCAGGTCGTGGGTGACCAGGATCAGGGTGCGGGCCTTCCCCTGGGCGAAGAGGAGGGCGGCCACCTGCTCCCGGCTCTCGGCGTCCAGGTTGCCCGTGGGCTCGTCGGCGAAGAGGATCCCGGGGTCCAGGGCCAGGGCCCGGGCCAGGGCCACCCTTTGCTGCTCCCCGCCCGAGAGGCGGTTGGGCAGGTGGTGGAGGCGGTGGGCCAGGCCCACCTGTTCCAAAAGCTCCGCCGCCCGCTTCAGGCGCTTCCCCCGGCGCCAGCCCGAGAGGAGGAGGGGAAAGGCCACGTTCTCCAGGGCGGTGAGGGTGGGGATCAGGTTCCACTGCTGGAAAACGAAGCCCATGTGCCTGAGGCGCACCCCCGCCCGCTCGTCCTCGGAGAGGCGGTGGAGGGGGGTTTCGTCCAGGAAGACCCCGCCCTCCGTGGGCAGGTCAAAGCCGGCGAGGAGGTTTAAAAGGGTGGTCTTTCCGCTTCCCGAGGGCCCCACCACCGCCGTGGCCCCCTTGGGGAAGGCGTAGGTGAAGCCCTCCAGGGCCACCACCTCCTTATCCCCCTGCCGGTAGCGCTTGGTGAGGTTCTCGGCCCTTAGCATCACACCCTCCCCAAAGCTTCCACCACGGGGATGCGGCTCGCGTTGTAGGCGGGAAGGAGGCCCGCTGTGAGGCCCAGGAGGAGGGCTATGCCCAGGGCGAAGAGGGAAAGCCTTGCCGTGACGGCGGAAAGGGCCAGGCCCACCTGGTCCAGGGTGTAGAGGTTGATGGCCGAGGAGGCCAGGCTCCCCACCCCAAGGCCCAGAAGGCCCCCCATGAGGGCCAGGAGGAGGGCCTCGAGGAGCACCAGGCGGAAGATGAAGCCCCGCCTAGCCCCCAGAGCCCGCATGACGCCAAACTCGCGAATGCGCTCGTAGACGGACATCATCACGGTGTTGGCCACCAGGAGGCCGCCCACGGTGAGGGCCACCAGGCTGATGCCGAAGCGCACCAGGTCGCTGATGCGCAAAGCCCGCTCGGCGAAGCGCATGACCTCGCTCGTGGTCTGGGCCTTCACTCCGGGTACCGCCCTTTCCAGGGCCCGGGCCACCTCCTCCGCCTTCTGCCCCGGGTTCAGGGCTACCAGAGCCGCGCTAAAGTTCCTGGTGCCCAGGACCTCCTGCAACACGGGGAGGGGGACGAAGATGAGGTTGTCGGCCAGGCCCCCGGCCTCCTCCAGGAGGCCCTCCACCTTCAGGGTAACCTTGGGGGAAAGCCGCAGGGAGCTTCCCAGGGAAAGCCCGTTCCGCTTGGCGATCCTGCCGCCCACCACCGCCCCCGTCTCCGAGGGGAGAAGCCGGCCTTCCTTAGCCTTCACCCCCGGGTAGAGGAGGTCCGGGGCCACGCCCGGGGGCAGGCCCTGGAAGAAGAAGCTGGTGTTGGGGTCAAAGCCCCCCCGGGTGAGGAGGAGCGTGGGGATGACCGCCCGCACCCCCAGGGCCTTCCCCGCCTGGGAAAGGGCCTGGAAGGTCTCCGGGGTGATCTCCGGCGAAGGGGAGAAGCCGAAGCCCTCCGTGCCCTCGGGCACCACCTGGATGGCGGGGCCCACCCGGGAAAGCTCCTGAAAAAGGGCCCGCCTCAGGCCCTCGCCGAAGGAGAGGAAGAGGACCATGCTGCTGGTGGCCACCAGGACCCCCAGGAGGGTGAGGAGGCTCCGCACGGGGCGGGCCATGAGGTTGCGCAGGACGAGGGCAAAGACCTCCACCCCCCAAGCTTACCCCGGGAGGCGGGGAGGGGCGTGGCCCAGGCTACAGGAGGCGTTCCACGAAGCGGGTGTCCATCGCCTCCAGGAACTCCTGGGGCCTCACCTTTTGCCGTTCAGGGTGCTCGTAGTAGGCCTTCTCCGCCTCCTCAAAGCGCTCGTGGGCCACGAACCAGAGGAACTCCCGCTCCGAGAGCCAGTAGGCCCCGAGGACTTGGAAGCCCAGGGCCTGGCGCAGGGGGACGATGGTCTTTAGGAAGACCTCCTGAAAGGCCTCCCTGGCCCCCTCCTTCAGGGTGTAGCGGCGCATCTGGACCTTCATGGGTCCAGTTTAAGGGAAGGGGCCCCCACGTCCGGGCGGCCAGAGCCTATAATCAAAGCCATGCGCACGGCGGAGATCCGCGAGAAGTACCTTTCCTTCTTTGAGGGCAAGGGCCACCTGCGCCTGCCCTCCTTTAGCCTCATCCCCGAGAACGACCCTTCCCTCCTCTTCACCTCGGCGGGCATGGCCCCCTTAAAGCCCTACTTCCTGGGGGCCAAACCCATCTTCGGGGGCCGGGAGTGGCGCAGGATCACCACCTGCCAGAAGTGCCTCCGGGTGGGGGACATTGAGAACGTGGGCCGCACTGCCCGGCACAACACCTTCTTTGAGATGCTGGGCAACTTCTCCTTTGGGGACTACTTCAAGAAAGAGGCCATCCTCTGGGCCTGGGAATTTTTGACCGAGCACCTCAAGCTGGACCCCGAGCGCCTCTGGGTCACGGTCTACGAGGACGACGACGAGGCCTACGCCATCTGGCGGGACCTGGTGGGGGTGCCCGAGGAGAAGATCGGCCGCTTCGGCGAGGACGAGAACTACTGGCCGGGCGGGGCCATCACCCACGGGCCCAACGGGCCTTCTGGCCCTTGCTCGGAGATCTTCTACGACCGTGGGCCCGCCTTCGGCACCCCCGACGAGACCGGCCCCAACACCGGGAGCGGGGATCGGTTCGTGGAGATCTGGAACCTGGTCTTCACCCAGTACGACCGCCAGGGGCCCATCCCCGGCCCCGGGATCCTGAAGCCCCTGCCCCAGAAGAACATTGACACCGGCATGGGCCTTTACCGGGTGGCCGCCATCCTCCAGGACGTGGAGGACTTCTACCGCACGGACACCTTCTACCCCATCATTGAGCGGGTGGCCCTCTTTAGCGGCAGGCCCTACCTGGGCAAGGAGAGCGTGAGCCACCGGGTGATCGCCGACCACGTCCGGGCGGTGGTGGCGGCCTTAGCGGACGGGGTTACCTTCTCCAACACCGGGAGGGGGTACGTGATCCGCCGCCTCCTGAGGCGGGCTTTGCGCCACGGCTACCTCCTGGGCCTCGCCGAGCCCTTCCTCCACCGGCTGGCCCCGGTGGTGGCGGAGCTCCTTGGGGACTTCTACCCGGAGATGCGGGAGAACCTACAGGCGGTGGAGAAGCAGATCCGCCTCGAGGAGGAGCGCTTCCTGGAGACCCTGGAGGGGGGCCTGAGGCGGCTTGACGCCCTCCTCTCCGGCCTGAAGCCCGGGGAGGTCCTCCCGGGGCAGGAGGCCTTCCGCCTCTACGACACCTACGGCTTTCCCCTGGACCTCACGGTGGAGATCGCCGCCGAAAGGGGCTATGGCGTGGACACCGAGGGCTTTAAGCGGGCCATGGAGGAGCAGCAGGAGCGCTCCCGGTCGGCCATGGCCTTTGAGCGGGAGATCTTCAAGCGAAGCGCCCAGGTCCTGGAGGAGCTCTACGCCGAGCGGGGGGCCACCGAGTTTCTGGGCTACGGCACCCTCGAGGCCGAGGCCCAGGTCCTGGCCCTTCTGGCGGGGGACGAGAGCCTCCCCGAGGCCGGCCCCGGCACCGAGGTCCAGGTGGTCCTGGACCGGACCCCCTTCTACGCCGAAGGGGGCGGGCAGATCGGGGACTTCGGCCTTCTGGAGTGGCCCGGGGGCCGGGCCCGGGTGGAGACCACCCTGAAGACCGAGCGGGGCATCTTCCTCCACCGGGCGCGGGTGGAGGAGGGGGTGCTTAGGGTGGGGGAGAGGGTGAGGGCGGTGGTGGACCCCAGGCGCCGGGACACCGAGCGGAACCACACCGCCACCCACCTCCTCCACGCCGCCCTGAGGGCCGTTCTGGGCCCCCACGTGCGCCAGGCGGGGAGCCTGGTGGCCCCGGACCGCCTGCGCTTTGACTTCACCCACCCCGAGCCCCTCAAAGGGGAGGAGCTTGAGCGCATAGAGCTTCTGGTGAACCGCTGGATCATGGCGGACTTCCCCGTCACCTGGCGCTACCTGCCCCTGGAGGAGGCCAAGAAGGAGGGGGCCATGGCCCTCTTCGGCGAGAAGTACGGGGAGGTGGTGCGGGTGGTGCGGGTGGAGGGGAGCCCCGTGCCGGGCCTCGAGTCCAAGGAGCTCTGCGGGGGTACCCACGTGCGGAGGACCGGGGAGATCGGGGCCTTCCTCATAAGGAGCGAGGAGGCGGTCTCCGCTGGGGTGCGCCGCATAGAGGCCGTCACCGGGGAAGGGGCCATCCGCTTCGCCCGGGGGGCGCTCTCCCGCCTGAAGGCCCTGGCGGAAAGGCTGGAGGTGGGGGAGGCCGCCTTGGAGGAGCGCCTGGAGAAGCTTCTCGCCGAGCTCAAGGCCCGGGAGAAGGAGGTGGAAAGCCTCAAGGCCCGGCTGGTCCAGGCCGCCTTGGGTGGGGGCGGGGTCGCCCTGGAGGAGAAGGGAGGGCTCAGGTGGGCCGCTTTGGAGCTTCCCGGCCTGGACATGGCCGCGCTTCGCCAGGCCGCCGACGACCTGGTGAACCGGGGGGCCGACGTGGCCCTGGTCCTCTCCGGGGGGCAGGCGGTCCTGAAGCTCTCCAAAGGGGCCCAGGAGCGGGGCCTCGAGGCGGGAAGCCTCTTCCAGGCCCTCACCCAGCGGGCCGGGGGGCGGGGCGGGGGCAAGGGGGCCCTGGCCCAGGGCGGGGGCCTGGACCCCAGGCGGGCCAAGGAGGCCCTGCCCGGGCTCCTCCCGTAGAATGGGGGCATGGTCCTCCTAAGCTTTCTGGCGGTGGCCCTCTCCTGGGCCCTCTTCGCCCTCACCTTCAGCCGCTATAGGCTCCGGCCCTCCCCCCACAACGCCTTCTACGCCCTGGGCCTCCTCTTCTTCGCCCTGGGGGTTTCGGCGGAGCTTCTGGCCCGGCTCCAGGGGGCCTGGAGCCCCTTCCTCTACCGCCTCTGGTACTTCACCGGGGCCATGCACGGGGTGACCTTCTTGGGCCTGGGGAGCCTGGCCCTGGTGAACCCCAAGGCGGCCAGGGGGCTTCTTCGCCTCCTGGTCCCCTTCGTCCTCTTCGGCCTTTACCTGGTGGCCACGGCCCCTTTGGACCTGGCCCGGCTTCCCGAGCCCTACACCCCTTCCGGGGCCGCCTTCCCGCCCCCAAGCCTCACCTCCCCCAGGCTCTGGACCATCCCCTTCAACCTCTTGGGCACCCTCCTCATGGCGGGGGTGGCCCTTTACACCACCCTCCTCTTCTGGAAGAAGAACCCTCTGAGGGCCCAGGGCACGGCCCTCATCTTCCTGGCCGCCCTGGTTTTGGCCTACACCAGCACCCTGAACCGCTTGGGCGTGGTGGGCCTCGAGGAGGCGGGGCGGGCCTTTGGGGTGGCCCTCCTCTACCTGGGGGTGGTCCTGGCGGACCGAAGCGTGCGCTATGCGGCTGGGCGCCCTTGACGTGGGGGAGGCCAGGATCGGCCTGGCCGTGGGGGAGGAGGGCCTGCCCTTCGCCTTCGGCCGGGGGTACCTGGTGCGCCGGAGCCTGGAGGAGGACGTGGAGGCCCTTCTGGACTTCGTGCGCCGGGAGGGCCTCGCCAAGCTCATCGTGGGCTTTCCCCTCCGCACCGATCTCAAGGAGAGCGCCCAGGCGGGGCGGGTCCTCCCCCTGGTGGAGGCCCTGAGGGCCCGAGGGGTGGAGGTGGAGCTTTGGGACGAGCGCTACACCACCAAGGCGGCCATGGCCCGGCTCCGCCACGCCCCCAGGCGGGTGCGGGAGGATAAGGGGAAGCTGGACGAGATGAGCGCCGTGGTCCTTCTGGAGGGGTACCTTGCCCGAGGGGTCTAGAACCTGGCTCTGGCGGGGGGTCCTGGCCCTCTTCGTCACCTTCGCCCTCCTCCTCCTCTACGCCCTCTGGCTCATGGGCCCCACGGGGAAGGAGGCCATGGTGCGCATCCCCCGGGGGGCCAGGGGGGTGGAGGTGGCCCGGGTCCTGGAGGAGGCGGGGCTTGTGCGCTCGGGCCGCCTCTTCGCCGCCTACCTGCGCTTTTCCGGCCGGGAGCGGCGCCTCGTTCCCGGGGTCTACCGCCTCCAGGGGGACGGGGCCTTCCGCCTGGCCCGGGCCCTCACCGGGGGGGAGAAGCCCCTTGCCGTGACCCTCACCTTCCCCGAGGGGCAGCGGGCGGTGGACTACGCCGAGAGGCTCTCCCAGGCGGGGCTGGACGGGGAAGGGTTTTTGCGCCTGGCCCAGGACCCCGGCGGCCTAAAGCCCCCCTACGTGGAGGCGAAGGGCCTCGAGGGCTACCTCTTCCCCGCCACCTACACCTTTGACCTCCTGGCCACCCCCGAGGAGGTGGTGCGGGCCATGCTGCGCCGCTTTGAGGCCGAGCTCACCCCCCCGGTGAGGCGGCTCCTGGAGGAGCGGAACCTGTCGGTCCACGCCTGGGTCACCCTGGCCTCCATCGTCCAGGTGGAGGCGGGGAGCGAGGCGGAGATGCCCAAGATTGCCGGGGTCTTCCTGAACCGCCTGGAGCGGGGCATGCCCCTCCAGGCCGACCCCACCGTGGCCTACGCCCTGGGCAAGAGCCTTCCCGAGCTTTCCCGAAGGGCGGGGGACTTCGCCGTGGACTCCCCCTACAACACCTACCGCTACCAGGGCCTCCCCCCGGGGCCCATCGCCAACCCCGGGCGGGCCGCATTGCTGGCGGTGCTGAACCCCGTGCGCACCGACGAAAAGGGGCGGCCCTACCTCTACTTCTTCCACGCCAAGGGCAGGCTCTTCCTGAACGCCGACTTTGAAGGGCACCTGAAGGATTTGGCCCGCCACCGCTACTCCTCCCCGTGACGGAGGAGCTTTAGCTGGGCGTAGGCGAAGAGGAGGGTGAGGAGGAGGATGACCACGGTCACCGCCGCGGCGTAGCCCAGGCGGAAGTTCTCAAAGCCCGCTTCATAGAGGTAGTAGCCCAGGACCCGGGTGGCCCCGTAGGGCCCGCCCCGGGTCAGGAGGAAGACGGCGGCGTAGGACTGGAGGGAAAGGATGGTGCCCACCACGACCAAAAAGGCCACCGCCGGCCGCATGAGGGGCAGGACCACGTGGCGGAAGGCCTCCCACGGCCCCGCCCCGTCCACGTAGGCGGCCTCGAGGAGGGTTTTGGGGATGGCCTTGAGCCGGGCCGAGGCCACCAGGACCCCGTAGCCCAGGTGCCGCCACAGGGTAAAGAGGACCACCATGACCAGGGCCCAGAAGCCCTCCCGGTCCCAGGGGGGGATGGGGAGGAACTGGGCCAAGGCCCCGTACTCCGGGGTGAAGAGGGTGTACCAGGAAAGCGTGGCCCCGCCCAGGGTCACCAGGCCGGGGAGGAAGAGGAGGCTTTTGGCGAAGCGCTCGTAAGGGGCCCCTTCCAGGGCCACGGCCAGGGCCAGGGAGAGGCCTACGAAGAGGGGCAGGGCCAGGGCCATGAACTTCAGGGTGACCCATAGGCTTCCCCAAAAGGCCGGGTCCTGGAGGAGGTCCCGGTAGTTCTTGAGGCCCACCGGCTTGGGCTCGGAGAGGCCGGACCAATCCCAGGTGGAGAAGCGGAGGACGTCCAGAAAGGGGTAGAGGACGAAGACCCCCAAGGTGAGGAGGGCGGGGAGGGAGAAGAGGACCAGGGGGAGCTTCTTCACCGGGCTAGAAGAGGTAGAGGAGGCTCAGGAGGAAGGGGTAACGGTCCGAGGAGGAGACCTCCAGGGCCAGAGGCTCCAGGTAGAGCCGGAAGCCCGCCCCCCAGGCCAGGTGGAAGCCCCCCTGGTACCCGAGGCCGAGGCCCAGGGAAAGGGCTCCGCCCGGCAGCTCCACGCTCGCCAGAGGGCCCAGGTGGACCCCGAAGGGGTAGCGGAGGTCCAGGCCCAGGCCCAAGGAGGCGTAGAGGTCGGCGATGACAAGCCCGGGGAAGAGGTTGGCCTTGAGGAGGGCGTAGACCTCCGGGTTTTGGGAGAGGAGGACCTGGGCGTCCAGGCCGGTGTCTATCCCCAGGGGGCTAAAGGGCAGGACCAGGCTCCCCTGCAGGTAGAAGCCCTTATCGGGAGCGTAGCCAAAGCCGGCGGTGTTCTCCGGGTAGACTGGGGCCTGGGCCAGAGCCAGGCCGAGGAGGAGGCCGAGGGTGGCAAGAAGGCGCTTCATGGGGGCATCATACCAAACCCCCGGGGTGCACCCCCGGGGGCCAATGCAGGGTACCCCGCTACCTGCAGGGGGAAACTTCCAGGTTCTGGATGAGGTAGGTTTCCAGGGACATGGTCTGCCCGCCGGCGAAGGTGAGGGTGAGGTTCTCTCCGGGCACGCAGTTGCCGTTGGCGTCGTCCAGAACGCCAGCGAAGGTGACGGTCTTACCGTCTACCGTCAGGTAGCCGTTTTGAATGGTAATGGCTCCGGTGTTCTCGTTCCAGTCCGTGATCTTGAAGTAGAGGCGGGCGGCGTGGTTCCGGGTATCCAGCTTGACGTCCACCTCAC
>Ga0079997_114697_pt1 | contig 19561 bp, 20 predicted proteins | sample PerSpoCPS_CMetaG_FD_69200 | JGI IMG/M metagenome (GOLD analysis project Ga0079997, IMG submission 69200) | Archaeal communities from Yellowstone National Park, Wyoming, USA - Perpetual Spouter C (PS_C) MetaG (SPADES assembly) (version 2) | ecosystem: Environmental > Aquatic > Thermal springs >... | reverse complement strand
CGGCCAGCGCCCTTTGGGCGCTGGCCGCCGCTGTGAGGCCGCGCCCGCCCGCAGGGCGGGCGCGGCCATCCCCTCTTCACATTAAGAAAGCCTTGGCCTCAAAATGGCATTAGCTGCTAAACCTATACCCCTTCCGAAACCCGAGCTATTGGCTGCAGCGTCAGATAGCGCCAATACGAGCTTTGGAAGGAAGGGTTTAGACCAAGGGTGAAAGAGGAGCTTGAAGGGGTGTAAATCCCCTCCTGTGCACTCCGATTTACGCGCCTACGGGAATTTTGTATGTCGGCTTTACAAATCTTTATTGCAGGGGCACGAATCGGAAGCGGCCGTGGTAGGTTTTGTGGAGCTGGCCGTCTTTTTTGATGAGGAGGATCATTTCTTGGGGTGCTTGGGGTGGGCCGACTGGGGCAACGAGGCGGCCGCCTTCTGCCAGCTGCTGAAGGAGAGGATCGGGCACCTCGGGCGCTGCGGCCGTAAGCAAGATACGATCGTAAGGGGCATACGTCGGCCAGCCCAAACGCCCATCCCCCCAGCGCAGATGCACCAAATAGCCCAACCCCTGCAGAAGCGCCTTAGCCCTCTGATAGAGCTCTCGCACCCGCTCAATAGAGTACACCTCCGCCCCCATCTCGGCTAAGATAGCCGCCTGATAACCCGAACCCGTACCTATCTCCAACACCCTACATCCCGGCTCCACCGCTAAAAGCTGCGTCTGAAAAGCCACCGTATAGGGCTGGCTAATCGTTTGGCCCCCCGCTATCGGTAACGCCCGATCCTCATACGCATGCTCCCACAGCCCACTCTCCAGAAATAAATGCCGAGGTACCCTCTCTATCGCCGCCAAAACCCGCTCATCTGTGATCCCCTGTGCTCGCAAGTGAGCTACCAGCTTTCGCCGCAGACCCTGATACCGCGGCGGATCCACTAAAAAACCTCCCACTCCTATGACGAGTAACCGCTCCGCTTGGTAGAAGATTTGGACTTCTTATAGAAGCTACCGTAGATGTAGATACCCACCTGGATGGGGCGAACGTTATCCGGGCCCTTGGTGCTGCGCCAGAGGGGCGAGAGATTGTAGTTGAAAAACGCACCTATCCCCCGATAACCAATTCTACCCCCCACCCCGTACTGTAGGCTTTCTGTACCGAAGTTTTTGTTACCAGTCTGGATTTGCTTGATAGATTCATCATTCGTGCTGTATTTGCGCTTTTGCCGGACCCAAACCAGAAGATCTCCATACCCAAAGACAGCCAGCTGAAAACCTTTGTGCAGAATGCCCAGCTCAAGCGGAATACGCAAATAGCCGAGCTGGAACTTACTTTTGGCAGAATAGCCTTGGATAGTGACGAGCGTATCAAACGTATACGTGAGAAAGCCCGTAGTATCCCGGTAAAGAACAGCATTCTTTTCAAAGCGCACCTCCCGAATGACGATTCCCGGCCCAGCTCCCACGTAAAACTTTCCAATACGTAGCATCTGCATAGACTGAAAGTTGAGCTTGATAGAGCCCAGGCCTTGAACGCTTGTGGCGAGATCGGCAGGAAGCCCCATGAAGCGATTGTAACCCGCTTCCAGATAAGAGTTGCTTTTCAAGCGAATCCGCCTCGAAGGAGTAGGCGCGGGGGAAGGTGCCTCTTCGGCCCCCTCGGGTGTATCCTGGGCCCATCCCATCACGAGGAGCCCCGCAAGTATCCACAGGTAACGCATGCCACAAATATACACCATTAGGTGAAACCTGCGGGTGACCTCCGGAGCTGCTCTGCGAAAACCGCCCGGTCAGGCGCCTGGAAAAAAGCCTGCCCTGCTACCAGCACATCCGCCCATGGTACCTGCTCCACCGTCTCCAAAGAAATGCCCCCATCCACCTCCAAAAGCGCCCGACTTCCTACCTCCGCCCGCAGACGAGATAGCCGATACCCCTTCCTCGCTACATAGGGAATAAACTTCTGCCCACCAAAGCCGGGATTGACGCTCATCACACATACCAGCTCTATCTCCGGCAAAATATCTCGTAAAACCTCTACCGGCGTAGCCGGATTGATGGCAATGCCAGCCTTTTTGCCTAAACGGTGAATCTCCTGCACAAGCCGGTCAGGATGAGGCGTCGCCTCCCAGTGAAAAGTCAAAATATCCGCTCCGGCCTCCGCAAACGCCGCTAAGTACCGCTCCGGATGTACAATCATTAGATGCACATCCAGGGGCTTTTGCGTAAGGCGCCGAATCGCCGCCACCACAGGAAGCCCAAAAGAAATATTCGGCACGAAGACCCCATCCATCACATCGCAGTGAATCCAATCTACGGGTAGGGCATCCAGCTGGGCGATCTCCTCCGCCAGCCGCCCAAAGTCCGCCGAGAGAATAGAAGGAGCTATTAGCCTTGCCACGCCAGTAAAGGTATGCTAAGCTGCTGGCGTTTTAAGCTGGGGTTCGGGGTATTTCTCGGGGGCTATCCCCACTTTATCCAGGACCAGCCAATCAAAAAAACCCAGCCATGAAGCTATATCGGTAACCGCTATAAGCCAGGGGACTACCTTCAGGAGATAGCCCCATGACAGGCTTCGTCTGAAGGCAAGGGACTGCCGAATAATACCACGCTTACGCCACAAGTGCCAAGTGCTACGGGCACCGATTAGCCCCACCCACAAAAGGACCCCTGCTAAAAGACCTCTTCCCCAACTCCACAAGAGCCCGACCAATAGAACCACGAGTAAAAGCCCTGCATAGTACCCATACAGCTGCCTAAACCACCGTAGCGGATCGCCAGCAATAAGATTATGCCGGGCATACAGCCGAGTCTTCCGAAAAAGACCCATGACAGTCACCTGAGGAGACCACCACGAGATAGCCTCTGGCTCTTCTACGATACGGGCCGCGCTTCGTTCCACCGCCCAACGAAATATATGATCCTCCGAAGCCCGATACGGAGGACAGCCTCCCACCTGCACATATAAAGACTTTTTCATAGCACAGCATGCCACGGGATGTAGGCCATAAATGCCCTTCTCATCCGCTACAAAACTTCCCAGCAAAATCGTCGCATATACCCAGAAAACGTCACTTCCCTCCCGTAGATACAATCGCCCCTGTGCAAAGTCCGCCTTACCCGATAAAATAGGCTCACAAAGGCGCTTTAGCGTCTGCGGGGCTATGCGCATTTCGCCATCCCAAAAAGCAATGATAGGATATTGGGCATAAGCTACCCCGATGTTGCGGGCCTGACCCGGGTAAGCCCGATCCACTGAAATTACCCGCACCCAGGGCGCATAAGCCCGAGCTACCTCCGCCGTCCGGTCCGTAGAACCCGCATCCACGACAATCACCTCCGCAGGCGGCCGCTCCTGCACTCGCAAATCCTCCAAAAGCAACCCTAAGGAAACCTCCTCATTATACGCCGGAATAATCACCGAGACTGGCAACACCTCAGACGAGGCTGGCATAGAGCTGTTCATATTTTTGGTTGACTTGCATGTAGTGAAATGCCTCCCGTACGAAAGCTTGACCCCTTTGGGCTATGGCAAGGCGAACATCGGGATGCTGATAAAGGTAAAGAAGCGCTTCTGCGAGGGCCGCTAAATCTTCTCTGGGTACCAACCAGGCCGTTTCCCCATGCCTTAGATAATCCACAGCTCCCGATACAGGCGTAATCACCAAGGGCACACTTAAGCTCAGACTTTCTACCATCACTTGCGGAAAAGCCTCGCTAAAAGTGGGATGGACGAAGAGGTCCGAAGCCGCTATCAGGTCTCGCACCTCCAAACCCCGCCGCCACCCCAGAAACCGACACGGCGCCTCCACCCCTCCCCGCAAAAGACCTAACTCCTCCGCTAAAGCCTTCAACATCGGCGTCTCTGGCCCCTCCCCCACTAGCCACAAACGCCCCTGCGGCACAACCCCATAAAACTTCTGAAAAGCTCGCAGTAAAATATGCTGTCCCTTCTGCAAACGATGCGTAGCTACATTTATGATCACAAAGTGCCCATCCGAAGCCCCAAGTTGGGCCCGCACCGCCTGCCGCCGCTCCTCGGATGGCCGCTGATACTTCTCCGCCGAAAACGCAAAACCATACGGAATCACCTCTACATGCCCCACCTTAGGATGTAGCTGTCTCACAAGCCGAGCCATGAAGTCCGTCGGAACCACTAACCTATTCGCCTGCTTATACATCCACCGCTCAAGCCCCAGCAAAACACGCCGTTTGAGCGGCGGCAAACGCAAAACATCCTCTGTGTAATGCCGATGTAAAACCAGCCGCACACGCGGGTATAGTTTTTTAGCTAAGGCCGCTATAAACCCCTCCCAGTAATGATGCGCATGTAAAATCTGTACCCCTTCTTGGCGAAGCATCTGCGCCAGCCGCCAAGCCGCCCTCACATAGGCTCCATAAGCCCTATACGACGAGACAGGTATCACCCGATGAGGAATACCTACCTCTTCATACTGAGGCGACTCTATGTTACTCTCCCGAGAGAAGGTGACCACCCCCATCTCAAACCGCTCCCAATCTAAGTACCGCACTATCGTATCAATGAAGTCATGACGATTGATAGTACCTGCAAAATGCCAGACTCGGATGCGGGCCACTCAGGGCAAAAGTGGGCTTTTCTCTACATTTGCGCTCATGCGGGTTGCCTTGTGGCGGGAGAATCCCTCAGAACGCCGACTCCCCATCCTGCCGGAATACATCCCCAAGTTGAAAGCGTTGGGCTTAGAGGTTCTGATAGAGCGCGGCCTAGGGGCAAGTATCTTCCTTTCCGACGAAGCCTATCAAGAAGCTGGGGCTCAGATTGTCCCGGATAAGGCCCAGCTCTTAGCTCAGGCAGACATTCTTCTTTCTTTGGAAATGCCGGATCTGACGGCTTTCCCTACGGCCACGGGCAAAGTGCTGATAGGTCATCTCAATGCTTGGCGCTATCCGGAGCGGCTGGCTTGGCTTCAAAGGCAAGGTTGGACCGTCTATGCTTTGGAGAAGCTTCCTCGCATTACTCGGGCGCAGAGTATGGATGTGCTTTCGTCCATGGCAGCCCTCGCTGGATACAAGGCGGTGCTTTTGGCCGCAGTAGAATATGGTCGGGTGATGCCTATGCTTACGACAGCGGCGGGGACTTTGACGCCGGCTCGGGTGCTGGTGATCGGTGCGGGGGTAGCGGGCCTTCAAGCCATTGCTACAGCGCGTCGCCTCGGCGCCCGCGTGGAAGCCTACGATGTACGGCCCGCCGCCCGAGAACAGGTAGAAAGCCTCGGCGCTAAATTCTTAGACCTGCTACCCCATCTAAAAGCCGAAGGCACTGGCGGTTACGCCCGCGAGCTCACCCCAGAAGAGCAAGCCCAACAGCAGGCCGCCCTGGAAGAAGTTATCGCCCAAGCCGACATCCTCATCACCACCGCAGCCCTGCCCGGCCGACCCGCCCCCAAAATCGTCACCCGCCAAGCCCTCCGCCGCATGAAGCCCGGAAGCGTAGTCGTAGACCTGGCCGCTGAGACCGGCGGCAACTGCGAAGACACCATCCCCGGCCAAACCCAATCCATCCAAGGCATCACCCTCATCGCCCCCCTCAACCTACCCTCCACTATCCCCCTCCACGCCTCCCAAATGCTCGCCAGAAACTTCTACGAATTCCTCCGCCTTTTCTATCAAAATGGCTCCTTCACCCTCCACCTCAACGACGAAATCCTCCAAGCCACCTGCCTCCTCTATCAGGGCCAGCCTACAGAAACTAAACAACCCGCCTAACCCATGACCGAACTTCTTTTCGCCTTATTCGTATTCATGCTGTCTGTATTTTTGGGTTTTGAGCTTATCAGCAAAGTGCCACCGACTCTGCATACCCCGCTCATGTCTGGCTCCAATGCCATTTCCGGTATCACCCTCATAGGCTCCCTCATCGCCGCCGGCAGCGAAGAAAACCCCCTTTCCGTGGGGCTGGCCGTAGCCGCCGTAGCCTTAGCCACGATCAATGTAGTCGGAGGATTTCTCGTTACCGACCGCATGCTCAAAATGTTCCGCCGACAATGAGAGATACTCTTATCCAAGCTACTTACCTGGTCGCCTCCGCCTTATTCATTATCGCTATCAAGCTGCTCAACTCTCCTCGTACGGCCCGCTTAGGGAATGGGCTGGGGGCTTTGGGCATGCTGATGGGGGCTATAGCCACGCTCTTTTACCAGGAGATTGTGCGGTATGAGTGGATTCTGCTGGGGGTGGTGCTGGGAGGAGCGCTGGGCGCCTGGATGGCTTTGCGGGTCCGAATGACGGCTATGCCTCAAATGGTAGCTCTCCTCAATGGATTTGGCGGGGGAGCTTCCACCCTCGTGGGCCTAGTAGAAGTGCTAAGAAGAGTCCCCCAAGGTGAAGATTCTCCGGTCTGGCTCCTGACAGTGGGACTTAGTATCCTCATTGGAGCGGCGACGCTTTCAGGCAGTCTGATAGCTGCAGGCAAACTGCATGAGGTCATCACAGGACGGCCTATCGTCCTTCCGGGGCATCATTATCAGACTGGCTTGTGGCTGGTCGCCGCTCTTGTACTTCTCGTCTGGGCAATAGCTACACCCGCCCAAGGGCTTTTCGGGCTTCTCACAGCCATCGCTACTATCTTAGGCGTGTGGATGGTTTTACCGGTGGGAGGGGCCGATATGCCCGTCATCGTGTCCTTTCTGAATTCTCTCTCGGGTTTGGCAGCAGCCGCAACGGGCTTCGTGCTCCAAAACTACCTCCTCATCATTGCGGGGACTTTGGTAGGGGCCTCGGGCTTCATTCTCACCACTATCATGTCTAAGGCTATGAATCGGTCGCTTTGGAGTGTGCTCTTTGAAGCGGTGGGGGGACAGGTGAGCGCCGCTTCCGCAGAAGGCCGCACGGTCCGACAAACTTCAGCGGAAGATGTAGCCCTGATGCTGAGTTATGCACGGTCCGTCGTGATCGTGCCCGGCTACGGCATGGCCGTCTCTCAGGCCCAACATGCCGTCAAGAAACTCCTGGATGCCCTCCAGAAAAAAGGCGTAGAGGTTCGTTTCGCTATCCATCCCGTAGCTGGCCGTATGCCCGGCCATATGAATGTCCTCTTAGCTGAAGCCGATGTACCCTATGACCTCCTGTGGGAAATGGAACGTATCAACCCCGACTTCCCGCAGGTGGATGTAGCCCTCGTCATCGGCGCCAACGACGTCGTCAACCCCGCCGCCAAAACCGACCCCTCCAGCCCCCTCTACGGTATGCCCATCTTAGAAGTAGATAAAGCCCGCACCGTCGTCGTGCTCAAACGCTCCCTCAACCCCGGTTTCGCCGGCGTGGAAAACGAACTCTTCTACAAGCCAAATACTTACATGCTCTTCGGAGATGCCAAAAAGTCATTAGAGGCCATCACCCAAGCACTCATGGAAATCTAAGCCGATAGCCCCCTGCTCTTCACAAAAAAACCTTTCTTTGCCTTAGCTCTATGAAGCGCAGTGAACTCCCTCTCAACCCTGACGGTTCTATCTACCATTTAGCTATGCGTCCTGATCAGGCGGCTCCTTGTTGCCTCCTCGTAGGGGATCCGCAGCGCGTGGAGCTGGCCCGCCCTTTCTTCTCGCAAATCCTCCATGAAGGCCAACATCGGGAGTTTCGCTGGATTACCGGCCTGTATCGGGGCCATCTGATCTCCGTTATTGGCACAGGCATCGGTCCCGACAACACAGAAATCACCCTCTTAGAGCTGGAGGCCCTCCACAATATTGACCTCAGCCGAGGCATCCCTTTCCCCACTCGGAAAAAACTCTACTTTCTGCGGATTGGCACCAGCGGACTCCTGCAATCCCGCACCCCCGTCGGCACAGTCGTCTTTACCGACTGGGCCATTGGGATTGACCCCCTACCCTTCTTCTATGAAAACTTTATGGACGAGGCGCTCTCTACCGCCTTTCAGGATTACTGGGCCTCCCGAAAACGAGCCAAACTCCCCTGGTATGGCGTGCATAGCGGCCCCACCTTCAAAGCTCTGGCCGAAAAAGTCTCATGGGAAGGCCACTTCGTACGGGGAGGAACCTACAGTGCGCCTGGCTTTTATGGGCCTCAGGGGCGTTCTTTAGTCGGAAAAGTTCGGCATTCCGACATCCCTGCTCTCATGGCCGGTTTCTCCTACCAAGGACAAACTATCCAAAACATAGAGATGGAAGCGGCGGCTCTCCTTGGGCTGGCTAAAAGTCTGGGGCATGAAGCCGCCGCTTTATGTCTGGGTATTGCGCAGCGGGAGGAGGGAGCCTTCGGTTATACTAATGGCGGTCCTTCCTTGGAGGAGCTGATGAAACGTCTTTTGCACTTAGGACTGGAGTGGCTCTGTCGTGTAAAGTAGCCCAGAGCCGATTGGCCCTCTCAAAGAGACGGGCAAACTGATCGGGCAGCAGCTGCTGCTGGGCATCGGACTTAGCCGTAGAAGGCTCGGGATGGACCTCCACGATGAGGCCTTCGGCGCCTGCGCCAATGGCGGCCAACGCAAGCGCCTCCACATAGGCCGCTTCGCCCGCCGCATGAGAGGGATCCGCTATCACCGGCAAACCCACCTCCGACCGCAAGACCGCTATACCCCCCACATCCAAAGTATACCTCAGCCGCCGCTCATACGTCCGTATCCCCCGCTCGCACAATATCACCACCGGCGCCCCATACAAGAGCACATACTCTGCGGCAAATAAAAACTCTGTCAGCGTAGCTTGCGGATTGCGTTTGAGTAGAACGGGCTTACCCATCTTACCTACGGCCTTCAAAAGCTCGTAGTGGTCCATATTGCGGGCACCCACCTGCAAAATGTCTATGGACTCATACAGAGGCAAGTGGGTCTCAGATAAGACTTCTACGCAGAGGGGGAGGCCGGTCTCGGATTTAGCTTCCAGAAGGAGGTCTATGGCTTCGGCTCCCAGGCCCTGAAAACTGTAAGGAGAGGTTCGGGCTTTGAAGGCGCCGCCCCGCAGGGCTGTAACGCCTATGTCCCGAAGGGCCCGAGCTGTACTTAGAAGTTGGCTACGGCTCTCCACGCTACAAGGCCCCGCTATCCAGAGAAGCCTTTCCCCCCGGCGCCACGACCCAATAGACCACTCCCCTTTCGCCGCATAAACCAGCGCCGGCTGACCCTCACCCTCCCCAATCACCCGCTCCACCCCCTCCCAGGAAGCTACCTCCTGCACCGCCTGCCCATTCACCGGCAGCACAATAACCTCCCGCTCCCCTATCTTCCGAACCTCATACGGCCAGCCCCGCGCCCGCAAAACCCACTCTATCTCCTCAGCCGAAGCCTCTGGCTTCAGAAGTAGCCACATACTTTCATTCAAAACAAAAACAAAGGTACTCCGAAAAGCCTGTACTTTCGCTCATGCGGCTTTTTCTGGTGGGGCGGGACGCATGGGACGCCTGATTAGCCACCCTCGCTCACGAAAAAGGCTATCCCGTAGGGGGTCAGATTGGCTGACGCTCCCAGCAGCTCCGCGAAACCCTCCCCTATCTCAAAGCCCTCCATAGCGTGCGTGTGAGGAAAATCCTCGGAAAGCACCGCTTCCCTCTCAGCGGCCTCTATGAGAGCATAGAGATAGGGCATCGGGCATGGGATCGGTGGACCTTTGCCGGAGGAGCCCGCTGGGCCGCCAGCTGGCTCCCCCGCCCCAATCGCTATGTCAGCCCCTTCCCATGAAAAATAAAAAAGGGCAGACCGATTCCGGCCTGCCCCCAGAAAATCATCGGCTATCTAACCCTTATGGACGGGCGACCTTAACAGAGAGCGTAGCGCCACCACCAGACGTCACAGACTCCACTCGGATAAGGCCATAGATATTCCCCTGCTTGAAGGCCAGTATGCGGCCAGTCGTGCATTCCGCTCGCTGATCAGCATTATTGGGGAATTCATTATTGATAGGAGCTCCATTATTGTAGGCACTAATAATGTCCTCATACCCTGCAGTAGCAAAGTTTACACTGGAGGGAGCTTCTCTGAAGTTGGTGACCAGAGTAGAGGGATTATCCCACTCTGGAGGAGTGCCGTCATATATAGGATCTCGCAAAATGGCAGGCGATATGACGCTATGCCGTTGTGAAGTGCTGCTGTACCAATAAACAAACAGAATTTCACTCGGATTGTTGTTAGCCTGCGTACGAGTTTGAAGCGTAAGCGTACCTGAACCTACCTGATAACGCAGATGAGTGCCTTTATTGTCGGATTGATTGGTGTAGGATTGATTTAGGAGACTATCCACATACCTCATGGGAGTTCCTCCAGTGTCCCGGAAACTAATCGTGAATTTCCGGCTGACAGACTTATCGTTCTTATCGGTGACGGTGAAGGTTATAGTATAGGATTGGTTATTCGCTCCTGTGATGTCCATTGTGGTGTCAATCGTAAAGTTTTGTCCATTAGGAGCTGGACGGCGGACATTTACGATGTTGTTGGTTCCCGTTATGGTGTATTCCTTTAGGTCGGCGTCATCCTTACCCGAGCCTTTTTGTGCAATTAGCTTGAAGCGAAGAGGGTAAGTGCCAGGGGGGAGAGTCAGATCACCAGTGACTACGCCGGGATCCCCAGCTACTGTGAGGCTCGGTCCATTTTGCTCTTTTTCTTTTTTACAGCCCACGAAGAGGGCTGCGCTGAGGGCCATGAGAAGGCCTGCATTGCGCACGAGACTTGCGTACCGCATATCGGGGGACAAAGGTAAGAAGAAACTCCCAATCCAAACTCGCTCCCTCCAAATACCAAAAGGAGTATGGGGATTTGGAGCTCTTAAGATGGAGGGATAAAAGATAGAGAGGCGCTTTTACCCTCCTTTGCCTTCTCATAGGTGGGAAACTCCCTCATTCCCGAAGCAGTTTGTCCATTGGGATAAGGGCTCAGCCTATGCGGGTCCCGAGCTTTCCCTACTTTTGAAGGATGCCGGGGATGAAATGGGGCCTGATGCTTTCATTTTTAATTCTAACTGCGCAGCCCACGGAGCCTAAGCTTTATACCCCTAAGGGGAAAGCCACCACCTATAAAGCTCTTTTGGCCCGAGCCGTCAAGGCCGATGTGATTTTCTTTGGAGAACTACACAACAGCGAAGCCGCCCACAACTTACAGCTGCGACTTTTAGAAGACCTCATCAAAGCCAAGAATGGGAAAGTCCTCTTAGGGCTTGAAATGTTTGAGCGGGATCAGCAGGAAGTGCTTTTAGCGTATCAGCGGCGGGAGATTCCTACGGCTGAGGCGCTTGCTGAAAAAACCCGAGTTTGGCCTAACTTTCTCTCGGATTATGCGCCGCTTTTGGAGGTAGCCCGGCGGCATGGAGTGCGTATCTATGGCACGAATGCCCCCCGAGATATCGCCCGGGCTGTCTCCAAGGAGGGTCTGGAGGCCTTAGAGGCTCTACCGCCTGCGCATCGGGGTTGGATAGCCCCTCTACCTCTTTTACGGCTGGATAGTCTCCCCTCTTATCAGGCCATGAACGACATGGCTATCCAGCATGGCTTGTCTCCTGAGTACTTTCGCCTCGCCCAAATGCTGAAAGACGCCACCATGGCGTACGCAATTTTGCAAGCGTATCAGCCCGGTTATACCTTCTTACACATTAACGGCAGCTATCATTCTGACTATGGAGAAGGGATCGTAGCTTATCTCCGTGCCTATTGGGGACCTAAAGTCGCTAAGACAAAGAAAGTGCTCCTCATCAGCACCGTAGCCCTTCCCCAGGGACAAACCTACACACCCGAAGCACGCAAGCGCGCGGACTTCATTTTAGTAGTGCCGCCGGCTTCTACCAGTCAAATGCCATGAGAGGCGTCGTACATGTAACTCTAAGGGTGTCGCCGGCTCCTACCAGTGAGATGCCATGAAGGGAGTCGTAGATGTAACGATCGTTGGGGCGGGGATTGTGGGGGCTGCCACCGCTTATCGCCTTCGGGAAAAGTGGCCCGATGCCCAGATGCTCGTATTAGAGAAGGAGCCTGCGCCTGCTACCCATCAGACAGGCCGAAACTCCGGCGTGATTCACTCGGGGATTTATTACAAGCCCGGATCGCTCAAGGCCGAGCTATGTCGCACGGGCCGAGAAATGCTCTACGCCTTTGCTCAGGCCGAAGACCTACCCCATGAGCGCTGCGGCAAGATTATCCTCGCTGTGGAAGAGGAGGAAGTCCCTCGCTTAGAAAAACTTTTCACTCGGGGGCAAGAAAATCAAATTCCGGGCATCACCTGGCTCCACGAAGCGGATATTCCGCATTATGAGCCTTATGCACGGGGCAAAGCCGCCATCTATGTGCCCGTAACCGGCATTATTGACTATGCTGCGGTTACGCAAAGGCTTTTAGCTCGCAGCCGGGCCGAAGTGCGATACCACACCCCCGTCATCGGCCTGACAGAAAACCCCCAAGGCTTTCTGGAAGTTCATACGCCCTCGGAGCGGTTTCGCACGCGGTACCTCATTGTTTGCGGGGGACTCCAAGCGGACCGATTAGCCCGCATGCAGGGGCTAAACCCTCCCTTGCGCATTGTGCCTTTTCGGGGGGATTATTATGAGCTGGTGCCGGCGGCTCGGTATAAGGTGCGTAACCTCATTTATCCTTTGCCGCATCCTACCTATCCTGTGCTGGGGGTGCATTTGACCCGCATGGTAGATGGACGGGTGGAAGCTGGCCCCAATGCCGTCTTTGCATGGGCCCGAGAAGGATATTCTCGCACGGCCTTTCACCTGCGGGATGCCTGGGAGGCCCTAACCTTCCGAGGAACCTGGGCTTTCTTCCAAAAGCACTGGCGCATCGGGATAGAAGAGTATCGCCGCGCCTTTTCTAAGAGGCTCTTTTACGAATCGGTGCGGCGGCTGGTGCCCGCCTTAGAAATAGACGACCTCATTCCTGCTCGCAGTGGCGTGCGGGCCTTAGCCTTGACCCCCGAAGGGACCTTCTGGGATGATTTTTATTTCGTCCCGGGCCCTCGCAGCCTCCATGTACTCAATGCCCCTTCGCCCGCCGCCACCGCCGCCCTCGCCCTCGCCGAAGCCATCATCCAAAAAGCCTTCTCCACATGGAACCTCTCTACCTCGGCCCTCGCTACTGGCCTATAACTCCCCCCCTTGACACCCTCCAAGCCCAAGGCACCCAAGTAGGCATCCTCCTCTCAGCCCCCGACTTCACCCCCGAAAATACCCAGCTCTTAGAAAAAATCCTGGCTGCTGTTCGCTGGCGCTTTTCCGATGCCACGCTCTTTCGGGCGCATATTCCACTCTCGTGGGGGCGCTTGGCCGTACTGCCTTATCCCTATCTCTGGGTCTTCGGAAGGACGCTCCTCCCTGTACCCGTCGGCGTGTATGACGTAAACTCCGGGCAAAAACTGGTTCAGCTTCCCCCGCAGAAAACCGGCTTAGTTTGGCGCCTCCCGACCCTCACCGAAATGCAAAAGAACACCTCAGCTAAACACGAAGCCTGGCAATGGCTGAAACTCCTGACTTTGAGGTCATAGCGCGGGACGGGACGGCTCGGGCCGGAATCCTCCGACTGCCGCATGGCGAAGTGCCTACCCCCGCCTTTATGCCCGTAGCCACCCATGGGGCCTTGCGCGCCTTTCCCCATCACCTCCTTCCGGAGGCCCCTATCCTTTTGGCCAATACTTATCACCTCTACCTGCGCCCCGGCTTAGAAGTGCTTCGGGAGGCGGGCGGCCTTCACCGCTTTATGCAATGGCCGAAACCTATCCTCACCGATAGCGGCGGTTACCAGGTTTTTAGTCTCGCCCCCCTGCGCCAAATCACCCCCGAAGGCGTCTCCTTCCGCTCCCACATAGACGGCTCCACCCACTTCCTCTCCCCAGAAAAAGCCGTAGAGATTCAGCTGGTCATTGGCTCGGACATTCAGATGGTTTTGGATGTATGTCCGCCTTATCCTGCGAGTCGGGAGGAGGTTAGGCAGGCTATGGACTATACGACGCAATGGGCTTATCGGGCCAGGGCTGCCTTTTTGCGGTCGCCTACCTGCTACGGGTATCGGCCTTTGCAGTTTGGGATTGTGCAGGGGGGGGTTCATCCAGATCTAAGGGAAGCACATTTTGAGGCTCTTCGGGAGATACCTTTTGAGGGGTGGGCAGTGGGTGGCTTAGCGGTTGGGGAGCCGTTTGAGCTGCGGCGGCCCATTCTCCATCAGATGGGTGCTTTACTGCCTCCCGACAAACCTCGCTATGTGATGGGCTTTGGTTCCCCGCAGGACATCTTAGAGGCCATCGCCGCCGGCATGGATATGATGGACTGCGTCTTGCCTACTCGTAATGCCCGCCATGGCCTTCTCTATGGCTGGGACGGCATCCGTAACCTCCGCAATGCCCGCTACCGAAGCGACTTCACTCCCGTCCCGCCCCACGCCTACAGCCGCGCCTACATCCACCATCTATTTCGGGTGGGGGACCCGCTCGCCTTAGTGCTAACGACCGAAGCCAACCTCCACTTTTTCCTTTCCTTAGTAGCGGCCGCTCGGAAAGCTATTTTAGAAGGCCGCTTCGCGGAATGGCGCTCCACCGTAGAACCCCAACTCCTTTACCGTCACCCACCTAATCCCCCTTACGCACCCTCCCCAACGGAAGCCACACCTGAAGCCGACTCTTAGGAAAACCCTTCACCTCCCGCCGCACCAACCACACATTATGCGGATGATACAGGGGTATGACGGGCCACTCGGAGAGCACCCGACGCTCTATCTCGGCATACAAAGCTTTTCGGCGCTCCACATCCAGCGTCTGCCGGGCCAAATGAAGCAGACTATCCACCACCGGGTCCCGAAAACGAGTCGTATTAGGCCCCTGCGGAATCACCTTATCCCCCTCAAAGAGAATGAGAAAGTTTTCCGCATCGGGAAAATCCGCAATCCAGCTGGCCTTCCAGAGGGGGAGATAGGCCTTTTGCAGGCGCTCCCGCAAAGAAGGGCCTAATAGATACTCTATGCGAAGCGTAATCCCCTGCCGAGCCAGCCGACTCTGGATGTATTCACACAATTCCCGAAACCCCGGAGAAGAGTACAGGTATAACGTCGTATGCTGAAGTTTTTCCCAGGCTGTATCATTAGGGGGCTCGGGTAAAATAGGTTCCCCCGCTCTCAGCGAAGGCGGAACGAAACTTCGGGCTGGCGTGGCATGTCCTTGATAGACCACTTCTGTGAGAGGAAGCTGGGTTATTGCCCATGCGAGGGCTTGCCGAAGGGCCCGATCCCCCAGCGGCGAAGCTGGGCGGATATCCATGCCTAAGTACTCCGTCCCCAAAGCAGGCTCCGAAAGCAGGATAGCCCAGCGCATCCAAGCACTATCAGAGCGGAGGATATGGGCAAGGTTGCGGTCTAAGCCATCTAAGGCATCTATTTCACCGCGCTTTAGGGCCTCGTAGGCCCAGAGACGATTTCCGAACCACCGGAAGGCGATACCTGGCACCCCCGCACTGTCAAAGCCCCCCCAATACCCCTCCCACCGCCGAAACACCACCAGACGCCCTTTCTCCTCGTACTGAAAAGCAAAAGGCCCTGTTCCTACGGGATGCTCCGAAAAGCCCCGCCCCCGCGCCTCCACACTTTCTGGAAGGGCAATATAAGTATAGGGCAGCGTCAAAAGATACGGGAAGAGGGCATAGGGCTTCTCCAGATGCACTTCTACGACAGAGTCGCCAATGACGCGCAGTCCTGAGATAGTAGAGGCTTTCCCCTGGCGGTAGGCGCCCCAGCCCTCAATAAGGCCATCAAAGAGGTAGCTTCCGGGCGAAGCCCAAGCGGGATTAGCCAGCCGATGCCAGTTGTATAACACATCGGAGGCCCGCACCCACCGCTCCGGCCGATGATGATACGCCGCCCGCCGTAAATAAAACCGGTACCTTCTTCCCCCTTCCAGAACCTCATACCGCTCCGCTAAAGCCGGGATAAGCCGCAAACTATCATCATAAGTGAGTAGGCCCTCAAAAAGCTGCTGGGTCAGCCATACACTCACTATATCACGCGCATACAGGGGGTCCAAGCTCGTGTAGGGGCTAAATAGCGCCACCCGTAAGTACTTCCCTTTCGGAGATTTTGAAGTGCAGCTCCATACCCATAAACTGAGAGCTGTCAGCAGGGGCAGCCAGCGCATAAAGTGAAAGTACAGAGGAAATCCAGAGGCGGACTGAGGCGGAGGGCTAAGTTTCTTTTCCCTCACTCCATGCACTCAAGCTATCAGCGTAAGCAGCCAGCGCATAAAGTATTTCCTGGCACAGACTTTCTTTTTATACCAAGAGTTTCGGAATGCGAGTCGGTGGTATTTTGTGGGGCCGCCGCCCAATTAGTATAGAGTCGTGCAGAGATAGGTGCCCGACTTTCTTTTCCCCATTCTATGCACGCAGGCGGAAGCGGATGCTTAGGGTCTTTTCGTAGCTTTGCACAGAAGTATGGGCAAAGTGATCGCCATAGCCAACCAGAAGGGGGGGGTAGGCAAAACTACAACTGCTATCAACTTAGCGGCCGCCTTGGCGGTGTATGAACTGAAAGTGCTACTCATAGACGTGGACCCCCAGGCAAATGCGACTTCGGGACTGGGCTTTGACCCCAGAAATGTGCGGCAGACCATTTACGATGTGATTACAGGGCAGGTGGCAGATCCCCACGATTGCATCCTCAAAGTGCCTGACTTTGAGACGTTTTTCCTCATCCCGGCTCATATTGACCTGGTGGGCGCCGAAGTAGATATGATCAACCTCCCCCGCCGAGAGTACAAGCTGCGGGAAGCCATCCAGCCCGTCCGCCAAGAGTACGATTTTATCATTTTGGATTGTGCTCCTTCGCTGGGGCTTATCACCGTCAATGCCTTAGTAGCAGCTGATAGCGTCCTGATTCCGGTGCAGTGTGAATACTTTGCCATGGAAGGGCTGGGCAAACTGCTCAACACTATCAAGATCGTTCAGCAGCGGCTCAACAGTACCCTCACGATTGAGGGTATTCTCCTAACGATGTATGATGCGCGGCTGCGACTTTCCAAGCAAGTCGTAGATGAAGTGCAGCGCCACTTCGGAAAGGTCGTTTTCACCACGGTCATTCAACGCAATGCTCGTCTGAGCGAAGCCCCCAGCCATGGAAAGCCTGTTATTCGGTATGACATCCACAGCCGCGGTGCAGCGGACTACCTCAATCTCGCTCGGGAAATCCTTCAACGTAACAACCTTCCGGTGCCCGCATGAAGCCGCCACGTGGTCTGGGACGAGGCTTAAGCGCTATCCTCCCCGTAGACGAAGAAACCATCCAAAAGTCCCATGCGGTGGAGGAAATTCCGATTGACCGCATTGAGCCTAACCCCTATCAGCCTCGGCTGAACTTTGACGAGGAAGAGCTGGCTCAGCTGGCAGAATCTATCCGACAGCATGGGCTCATTCAGCCCATCACGGTGCGGCAGGTGGGAGAACGTTATCAGATTATTTCTGGGGAGCGGCGCTGGCGAGCCGCCCAAGCAGCAGGCCTAAAGACTATCCCAGCCTATGTACGGGCTGCCGATAACACCCAACTCCTCACCTTCGCCCTCGTAGAAAATGTTCAGCGCCAAGACCTCAACCCTATTGAATTAGCTCTGGCCTACAAGCGCCTAATAGAAGAATGCGGCCTCACCCAAGAAGAAGTAGCGCAGGCCGTAGGCCGCAGCCGGGCCACCATCGCTAATACGCTTCGCCTGCTGCGCCTACCCCCCGAAATCCAAAAAGCCCTCAAAACCGGCACCATCACCGAAGGCCACGCCCGCCCCCTCCTCGCCATAGACGACCCCAACACCCAAATCGCCCTCTTCAACCGCATCCTCCAAGAAAACCTCACCGTCCGAGAAGTAGAAGGCCTCGTCCATAAGCTCCTCAACCCCCCACAAACCCCCCCCTCCAAACCTAAAACCCCCTCCCTCTTAGAAGCCCAACTCAAAACCCTGGAAACCCAACTCATGCAGTCCCTCCATGCCACCGTCCGCATTGCCCCCAAACGCGATGGCAGCGGCGAAATCCGCATCCGCTACACCTCCACCGAAGACTTAGAAAGACTTCTGGAAAAACTCACAAAACCATGACATCACTCCACCTCAAATACACATATACCCTTCAGACCCTTCCCAATGGACTGCGCCTCTTTCACATTCCCGCCGAAGAAAGTCCCTTTACAGCGGTAGTTCTGGCCTACGGCGTGGGCGCCGCACACGAACACCCCGAAGAAGCCGGCCTCGCCCACCTCTTAGAACATCTCCTCTTTGAAGACGAACAGATTGCCTACGACCAGCGCCTGCAAGCCGTCGGAGGCACCACCAACGCCTATACAGGCCAAGACTACACCGTCTACTATGCCCGCGTGCCCCAAGAAGCCGCAAACTTAGCGTTAGAACTGGAAGCAGAAAGATTATATCGCCTCAATCTCAGCCCTGATAAAATAGAAACTCAGCGACGCGTCGTGGCCGAAGAGTTTCGTCAGCGCTACCTAAATCCCCCTTATGCCGATAGGTTCTTTCATATTCAGCGGATGCTCTTTCCAGGGCATCCATATGCTATTCCAGTGATTGGTCGGACGCCAGAAGAGATTTTGCAGCTCCCCGACCAAGCCTTGAAAAGTTTTTACGAGCGCTACTACACTCCTGATAAGGCCGTACTGGTAGTGGCTGGTGAGGCGGACATGAATCGGGCGATGGAGCTTTTCTCCGGGACAAAGGAAGGGGCGCCTTTGCCGGGGGTGCCATCGGCAGAGGGGCTTCCTTTGCCGCAGGATGCTCTGGTGGTGCGGGAGGGACGTTATCCACAGGCGGCAGTCTTCTGGGCATATCGCCTACCGCCTCTGGAAGACCCAGCCATCCCCGCCATAGACCTCTTAGACGATTATCTGGGTGGCGGCTCCGAAAGCCTTCTACCCCAAAAGCTCGTCTATCAGAAGGGTTTAGCTACCCGCTTGCACACTTACACTTGGGCTATGCATGCGGCCACGCTGTGGGTGGTGGAAGCCTATTTAGCCCCTGGAGTGTCGGTGGAGAGGTTTGAGCAAGCGCTGGAAGAGACCTTGGAGGAAGCCCTAAGCAGCGACTTAGCCATAGCCCTGCACCGATACCGTCCCATGCGCTACTTAGAAATGCTCAGAGAATGGGAAGGGGTCTTAGGCAGGGCCCTTGCTTTAGCTCATGATGTCTTAGCGGGCCACCCCGAATGGTATGAGGACCCTCTCGCCCCCTACGAAGCCCTCACCCCCGCCGACCTCACCCAAACCGCCCAAACCTTCCTCCGCCCAGAAAGACGCATCCGCATCCATTACCTACCCACCTCCTAAGGAAGCTTCTTCGCCCCCACCTTTCATGCCCGGTTAAGGGTTTTACCCTCTCTAATGCTCAGGAATGGGGTTTGCATCTTTACTCCCCCACCACGCATCTATAAACTTCCCGCACAGCTGTCATCTCGCCCAGTAAGCTTATACCCACCCGATGCAAAGAGTTTCTGAGTGCGAGTCGGTGATATTTTGGGGGCCGCCGCCCGCCTTCGGCGGGCGGCGGCCCCGTGCTGAGGCGGGGGCGAGCGCCCCAAAAGGGCGCGCCCCCCCCCTCCCCCCTCCCCCTCCCGGTTTTTTTCCTCTCCCCCTCCC
>Ga0079997_116022_pt1 | contig 19649 bp, 18 predicted proteins | sample PerSpoCPS_CMetaG_FD_69200 | JGI IMG/M metagenome (GOLD analysis project Ga0079997, IMG submission 69200) | Archaeal communities from Yellowstone National Park, Wyoming, USA - Perpetual Spouter C (PS_C) MetaG (SPADES assembly) (version 2) | ecosystem: Environmental > Aquatic > Thermal springs >... | reverse complement strand
GGGGGTGGAGGGCTTCTATGTGGTGGCGGGTTTCAGCGGGCATGGGGTGATGCACGGTCCCATCGCCGGCCTGCTGATGGCGGAGGAGATCCTGGACGGCCGGGCCCACACCCTGGACATCGCCCCGCTGCGTTACGAGCGGTTCCTGGCCTCCCCGCCGCCCGCGGAATACAATGTGATTTGAGAGCGAGGAGCGACCATCTTTGAAAGGCCGTTTTGCTGTGAGCCCCCTGGCTTCTTCACCTCTCGGGGGCCTGTGCGGGTTATGGAGGTCCTGACGAGGAGTTTCAACTTTTCAGCGGCGCAGCGGATCGATTACACGGTGAACTTGCGATGTGGGATCAGGAGGGAACAAATGGAGCGCATGGTCAACATAGCTGAGGCTTGCCTTTACTTCGAGGAGTTGATGCGTGAGGTAACAGAGAGGCATGAGACAATCATTGTGGAGCAGGATGGGCAGCCCCGTATCGTGGTGCTCTCAGTGGAAGATTACCGTCGCTTAAAGGCAGCCCAGCTCCGCTCCCCTTGGGAGGAGACGCTGAAAGAAGTCCAGGAGATGCGGGCGCGCATCCAGGCCCGGCGACGAGGGGAACCCGTGCCGCTGCCGGAGGACATCATTCGGGAGATGCGGGAGGAACGGAATGCCGAGCTCACCGGTTTGCCTTGATGCCAGCTTTTTGCTTCACTGGTTGATAGGTGGGGAAGCGGAATCCCAAGCGGATGCACTCTTGGAGGAGTGGCATCGGACCGGGAGACCCCTCATTGCTCCCACTCTGCTTCATTATGAGGTGACGAACGCTTTGCATCGTTATGTCGTCCGTGGATGGCTGCTTCCTGAGGAGGCAAGAACCCTGCTGGACTTTGTCCTGCGTCTGGGCCTTCATACTTTATGGTGATGCTGAATTGCATCGCCGAGCCCTGCAGCTGGCGGAGGCCCTCTCTCTCCCTGCGGCCTACGATGCACATTACTTGGCGCTGGCGGAGCGGGTGGGAGCAGAATTCTGGACAACCGACCGACGCTTGGCTAATAAGGTTCGGGAAGCTCTGCCGTGGGTGCATCTGCTCGCTTGATAGAAGATGGATCCCCGCTGGCAAATCCGGAAAATCAGGGGGAAGAAAGCGCAAGCGGAGGGGTGTTGTCTATGACGATCCGGATCACCGTGAACGGATCCTTTCTGCGAGCTGGCGGCTGGTTTCCGCCTCCTGCTTCAGATCCTCAGGAGGATAGTCGATCACCGCGAAACCGTTCTCGGAGAGAAGCCGGTAGAATTCCCAGCGCGCACAACCCAGGATCTGAGCGCCCAGCCCTCCGGAGATCTGTCCTGTTTCATAGAGCTTGCCGAGCGTATAAACCAGGGCCTGCTTCCGAAAAGTCTCAGGCTCCATCTTGAGCGCGATCAGCAATTCTTCCGGGAAGACCACGTTGATCCCCATTGCGATCCCTCCAATCCTTGCGATCACCAAACATCATATTCCTGGACCATGCATGCGTCAATTTCAGACCAGAGGTCTTCCATCGCCTCCCAATGATGTGCCGGGACAACGTGATCGCCGGGACGTTCTATCCTGGGGAGAGGCGAGAGCACCGCTGGACTTCGTTCGGCGCGAACAGGCTCGGGAGATCCAGCGGAGAATCCAGGCGGGTTGGGCGGAGGCGATGGACGCCTGCCCAACCCGCTGTTTGAAGGTCGGGTTGTCGCTTATCGGCCCCGGGCCTTCTGGAGCAGCTCGTTGGTGAAGACCCGCTCGATCTCCACGGGTTTCGTGATGGCGTTGTAGCGCCGCAGGACCTCATACAGGGCTTCCCACTGCTCCCGGGTCTGCCAGCCCAGGCCGTGGGCCCGTGTGACCTCCGACTCCGCATCCTTGAGCTCCGTCTCCAGCATGAAGCGCATGTGGCCCCGGTCCGCCTGAGGCGCGTATCGGAGCACGATGTCCACCGCCTCCTCCGGGTTCGCCCGCGCGTCCTCAATCCCCTTCAACGCCGCCCGCAGGAAGCGGACCAGCAGGTCCGGATCCCGCCGGATCTGCTCCTCGCTGGTCACGTAGGTCAACCCCAGGGTCGGCACCCCATAGTCCGCGGCGTCCCAGATCACCAGCTCGTAGCCCATCTGCCGCAGCAGATAGGGCTCATTGGACTTAAAGAGGGGATAGACATCCACCAGCCCCTGGACCAGCACCCGCGGGTCGAAGCCGACGTTGACCAGCTCCACCCGGTTTCGATCCACCCCGGCCGCCTCCATGATGGCGAACAGGTCCGGGGGAGGCGTCCCCTTATAACCCACCTTCTTGCCCTCCCAATCCTTAGGGGTCCGCATCCCCGAGGACTTCAGGGCGGCGAAGGCCTGCTGCCCCCGCTGGCCGATGAGGGCGATAGAGACCAGAGGGAGCCCCGGGTCCGCCCGCCGCTGGAGCAGCACCGCCGCGTCCTGGGTGGTCACCTGAACGCCCCCGGCCATCAGCAGCTGGAGATGCTCCCCGCGGCCGGTGGAATGCTGGATCTCGACGTCCAGCCCTTCCGCGGCGAAGTAGCCTTTCTCCTTCGCCACATACACGCCGACGAAGGGCAGGTTGGCCTGGGGCTTGTAGCCGGCCATGAAGACCATGTGCCGGAGGACCGGGGTGGGGGTCGCCGGCGGCGCCGGCGTGGCGCACCCCGCCATCAGGATCAGCCACAGAACGAACCCCGCGCGAAGCCGTGTGCCGATGGAACCGTTGAAGAACCGCATCGCCACCTCCGGGATGAATGGGATGAAAGGCATCGGGCCTTTGCGCGCAAGGTGCCACGCGGATCATCCGTGGAGCACCTTTTGAAGGCCCGAGGACGCGCGGCTTTAGAGGCGGGCCTCCTCCGGGCTCCACCAGCGGGCGCGCCGCTCCAGGAGGGCGGCCCCGCTGTAGCCCGCCAGGCTGACCGCCGCCAGGATCATGGCGGCGGCGAACAGGCGGGGCATGTCCAGGTTGGTCTGGGCCAGCCACATGGCCCGCCCCAGCCCGCCCGAGGCCCCGGTCCATTCGGCCACCACCGCCCCGATCAGAGCCAGGGGAATGGCGGTCTTCAGGGCGGCGAAGGCGTAGGGCCATGCTGAGGGCCATCGCAGATGGACGAAGATCTCCCACGCCGAGGCATCCCACGCCCGCAGCAGCTCCAGCGCCGCCGGGTCCACCGCCCGCAGCCCGGTCATCAACGGGACGAGCGCCGGATAAAAGGTCAGCAGGGCGGTCATCAGCACCTTGGGGAGCGGCCCGAAGCCGAACCACAGCGTGAGGATGGGGGCGATGGCCACCAGCGGGATGGCCTTCAGCAGCAGCACCAGGGGCATGATCGCCCGCTCCAGGGGCGGCCAGAAGGCCGTGGCGACGGACAGGGCCAGGGCGACGCCCATCCCCAGCGCTAGGCCGGCGGCGGCCTCCCCCAGGGTCACTCCCGTCTCCTGGAGATACAGCCCCCGCTCGGCCCAGAGCGTGGCCAGGATGCGGGAGGGGGCGGGAACCAGATACACCGGCACCCGGGCCTCGCGGACGATCAGCTCCCACCCCGCCAGGGCCAGCGGGAGGGCGAGGAGGGGCATCCATGGGGCCAGCCGCGCCCCCGAACGCAGGCGAGGAAGCTCCATTCCCATCGGGCTCATCCGGCGCCTCCCATCAGGGCTGCTCGAACGCGCTCCACCCACTCCCCAATCCGTCGCTCGTCCGTCCGCGGACGCGGATCCAGGAGGGGGATGCGGGCTCGGATCCGGGCCGGTCGGCCGGCGAGGACCACCACCTCATCCCCCAGGCGGACCGCCTCATGGAGGTCATGGGTCACCCAGAGGACGGTGGCGCCGAAGGCGCGCCACAGCCGCTCCACCTCCTCCAGCAGCTGCGCTCGGGTCAGGGCATCCAGGGCCGCGAAGGGCTCATCCATCAACCAGACGGCGGGGCCGGCGGCCAGGGTGCGGGCCAGGGCGACCCGCTGCTGCATGCCCCCCGAGAGCATCCGGGGGTAAGCCCGTTCGAACCCCTTCAGGCCGACCATCGCGATGAGCTCCTCCACCGTAAGGGGTGGCCGGAGGGCGCGGCCGTTCACCTCCAGGGCGAGGCGGATGTTGCCTTCCACCGTGCGCCAGGGTAGCAGCGCCGGCTGCTGGCCCATCCAGCCGATGCGGCGGGCCGCCCGGGCCTGGGCGGGGGAAAGGTCCCCGATGCGGATCCGACCGGCGGTGGGCGTCAGCAGGCCGGCCGCCAGGCGGAGCAGGGTGGACTTGCCGCATCCGCTGGGGCCCACGATCACGGTGAAGGAGCCCGGGCGGACCTCCAGGTTCAGGTCCTCGAAGATCACCCAGCGGCCCGAGGGGGCCGGGAAGGCATGGTGAACGCGTTCCATCCGGATCTCCAGCATCCCGGGCCCCCTATCGATCGGCGGGAGGGATCACGCCGCGGCGGCCTTCCATCCGTTCCGGGAGGATACGGAAGATCTCCCGAAGCCCGGGGGGCGGGCTTTCGAGCCGGTAGCGGGCGGCCAGCCGCGCGGCCAGGCCGTCGGGGCCTTCCGGGAAGATATCGGGGACGGCCCGGCCTTCCACCCGGACCCGTCGCAGGGGCGGCCAGGGCTCATCGATGAGCAACGTGACCTGGGGGTGAGCCCGGATGTAGCCCGGCCATCGGGAGCCCGGGAGGGCGGCGATCCAGAGCGCCGGGCGCTCCCAGAGATACCACACCGGAACCGCATACGGCCGGCCGTCCGCTCGCAGGCCGACCAGCCGGGCGATCCATGGCCCTTCCAGGAAAGCGGCGATCTCCTCGGGGCGAAGCCGCCGCAGGGAGAGCCCTTCCGGCTCGGCGGCGTAGGGCTGATACGCGGGGGCGCCCAGCCGGAGGGAGAGGCGGGCGGCCGCCGCCCGCAGGGCCTCATAGAGGGCCGGGCGGGCCCGGGAGGCGGGCAGACGGACCGCCAGGGCGGCGACCGGGTGGCGGCCGTCGGGGCAGATGGGGACAGCCGCTTCGATCAGCGCGCCCAGGCGCCGGCGGGCGATCCCCTCCCGTCGGATCCGCCCCCAGCGGGGGCCGGTTCGATGGGCGGCCAGGAAAATCCATCCGGGGGCGCTCCCCTCAAGGGGAAGGCGGTCCCCCACGGCCCAGCGGCCCACCAGGGGATAGGCGCCCAGGGCGGCTTCCAGGACCACCACCTCCCCTCCGGCCGGGCGCAGCAGCGCGAGGCTCTCGGCGAACCCGCGGGCCTCGGCCCGGAACAGCTCCCGCAGCGCCTGTTCGGGATGCGCTTGGGCGGCCAGCGCCCACCATCGGGGGCCCAGGCGGTAGGGCCCGCGAGGGCCGGCCTGCTCCAGGTAACCGTGGGCCTTCAGGGTGTTCAGCAGCGCGAAGAGCCCGGTGCGGGAGAACCCGAAGCGTGCCTGCAGCGCCGCAGGGGAAACCCCCTCCGGCCGGTCGGCGATCCACTCCAGGATCCGCAGCGCCCGCTCCACCGCCGGCACCCGATGGATATAGGCCAAGGGACCCTCCGGTTCATTAAAGAAAACTATGATTTACTATAGCAGATTTCGAGGATCCGTCAAGCCCGCATGGTCCGGGGAGGCGGGAAAGCCCTGGGGGGTTGGGGCGTGCTTCAGGGCGGATCGATCGGGGGGAAGAGGATCAGGGTCAGGCGGACCTCCGCCTGACCCTGATCGCCCTTCGGTGCCCCTGAGGGGCTCAGGACGGGTGGGATGGGCTGACGATGGGGATCAGGCGGTAGGCGGCCAGGAAGATCAAGGCGGCGGCGGAGACGATGCCAACGGCCAGCAGCCATTCGGTGAGGGTGGGGAAGTAATCGAAGCTCAAGCCCGGGCCGGTGAAGGCAAGGCGCAGGGCTTCGAACTCAGGCACCACCAGCGCGGGAATCACCAGGTTCAGCTTGGCGCTGAGGCTGGTGAAGGCCACGAGCCCGCTGGCGGCCGCCAGGACGGCAGGCCGAGCCCCGGGCAGGAGCAGCAGGATCAGCGGAAGGACCAGCCCCAAGGCGATCTCGAAGATCCAGAAGACCCAGGAGAACGGCCCGGAGAGGATCAGGCGCAGGGCCTCCACCCGGCTCGGGACCCCCGCGTAGAGGGTGGTGGAGTATTCCGCCCAAAGCAGCACGAGGGTGAACAGGAGCAGACCCAGCACCAGGCCTCGCAGGAAGCGGAGGGCTTCGGCGTCGGCGTGGCCCAAGAGGATCGAGAGGAAGAGAACCAGGGCCGCTCCGCCCAATGCGCCATCGGCCAGGAAGCGGATGGGAACCAGAGCGGATTCCCACAGGCCCTGGGCGCTGACCACTCCGAAGAGCGCCCCCTCAGCGCCTCCCATGATCACGGCCAGGAGCAGACCGAGGCCGAACAGCGGCCGGATGGCCGGGCTCTCCGGCTGGGCCTTCTTGAGATAAATCAGAGCCAGGAGGAGAAGCCCGTAGATCAGGTAGAACCAGGCCATCCAGGCCATAAGCGAAGCGGGCTGGGTCGAAAGGTAAAGCTTCCAGAAGCGGAGAGGATGGCCGAGATCGAGCCAGATGGCCAGCAACCCTCCGGCCAGGGCGGCCAGGGCGGCGAAGAGGGCGATCCCGCTCAGGGGCTGCAAAGCTTTCACCCGGAAACTTTCTCCGAGAGCAGCGACGGCGAAGGCCCCGATGGAGATCCCGGCCAGGGTCGTGTAAACGGCCACCCACAGCCCCCAGGGGACGTAGGTGTTATAGGCAGCGACCGTGTGCCCGCCGGTGAGGCGCTGAATCAGGCCCACCGCGCCGGCCACCAAGCCAGCGATGGCGATCCCCCACAGGATCCTCTCGACAGCGCTCATCCCCCGCGTGATCTTCTCCGCTCGGCTCATGAGGACCTCCCGGTGCGTTCGTCGGATGGCAGCGAATCAGAGTGCTCTGCAAGGACAGCGTCCAGCCATTCCAGATCCAGCCGGACGGCCTCGTGGGTGAAGGCGGCCAGCCCGATGAAGAAGGGATCGGTGGTGCTGGAGGCCAGGGCTTCGCAGAAGCGCGGCAGCCATGGTAAGACGTGGCGGCGGAGGAACTCCCGGCTGGCCTGCAGGATCCGCCAGCGCTCCGCGTCATGGGTTGCCTCAGCAGCCCGTCGAGCCAGGTAGGCCAGGAAACCCAGCTCCAGGGCGATGTGGTCGGGCGGGATCCGCCATTCCGTCTCCGGCATGGCGGACCACTGCAGGTAGAAGCGACGGGCGGCCACCGCCGCGGGGCCCATCAGCCGCTCCCCATGCAGATAAAACGAGGCGAAAGGGGGGGCGGGGACGCGGCCGGGGCCTTCCATCAGCCGGGTCATCTCAACGTTGAGGGCCTCGACCAGAGCCCGGCCGTCGACGGCCTCCCGGATGCGCTGCTGCAGCTGCCGGAGCCCTGGGGCCATGGGCGAGCCTGGCTCCAGGGCCAGGCTCGCCACCGCGCCCAAGACCGTTTCGGTTAAGGGATAGGAGAAGAGGGCCCGCAGCAGGCTGTAGAGACCTTCGCGTTCTTTCAGCTCACGCTCCATCACCGGCTCTCCTTAGCCGATCTTGCGGACCTTGACGATCACATCGCCGTAGGCGGGCTGCCCCATGATGGGCGACAGGTTCTCGGGATCCACCAGGGCGTTGTGGTTCGGTGTGATGTCATGGAAGGCCCACGTCTTGCCCAGGCCGGGGCTGAAACGCCCGCCCCCGCCAAACGGCAGTCGCAGCACGCCGGGCCGGATGGTCTCCACCAGGACGACCTTCCCGCGCGTCTTGAACCCCTGCGGCGTCTCCAGCTCCACCAGATCCCCGGTCTTCAGCCCAAGGCGCTCCCCATCGGCGCGGTTCATCTGGATCACGCCGATGGACCAGGTTCCGCGGGGGATGCGCACGCGGCGGCCGGTCGGCGTAGGCCCGTTCTCCCCGATGATCACCTCCTCCACCACCCGTTCGTCGTTCAGCGGCATCCAGAGGTCCTCCGTGGGCAGCCGTCCCATCCAGTCCACCATCTGGGTGCCGGACATGGCGTGGTGGATGCGGCCGGAGATCACCTGGAAGGGATACTCCTCCCGATACTTGGCGTAATCCGGGTTGGTGTAGGGGTTCCAGCGGGTTTCGAACCAGTAGAAGGTGGAGGGATACTTCTGCCAGCCGAGGCGCGCGATGCCGGGCGGCGTCTCGCCGGCCTCCTCAATCAGCTTGTTGTATTTGGCGTAACGGCCTTTGCGCTGCACCTGGCCGTCTTTCTCCACCGTGTAATCCCAGACGAACTCCACCTTCTTGCTGTCGGTCTGGAGCACCCCGCCGCCGTGGAACCGCTTCCAGCTCATGGGCCACACCGCCACGCCGTGGTGCTCCCGCAGCCACTGGACGGTGAGCGGCTCCCCGCGGATCTCCTTCTTCTCGTCATCGATCTGCACGCGGCCGGCCTCCAGGGAGTCCGGTGTGCCGAGGAGCTTGTAGCCTTTGGGCAGGTTGGGGTAGGGGAGCGGCTCTCCGGTGTTGGGCCGCCCGGGGGCCACCCGCAGGGCTTCGTTCCAGAAGTCTTCCTCGGTGGGGTATTTCTCCCAGAAGTCCTTCGGCTGGATGTCGGGATCACCCTTTTCGTGGAGTTTGCGGGCCAGCGCCCAGCAGATCTCATACTGGGTCTTGGATTCATACATCGGGCGGATGACGAAGTCGCGCAGGTAGAGCACGGGATGGACCGGATAGATGTCCGAGAGGCTCATGCGCTCCATATAACTGGCCTCGGGGAGGACCACATCGGCGTAGAGCCCCGTCTCGAGGAAGACTGTATCGATGTAGACCACCAGCTCCACCTTGTAGTTCCCCGTCTCGTCCTTCGCCGTCAGGGCCTCGATCCATTTCTGGGTGTTGGAGCCGGTGATCACCGGGTTCCCGGTGCGGATGAAGTAGGCTTTGATGGGATAGCGGTGGCCGCGGAACGGGCCGTAGCGCAGGGTGACCCCTTCGATGAAGCGGCGCGGGTAGTCGCCCACCACGTCATCCCACGCCGCCGGCCAGTCCCCGTAGCCGTCCATGTGGAGCTCCTCGATCTTCCCTTTGACCTCCCGGCCGTTGACGATGCGGGTGACCTCGCGCTTGAGGAAGTCCCCGCCGGAGGCCTTGCCGCCCTTGCTGCTCTTGACCAGCTCCGTGTCGATGGCCCCGCCCGGGACCTCCATGTTCCCGGTGATGACGTTGAGGGCGGTGCCCAGGATGGAGGCCACGTAGCCGTTGTAGTGGTGGCCGATGCCGTTCATCCCCCACACCAGGGCCGCCGGCTTGGTGATCCCGAAGGTGTGGGCCAGCTCGGCGATGGTCTGGGCGTCGATGCCGGTCCGCTCCGCGGCCCACTCCAGGGAGAAGTAGGGCAGCCCGTTGAGGGGATCCTTGCGGTCCCACCAGCTTCGGAAGGCGGCCTCGAACTCCTCCCAGCCCTGGCTGTATTCCTTGAAGGACCAGTCGATGTAGCGGCGGAACGGATCATCGTCCCGGTGGTTCTCCAGGATGTAGCGCAGCATCGCCGCGAAGAGGTCGGCGTCCGTCCCGGGCCGGATGGGGATCCAGCGATCCGCCTTGGTGGCGGTGTTGGAGAAGGCGGGGTCGATGACGATGATGCGGGCTCCGGCCAGCCTGGCCTCCACCGTTCCCCGGGATTCGTAGTTGATTCGAGTGGCGGTGAAGGGGTTCCAGCCGACGTAGATGATCAGCCGGGTGCGGTAGCTGTAATCGTTCTTCAGGCTTCCGTCCGGCTGGCGAACCAGCACCGGGCGCATGATGTCGGGCTCGATGCGCTTGCCCCCGAACATGAGCTTGGGCCCGTGGCGGCGCGGGGTGTCGCAGATCGAACCGTGCTCCACGGTGTGAGGCGTGCCGAAGGCGCGGAAGAGATAGTAGTAAGGATCACGATCGGTCACGTCCCCGCAGTCCATGATCACGGACTCGGCTCCGTATTTCTGCTTGATCTCGATCAGCTTCGTGGCGATGTAATCCAGGGCCTCCTCCCATGAGACCCGCTTGAATTTGCCCTCCCCTCGCTCGCCCACCCGGATCATCGGGTATTTGATCCGGTTGACGTTGTAGACCAGCTGCAGGCCAGCCACCCCTTTGGCGCACACGGTCCCCGAGTTATAGGGGACGTGGATGTTGCCGTAGATGTTGGAGATCACGCCGTTCTCGACCTCGACAGCGAGGCCGCACTCGGCGGGGCACATCACGCAGGCGGTGTAGACCACCCGCTTGCCGGCCTCCTGTTGCTGTCGGGCCTCGCTGGCGCTGAGGGTTTTGAAGCCGTGGCCCAGGGCGGCCATGGCCGCCAGGCCTCCGGCGGAGGCCCCGGCCAGTTTCAGGAAATCCCGACGGGAGATAGCTTTGGTCGCGATCATCCCGGACCTCCCTCAAACCAGGTAAAAGACCTTGGGCTCCGTGCCCAGCTCCTCTTTCAGACGGATGACGTTGGGCTGGCTGACCAGCTCCGCGACCAGGCTCTGGGGATCGTTCAGATCTCCGAAGTAAGTGGCCCTCCCCATGCAGGAGAGCACGCACGCGGGCAGCTGCCCTCGCTCGATGCGATGGAGGCAGAAGTGACACTTCCGCACGTTGCCGATGGGAGAGGCGTCCCGGCGTCGGAGGCGGCTCTGGCCATACTCCGGAGAGGGGAGCAGCTCATAGGGTTGTGGCTGGCCGCCCTCGAAATCGCTGTAGAAGTATCCGGCGTCGAAGGAGCGGGCTGCGTAGGGGCATGCGGTGATGCAATAGCGGCATCCGATGCACTGGTCATAGTTGATCACCACGATCCCATCGGCCCGCTTCCACGTCGCCCCCACCGGGCACACGGAAACGCAGGGCGGGTTTTCGCACTGCATGCACGGCCGCGGGATGAAGCGCCGGGAGACGTGCGGGTAGGTCCCCCGGGTCTCCGTCAGCACGGGCCGATAGGCGATGCCGGGCGGCAGCTTGTTCTCCGAGATGCAGGCCACCGTGCAGGCATAGCATCCCACGCATTTGCGCAGGTCGATGACCATCGCCCAGCGCCGCTGTTCCACCGGTTTCTGCAGCGCCCGCCGGAGATCCTCCATCATGCGCACCACGGGGTGTTGCCCGCTCATCGCCTCCGGGAGCTCAGGGGGTGGCTCCAGCTCCCCCACCGGGGCGCCCGGTGGAGCCGCCTCGACCTGATCCAGGATCCCCTGTGCGGCAGCAGGGGCGATCAGGGAGGCGAAGATCCCGCTGGCGAACCGCGCCAGGAACGCCCTCCGCGTCGCCAGGTCCGGCTTTCGAGTGCGGGTTTCTTGAACCATCGCATGCGCTCCCGAGCGAAGCTTTCCTTCGATTTCGAGCATAAAGGACCTGTGCCCTCCATGGGCCTGGGGCTCCTCCGGAAAGGAGACCTGGGGATTTTCCCAGTTCCGGACCCGGAAGGATCCTGGGACGTAGCCACTCATCTTCATCCCCGTTACAATGGAAACGGGGCCAGGGCGCGTAGCGTCTGATCCTGCGGAGGCTCTGATGCGGGGGATGCCCTGGCAGATCTTCCTGGTCTTCGTGCTGGTTGCCTGTCAGAGGGAGCCTGCCATCCCGGTTCGCCTCTCCGAATCCCTCCTCCCTTCGACGGCCCTCCGCGTCTCCCTGGAGGAGGACGGACCATGGATCTGGGGCTTCGATCGGCGGCTGGAGCCCAAGGAGGACATCCGGATGAACGCCTCCCTCCTCCGCTGGCTGGAGAGGCAGACGGGGCTCCGCTTCCGCCTTCGGATCGCGCCGCGGGGGCAGAGCGTGGCGGATGAGATCTGCGCAGGCCGGGTGCACTTCGGGATCGTCGGCACGGTCACCTACCTGCAGGCGTATCACCGGTGCGGGGCGCGGATCCTGGTGCGGGGCCGCAACCGGGAGGGTCAGGATACTTACCGGGCGGCCATCGTGGTCCCGCCGGATAGCCCGGTCCGGGATGTTGCGGATCTGCGAGGGCGGTCCTTCGCCTTCGGCTCCCCGAACTCGACCCAGGGTCATTTAATCCCTCGCCTTATGTTGCAGCGCGCAGGCCTCACCTTGCACGACCTCCGCGCGTATGCCTTCCATGACTCCCACGCGGCCACCGCCAACGCGGTGATCAGCGGCCGCTACGACGCGGGGGGGCTGCAGGACACCCTGGCGCTGGCCCTCGCCGAACGGGGGCTGGTGCGCATCCTGGCCCTCTCAGAGCCGTATCCGTCCAGCGGCATCATCGCAGGGCCCGGGGTGCCGGAGAAGACAGCCCAGATGGTTCGGGAGGCGCTTCTGACCCTGGATCCCGGGGGGCGCGATCGGGCCTTCCTGTATCACTGGGAGCGGTCCGAGATGCCCATGGGATTCGCCCCGGCTCGGGATGAGGAATACGCGGATCTGTATTGGATCGCCCGGGAGATCGGCTTGCTGGAGCCATGAGATGAGTCGTTTCTGGTTGTGGCTGGACCGCTATCTGCCCCGGCGCCTGACCACGCGTCTCATCCTGGCGCTGGTGATCCTGGTGGTGTCGGCGGGGGTCATCACCACGGGCATCATCCACGCGCTGCTCACCCGCGCCCTGCGGGCGGAGCTGATCCGCAGCGGACAGTCCCTGACGCGGGCGCTGGGGGAGAACCTGGCCAACGCCCTGGCGGAGATGGATCTGGTTACGGTCCAGGAGCTCCTGAACGCCGTCGTCCGGGAGAACGGCGATGTGATCTACGCCTTCGCCGTCGCCCCGGATGGGCGGGTGGTGCACACGTTCCCGAATGGCTTCCCGGCCGATTTGCTGCGGCTGATCCCCGCTCGCCCCGAGTCGGCCGGTGAAGGCCTCTTGTTGGAGACGGAACGCGGCCTGGTGCGGGACTTCGCCTACCGGCCGCTGGACGGGATCCCGGCGGAGATCCATGTGGGCCTCAGCGAGGCGCGCATCGTCGCGTTGCAGGCCTGGGTGACCCGCTTTCTGGTTGGGTTGACCGCGCTCGGCTGTCTGATCGCAGCCGGGATGGCCTACGGTTTCGGCCGCGTGGTGGTTTCTCCCCTGGTGGAGCTGGCCCGTCAGGCTCAGCGCCTGGGCCAGGGTCACCTCGATGAGCGGGTCCGTCTGCCGCCCGGGGGGGAGATCGGGGATCTCGCCTGCGCCTTCAACCAGATGGCCGATGAGATCCAGCAGGCGATCCGTCGGCTGCAGGATTCCGAGGCGGGCTATCGTAACCTCTTGATGGCGGCCAGCGCGGTGGGCGAGGGCATCGCCCTGATCGGGGCGGAGGGCCCGGAGGAGGGGAAGCTGCTCTTCGTCAATGAGGCCTTCGCCCGCCAGCTGGGCTGCCGGCCGGAGGAGCTCCTCGGGTTGAACGCGGCCAGCATCCTGCCTCCCCGTTCGGTGGAGATCGCCTCCCGGCTCTGGCAGAGCCTCCGCCAGGGGCAGCCCGTCGCCCCGGTCGAGCTGGTGGTGACCGACCGGGAGGGTCGCTCTCGTGTCCTGGAGACCATGGGGACCCGCATCCGCTATCAAGGCCGATGGGTCCTGGTCTGGTTCGCCCGGGACATCACCGAGCGCAAGGCGCGGGAGGAGGCCCTCCGCCGCCGGAACCGCGAGCTGATGGCGCTGAACGCGGTGGCCCTGGCCATGGGGGAGTCCCTCCCGCCGGACCGCCTTCTGCGGCGCGTCCTGCAACAGGTTCTGAACGCCCTGGAGCTCCAGGTCGGCTGGATCTGCATGCTGGGGGAAGGGGATCGGCCCTATCTGGCGGTCTGGCACGGCCCGGAGTTGCCGGTATCCCTTTCCGTGGAGTCGTTGTTCAGCTTCCCGGAGTGCCGTTGCGGCCAGGTGTTAAGGGATGGGCAGCCGGCGGTGGTGAGGGCCTCGGAGTCCAGCTGCGCCATCTATCGCATCCGTTCGCTTCTCGGGATGCCCCTGATCTGCCACGCTGCGGTGCCGATCCCGATCGGAGGACGCGTCCGCGGGGTTCTGGGGGTGGCCGCAGGGGATCCGGAGGCGTTCAATGAGGCGGAGATAGCGCTGCTGGTGACCGTGGGGCAGCAAATCGGCCTGGCCCTGGAGAACGCCCAGCTCTGGGAGGAGCTGCGCCGCAAGGAGAGGATCCGCGGGGAGCTGCTGGCCCGCCTGATGCGCGCCCAGGAGGAGGAACGCCTCCGCATCGCCCGCGAGCTTCACGATGGGATCGGCCAGTCCCTGAGCGCGCTGGTCTTCGGGCTGAACACGGTCAGCCTGGCCATCACCCAGGCGCCCTCGGAGGTGCCCCGGTTGCTGGATCGTCTGAAGATCTCCGCCAGCGAGACCATCCGGGAGCTTCAGACGATCATCTACGATCTGCGCCCCACGCTTCTGGACGACCTGGGCCTGATCCAGGCCCTGAAATGGTATACCCGGGAGCGCCTTGAGGCGCGCGACGTCCGCGTGATCTTCGAGATCCCGGAGCACGTTCCGCGCCTCCCCCCTGAGATCGAAACGGCGCTCTTCCGGATCGCCCAGGAGGCCATCACGAACATCTGCAAGCACGCGGAGGCGACCGAGGCGCGCATCCGCCTCGCCCTGCAGCCGGAATGGGTCGAGCTCGAGATCGCGGACAATGGGATCGGCTTCATCTGGTCGGAGGTCCAGAAAGGGAACGGCGCCCGCCGAGGGTGGGGGTTGCTCGGGATCCAGGAACGGGTGGAGCTGCTGGGCGGGGAGATGAAGATCGAAAGCGCGCCCGGGCAGGGGACACGCCTCTGGGTTCGTCTGCCGATCGGAGGGTAAGAGATGGGGATCCGCATTCTGATCGTCGATGACCACGCGATCGTGCGCGCCGGCATCCGGGCGCTGCTCCAGCTGTATCCGGATTTCGAGGTCGTGGGCGAGGCGGCGGATGGCCATGAGGCCATCCTTCAGACGCGCCGGCTGCAGCCGGACATCGTCCTGATGGACATCGGGATGCCGGGGATGGATGGCCTGGCGGCGACCCGCGAGATCGTCCGCGTTGCCCCCCGCACCCGGGTGCTGATCCTGAGCCAGCATGAGAACCGGGAGTATGTGATGCCGGCGCTGCGAGCGGGGGCCTCTGGCTATGTGCTCAAGCGGGCCCCGGATGAGACCCTGATCCGGGCGATCCGAGCGGTCCACGCCGGTGAAACCTACATGGATCCTCGCCTGACGGACCTCCTGGTGGAGGAGGTGCGGCGCTCCGGGGAGGGGCCGACAGATCCCCTGGAGACCCTCAGCGAGCGGGAGCGGGAGATCCTGGTCCTCCTGGCCCAGGGGAAGAGCTATCAGGAGATCGCCCAGACGCTGTTCATCAGCGTGAAGACGGTGGATTTCCACCGGGCGAACCTGATGCGCAAGCTCGGCCTGAAGAACCGCGCGGAGCTCGTCCAGTTTGCCATGCGCCGGGGCCTGATTTAGGCGGCCCGTCCGGGATGTCGGCTTCCCAACGGGCCGGTCAGGGCGACCCCTGGCAGCGCTGGAAGTTCCGGAGGTGTTCCTCCTGGGTGCGGGCGAACCAGTGGCTCCCGTCTTTCTTGAGGCAGTCAGCCATGAAGTAGAGATAATCCGTCTGCGCCGGGTTGAGGACCGCCTCGATGGACGCCAGGCCCGGGTTGGCGATGGGCCCGGGAGGCAGCCCCGGATAGCGATAGGTGTTATACGGGGAATCCACCTGCAGGTCGTCTAAGGTGAGGGGGCTCTTCCACCACGTTTTCTGATCCGCCTGATACCCCAGGGCATACTGCACCGTGGGATCGGCGTCCAGCTTCATCCCGATGGCCAGCCGGTTGAGGTAGACGCTGGCGATGAGGGGACGCTCCGCGGGGAGGACGGCCTCTCGCTCCACGATGGAGGCCAGGGTGACGACCTGATGGAGGGTGAGCCCCCGGGTCCGGGCGGCGGCGATCCGCTCCGGCGTCACCTTGCGCCCGAAGTTCTCCAGCATCCGCGCGATCAGATCCTCCGCCGTGGCGTCCCGGGCCAGCCGGTAGGTGTCGGGGAACAGATAGCCTTCCAGCGTCGCCCCGGGCGGCAGGTCGGCGAGGAAGGCGAAGCGGGCGCGCCAGCGCATCCCATCCCGCGCGGCGGACAGGACGGCGGAGGCCGAAAGATGGGTCTGGGCGGCGACGGCCTCGGCCACCTCCTCCAGGCGCAGGCCCTCCCGGATGCGCACCGTCCATTCCGCCTTGCGGCCGGCGCGGAGGGCTTCGGCGACCTGCGGGATGGTCATCGTTTTGCGGAGCGTGTATTCCCCCGCCTGGATCTCCCGATCCAGGCCGTGGTAGCGCACATAGGCCCGGAAGAGGAAGGCGTCCCGGATCAGGCCGGCCTCCTCCAGGGCCTGGGCGACCTCGGTCACAGACTGGCCGGGCTGGATGACGAAGGTCACCGGGGTGGGATCGTTGCCGGCGGGCTGTTGCAGGTCGTCCCGGCGCAGGAACAGGTAAAGGCCCAGCCCCCAATCCAGGGGAGAGCCCGAGAGGGTCGGACCGGCGCCCGCGTCCGGGCGTCCGAGGCGGGGGAGGAGGACGGCCCCCAGGGCACCGCAGAAGAAGACCACGGTCCCGATCATCAGGAGCCATCGCCAGAGCGAGCGGGAGGCACGTCGTCGGGCCATGCGGCTTCACTCCGATGGGAGATCTTCGCGGGGCGCGGGGGCCCGCTGCGCTTCCAGATAGTCCTGAAGGATCACCGCCGCCGCCTCGGCGTCCAGAGGATCCCGGCGTCGGGCGCCCCGCAGGGCGCGATAGGCGGCGGCGGTGACCGTGGAGAGGCGTTCGTCCCACAGCACCACCGGGACCGGCAGCTGGCGGGCCAGGGCTTCGGCTTCCCGACGGACCCACCGGGCCTGGGGTCCCTCCGTGCCCGAGAGGCTGTGGGGGAGGCCGATGACGATCTCTTCCACCTCATGCTCGGCGATCAGGCGGCGCAGGGCTTCCACCACGGCCCGCCGGGAGGCGCGCGGGAGGATGGTCAGGGGGCGGGCGATGGTGCGGGTGGGGTCGCTGAGGGCGACCCCGATGCGCTTCTCCCCGAGATCCAGGGCCATCACCCGTCCCATCCGGTCGGCTCCATGGGCAGGGGAGGCTGGGCGGCCTCGCCGGGGTAGGGGAGGCCCAGGTGCTCGTAGGCGCGGCGGGTGAGCACCCGGCCGCGGGGCGTGCGGTCCAGGAAGCCCAGCTGCAGCAGGTAGGGCTCCACCACATCCATGATCGTGTCCGGCTCCTCAGAGAGGGCCGCGGCCAGGGTCTCCAGGCCGACCGGGCCGCCTCCGAACTTCTCCGCCATGGTGCGCATCAGCCGGCGGTCCAGCTCATCCAGCCCCAGGGGATCCACGTCCATCAGCCGGAGGGCCTCGGCGGCCACGGCGCCGGTGATGACGCCGTCGGCGCGGACCTGGGCGTAGTCGCGGACGCGGCGGAGGAGGCGGATGGCCACGCGGGGGGTGCCGCGGGCGCGGCGGGCGATCTCCCGCACGCCCTCCGCGTCGATCTCCACCCCCAGCACCCGGGCGGCGCGGCGGACGATGGTTTCCATCGCCGGCAGGTCGTAGAAGTCCAGGCGGAAGATGGCGCCGAAGCGGGCGCGCAGCGGGGCGGTGAGCAGGGCCAGGCGAGTGGTGGCGCCGATGACGGTGAAGCGGGGGAGGCTCAGGCGGATGCTGCGGGCGGCCGGCCCCTTCCCGATGACGATGTCCAGGGCGAAGTCCTCCATCGCCGGGTAGAGGATCTCCTCCACGGCCCGGGGGAGGCGATGGATCTCATCGATGAAGAGGATCTCGCCGGCCCGCAGGTTGGTGAGGATGGCGGCCAGGTCCCCCGCCCGCTCGATGGCAGGGCCCGAGGTGATGCGGATGGGGACGCCCATCTCGGCGGCGATGACGGTGGCCAGGGTGGTTTTGCCCAGGCCGGGGGGGCCGTAAAAGAGCAGGTGATCGAGGGGCTCCCCGCGGGCCCGGGCGGCCTCGATCAGGATGCGCAGATTCTCCTTCACCCGCTCCTGGCCGATGAACTCCTCCAGCCGCTGGGGCCGGAGGGCGAGCTCGATCGCCTGCTCCTCCGGGCGGCGATAGGGAGCGATCGTCCGCTCCGGCTGGGCCGGCTCGGACGCGGGCGGATGCTCCGGCGATGGGCGATCCACCGTCTCCTTCCGACGCGCCACTTCGCGCCTCCTGAGCGGCGGGTCTGGGCATCCCGACCGCTCCCGGATTCGATTATACCCCCCGCCAGGGCCTCCCGGCCCTCCTTCGCGCCGGGCTTGCGCGTCGAAGGAATTCGCCCTGGGGAGGTCTATGGCCGACGGTCGGCCATGTGTGCCGAATGAATTCGGCCTGTGGAGGCCTTCGGCCGGTGGTCGGCCTGCGCCGACCGAGAGGGTGTCTTTTGCGTCGGCGGAGGCCGACGCCTGGCGCGGAGGGTGCCGAATGAATTCGGCCTGTGGAGGCCTTCGGCCGGCGGTTGGCCTGCGCCGACCGAAGGGATGGTCTTTGCGTCGGCGGAGGCCGACGCCTGGCGCGGAGGGTGCCGAATGAATTCGGCCTGTGGAGGCCTTCGGCCAACGGTCGGCCTGCGCCGACCGGGAAGGTGCCTTTTGCGTCGGCGGAGGCCGACGCCTGGCGCGCAAGCGCCTTGGAAGTCCGATTTCAATCGGCGTGGAGGCCTTCGGCCAACGGTCGGCCTGCGCCGACCGGGAGGGGGTCTTTTGCGTCGGCGGAGGCCGACGCCTGGCGCGGAGCGCCTCAGAAGGCCGATTTCAATCGGCGTGGAGGCCTTCGGCCGGCGGTCGGCCTGAGCCGACCGGGAGGGTGTCTTTTGCGTTGGCGGAGGCCGACGCCTGGCGCGCAGCGCCTTGGAAGGCCGATTTCGATCGGCGTGGAGGCCTTCGGCAGACGATCGGCCTGTGCCGACCGAAGGGGCAGCTTTTGCGTCGGCGGAGGCCGACGCCCGGCGCGGAGCGCCGATCCGGGCGAGGGCAGACAGGCGATTCAGGTATTCGGGCCCGGATTCGCAGATGGTTTCTGTCTCCTGTAACGGAGGATTCGGGCAGGTCATGATCGAGGCTATAATCCCAAGGGGAATCGATGATCATCGCTGGGGCCACGGATCCTCATGAGGAATCGATGAGGCGAACGAATCTCCGGGTGGAGGGGAGGATTATGAAGACGCTGGAGGAAATCCGGGCGATCCTGATTGAACACCAGCAGATCCTCCGGGAGCGCTATGGAGTCCGAGATCTGGCGATCTTTGGCTCCTATGCCCGGGGAGAGCAAACCAGGATAAGCGATGTGGACCTTCTGGTGCGGCTGGAGCGGCCGATTGGGCTGAAGTTCTTCGAACTCTGGGATTATCTGGAGGAGATCCTGGGTTTGAAGGTGGATCTTCTGACCTCTGGAGCACTTCCGCAGAAGCCTGACCTCTGGAAGCACGTTCGGGAGGATCTCCTTTATGTTTGGGATTAAGTGATTGGGGGATCCGCGGGAAGTGTCAGACAAGTGAAATTTCGGCCTCCCTGGGTTCGGGGCGAATCGGCCTGGCATGCCTGAGGGTGGGAAAGATCCGGGATGGCCTGAGCGATGAGGCAGAGAGGGATCCTGAGGGGGCTCACCCCGGGGCATCTGCTGGCGTTCACGGTGCTGGTGGGGATCTTCGTCTTCCTCAACACCCACCCCATCCGCCCCCACGATTTCTGGTGGCATCTGGCCGTCGGCCGCGAG
>Ga0079997_114139_pt3 | contig 19707 bp, 15 predicted proteins | sample PerSpoCPS_CMetaG_FD_69200 | JGI IMG/M metagenome (GOLD analysis project Ga0079997, IMG submission 69200) | Archaeal communities from Yellowstone National Park, Wyoming, USA - Perpetual Spouter C (PS_C) MetaG (SPADES assembly) (version 2) | ecosystem: Environmental > Aquatic > Thermal springs >... | reverse complement strand
TCTTGACTGCCCCACTTGCCTTCCCCCTTTGAGCCGTCACTGCCAAACGACAACCGTTGATCACAGGAATTTCGTCTCCGTCCATCAACGCCGACATCACCCAAAGTTCAATGGCGTCAATTAGGTCTTCACGCGCCTCCTCAAAAGTGCGACCTTGCACAAAGCAACCGGGCAAGTCAGGAATCCATGCGGCAACTGCATCAACTTCCGTGTCCTTCTCATAGACGGCGTTTTTCAGTGCCTCTTGCACATACTCCCTCAAAGTGACGAGCCGTTCCTTCGGCATATCGTTCACCTCGCCCTAAAGTTTACGGCAACTCCTTGATGCGGATGTTTCGGAACTCAACTCGGCTGCCGTGATTTTGCAACCCGATGTAACCCTTGCGCAACCGCCCCTTCAGTTTCGGGTGTTCGTCCATGTTCACCCGCACGATTTCTTCTCCGTTCATCGCCACGACGACCCAAGGACCGCTGCAGATGATTTCCACGAAGTTCCATTCGCCCGCTGGCTTGGACATGTTCTTTTTGGGCGCGACGGCGTCGTAAATGGCGCCCGTCGTGTGGGGCGTCGGCTGCCGACCGTGATCGTCCAAGATTTGCACCTCCATGCCCGTGAAGGCGGGATTGCCTTCCAACGCCGAGCGGATGAAGATGCCACTGTTGCCGCCTTTGCTGATTCGGAACTCCAAGCGCAACACGAAATTCTCGTATTGCTTATCCGACCGCAGCCAACCGCCCCCTTCGCCCGTGCAAACGAGCACACCATTTTCTACCTTCCATGACGGCGTGCCCATGACATGCCAGCCAGTCAGGTCCTTGCCGTTGAAAAACGACACGAAGCCCTTTTCCTCTTGGGCAAAGGAGGCGACCACCACCGACATCGCAACGACGGCAATCAGCCCCAGCACCTTTCGCATCCTTGAACCCTCCTTCCATCCTTTTTGACGAATGGGCATTGCCCAACGGACGAACGCCCATCGGCGTGACAAAGTTTGCCACGATGACTTGAAGACGATGTGGAGGTGTCAAAGGCGTGCTGTTGGCATGGTTGCTGATCTGGACGGGATTGCTCGCAGGCAAGGAGGGGACGGGCGTGACAGCATGGCAATTCGGTCAAGAAGTGCCGTTGCAAATCCGACCAGCAACGGAAGCGTTCCACCAACTCATCGCCTCTGATGCGCGCCTGTATCGTTTGCAGACAGGTTTCCGCTTCACCGAAGGTCCTGCTTACGCCCCCGATGGCACGCTTATCTTCAGCGACATTCCCGCCAATCGCATTTACCGCCTTCACCCCGACGGCAAATTGACGGTTTTTCGCGAGCCGAGTGGCGGGGCGAACGGCAACACTTTTGACCCGCAAGGGCGTTTGCTGACTTGCGAAGGTTTTGGCAACAAACGCGTCACCCGCACCGATTTGACGACAGGTAAACTGGAAGTCCTCGCCGACCGATACGAAGGCAAACCCCTCAATCAACCCAACGACATCATCGCCACCAAAGACGGGCGCATCTATTTCACCGACCCCGTCTTCGGCGACCCCAAATTCAAGACCCAACCCGTTGAAGGCATCTACCTCATCCGACCCGATGGCACTTTGCAGCGCGTTTATGCCGACGAGACCCAGCAACCCAAACCCAACGGCTTGGCTTTATCGCCTGACGGCAAATGGCTCTACACGACCGACAGCCAGCGCAATGTCGTTCGGGTTTACGAAGTCTTGCCCGATGGCTCGCTGAAAGGGGGACGAGATTTGGCGAAGATGGAAGGCAAAGACGGCGCGGGCGACGGGATGCGGGTGGACGAACGGGGCAACTTGTGGGTGACGGGACCCGACGGCATCTGGGTTTTCGCCTCGGATGGCACTTTGCTGGGACGATTGCAGTTACCTGAAGTCCCCGCCAACTTGTGCTTTGGCGGACCTGACGGAAAGCACTTGTTCATCACGGCGAGAACTTCCGTCTACTTGCTGAAGGTGAATGTTGCGGGCGCCCGCTATTGGTGAACTCGCTGTCAGGAAACGATAGACAACCCGTTCAAATGGTCAACGACCCGCTCAAGTTCCAGCACCGAGAACACTTCCGCCCTCTGCAGCGCCATTTGACTGACCTAAGCCATATTTCGGTCATTACTTTAGCAAATTCATTTGACACATTTTTCTATACACCCTTTGAAACTGCCAATCCTTTATATTTAACTGTCTCACTTTGCCATATCTTATGAGACTCCCAAGACTTTCCTTATTGGCACAAAGGATATTTACACTCCTACGGACAAAATCTTCTTGGACGCAGAGCACAAAGTCTGGAAGTAACTGGGGAAGAAGCATCGGCGATAGAAAAAGCCGTCCATTCTCTTCCACGAAATTCTCCTCCTTAACGACTAACTTCCGCCGCTGGGCAAACAAGGTCCATTGACCTTCTTGTTTTTTCACCGTGATCCCTAACGCCTCAAAAATTTCTGAAGGCACAAAAAGCCTTTTGCCTCTTGCGAGAGGACCATATTCTTGCTTCAACAAAAACCCACCCACCATCGTGTGCCCCCGCAACGGTTGTCGGAAGGGAGGGGCAAGTGCTTTGTCTTTCTCCAAAATCCTACCAGTCTTGGCATCCACAAGGGCGGACCATAGATAAGTTGTTCCATCCGGCAAAGGACCTTCAACCATAAAGAACCAAACCAGCCTACCTCGGTGAAATTCCAATAAGGCACGCTCCACACGAGTGATCTCAGCCAAACCGAGAGACCGCCTTACCTCTTCTAACGCCTGCTCTTTGCTTATCGCTGGTGCCTCAGCAGCCTCTGGTGGGATATCAACGAAGGTTTGGGCATAAAACAGTAATTGCCCCGTATCCGCTCTAACGCTTACCGTGCATCCATTCTGCGTGAGGGCACCGTTGGGGAGTCGCTCGCGGAATTGAAATGTATAGGCTTCCCCGTCAAAGTATTTGTTGACAAGCACCATTTTCCTGTTGACAAAATCCCTGTAGAGCCGTCGCGCCTGATTCCAAGCAATCGCCTCTAACTTGGATAACGGTAGGGCGTTGGCAAGGATGTCCTTGGTAGTCTTACGGGCTTGATGGCTACCGTAAAAGACCGACTGAATCTCGCCAGTAAAAGCGTCAATGCGATATTCGTCACCGTTGGGCAAATGGAAGTGATAGAGGACTTTATCATTGACTTGGTAGATTTTCGGTTCTGGCAGGGAGAGATTTGGTTTCCCCTCAAATTGCCGAACGATGGCTTTCGCCTGCTCTACCGAGATCTTCGTGCCTTGTTGGCTCTCGCTGACAGTGATGAGCAACATCACCAAGGCGAACGCACAATAGAGCGCCTTCATGACCAACACCTCCCAATGATTATGGTGCACATCGGGCTGGATACAAAACTGTCGTCCCGTCGCCAACGCGGACAGGCTCACCAGAACTGCCTACACCATATTTACCTTCTGTATCCTCCTTTGCATAATAAACTGCAGCCGTTACGTTGTTGCCATTTTTAGTCAAGTAATACCAAAGTCGTTCATCAAAATACATCATCGTTTCAAAACTGTGTGGGCTTTGAGTAAAACCAACAGCAACCTTTGCACCTTTATCCACAATAGCATGTGTGATGTTATAAACCCAATTCCCAAGATCATCCTTCACGGCAGCGGTTTTGCAACCGCTGAGAACTGCCAGCAAAAGTTGACTTAGTGCTCCATCAGGTAAATTTTGGATATCATCAACAGTGATTGCTGGATTAAACATTGGCAACCAATTAAACCATGCATGGTGCGTATAGGAAAAGACAGCATCTTCTTGAAGCGCTGTCATACCGACATCCTTAGAAGCATTAATAACCACACCGCCTCTCTCACCGAGGGGATAAAATCCTGAGTAGCAGGAGAGATAATCGCAAGCGTATGGATCCCAAATTGCCCCTAATTGGATGTAAGCACTTCGGGCGTCACTTGATGTGTCCACATCGGCCACAAAAGCGAAGTTAGTGCACGAAGGGACAACCAAGACACCTGCTAAAGGTAGTGCCCAACGGCGTTCATGAACCTTGTTAGCCTTGGGATGGTCGTCTTGCGCCTCAACGAGAATCCAGTATACCCACGCATAATTCAAACGCCCTGTGAAGGTTACCTCATGCAATATTCTGGGTCGTCGGTAGTCAGAAGGATATGTTGGTGGGAACATCGGTTGGTCAAAGGTTGGGTCATAAAATGAAACGAAAACTTGCTTGGCATCCCTGTCAGAACATAGACAATAATCCCCATTGATGACGCCAGCACGCGTTGTCAACCCAATTTTCATGAGCCTTGCCTCTACATGAGGAATGATCACCGCGTTACTTCTTAGGCTATCTCGGTCATAAGGGGCTGTTCCTGTAACTTGAATATCAAATGTGTAAAGCCCTTTCGGTAATTGCCAAGTCCCAAAGAGGGGTGCTAAGTCTACTGTATCACTTGATTTGTCGGGATAAATAAAAGTATCGCTCAATTCCATCCCTTGCCATCCTTCCACCGAGTAAATTTTTATTTTCACTGTCACTTGTTTTCGTTGAGCACATTGGAGGCTGTAACTTAGGGTGGTATCGCATAGTTCGGGATGCTCAGGATCCCATTTGATGAGTTTTCTTGGATCAGAAGTGACTACCAAGTTTTGGACATGGATGGTGATGGAAGTTTGAAACGGTCCCCTTTGCCCCTTCATGTAAACTCCATATCGCCACTGAACAGTGATGCGATAAGCGGCATTGTGCATGGCAAATCCCAACATCGGGGCAAAACTAAAGGTTGTCCAGTTCCAATTCTCTGGGGCGTTATCCCATCTCATTGGGGCACCTTTCCTCTTGGGTAGACAGGGCTAAACCAAGAACGCAAAGCCTCCCACCAAACCTGCCACCGCCTCTTCTTTACAATCCGAACAATCCGATACTCCCTCGGCTCATTCACTTTCTCCACCTCCCAATAAATGCCCTTATCATCTACCTTCACCAATTGCCCGTATTCTAACTTCTCCCCTTTTCGGGGACGAATGACCTGCCGAAGTCGGATAACCTCTCTAAGTTCCCCTCTTGGCGAAAAAATCCAAACGGTTACATTCTGCTCCAGTTTACGGAAACGATCATAGAGCCTTAATGCCTTTAGGATTTTGACTATCCTCTCTCCCCAAATCCCCTCCCTCGCCCAAGATGGCAAAGAGTCATACAACGAGGTATATCCACCACGAATGTGGTAAAAATTACCCTGCTCATCAATCCATTGAAGAACTACTGTGCTTTTTGATGCACTTAACCCTGGTAATCTAATCACAGAAAGTAAGCGCGTCCCTTCTTGCGGTAACCATGTGACAACACCAAACAAATCTTCCTTAATCTTGAACTTTTCTATCTGTTCCTTGAATTTTAGATTCGGGATCAACCACTTCAGCCCAATAATGCCCCAATATTTCCCATCATGAAAGAAGATGGGGTAAGGAGGATGGAAGGTTTCTGAAAGTTTGATTCTCTGCGGCTCCTTCCGCCCCAACCTGAAACAAATAATTTCAATGACATTCGAAACCAAATAAGCACCGTCTTCAGAGTAAGCATTGAAAGCTATGTGGTGCTCGACATCACAATCCCTGACCAACCACTCCATCTTGGCTTCCCCATTGCGTTCATGAACGGTGACACGGTAAACATCTATTCCCTCTTCTTTAACTGTCCAAATGAAGTTACCAGAAGGAGAGACGGAAAGGAAAGGAGACCGACGACCTAAGGGACGGTTGTTTTTAAGGTAGGGAGTAATGATGCGTTCTATCTTACCTTCTCGGTTTAATACTAATACCTTTGACCTGCCCTTTTTAAGACCTAAGATATAAATGCGTCCCTTAGCATCTAAGGCGACAGGGGTCAGACTGGAAATGCATCTAATACTGTCAATTATCACTCCACACAATTCATCAATAGGAGCCTCGGGATGAGATAGAGGGATAGAGAAAAAAAGTTCAAATGAGTAGGTGAAACTACAACCGTAAATGATAGTGATTGCCAATGCCAACACAATAGCATAGGCGATTAATTTCTTTCTTCTCACCACTTTTATTCACCATCCAAGTCCTTAAGTTCCTTAGGAGCCCTCTTTCTGCTCTCGTTCGGGTATTTATCTTCCAATTTTTGTTGATCATGCTTCATTACTCGGTAAGGATCTTTATGCTCCTCGAGTTTACAATTGGTGTCTATAACGGAGGAACCACCGTCCCAAATACCGACATGAGCTGGCTCCCACTCGGGTTCATCTATCCAATCATAGAAAATCAAACATCCTAATCCTCTGTCCTCTGTTGTGGAGTTGTATTGCTTGTTTACGCCAAGAGGCAAAGAAATCCCTATATGATTATAGACCCGTGCTACGAATTTATCACACAATTCTTGATCAGAGGGTATAGCCCCCACCCAACTATTCGCCACGGAGACAATCTGTGCCCGTTTGTTAATCTTAAACTTGACGGCGTTACTTTCATGAGGGGGTGCTACCTTTATTTCCCATCTCCCTTTCTCCTTCGTAACTATCCAATCCGTCACCCCCCTCTCAGCCATCACCTTATGCGTTCGGAATGTCCATCTCTTTAATCCACCCTCAACATCTTGCGGCCCATCAGGGTCATTGGGGTCAGTTACCAAGTAACCCGTTTTATGCTTAACTTCCCCTGTTTTGATTCGCTTTAACCTAAATACAATCTTATCAGAACTGGGTTTGCCATGACAAACTAAAGTCGCTTTGATGATGACATAAAACTTGATTGTATCCCTTTGTCCTATTTGGTGACCAGGGTGACCTTCTTGACTGTCTCCTGACGGGTCAGTGAAGACTTTAAAACTAAGAGGCTCAGCAAGAGCATTCACCTCCAACGCTGCCTTGACTTGATGGTTTCTATAACTGTCGGCATAGTCATCATAAAAGTGCAAGACAAATCTATATATCCCTGCCTTCTCCATCAAACTCACGGGCACAGGGATGATTACCCCGTGAACTTCCCCATCAGGGTTCGCCCTCAACCCATCACTCCATCCATGCACCACACAAGTCAGCATCGGAACTGCCCAACTCCGAACTCTCACCAAATCAGGGTCATACAACCATAACTCACCATAACTTGAATCCCTCCCACTGTAAAGCGCATACCAGCGCAAGTAATACAAGTGGTTGTCATCGCTCTCATCCTCTGGCGTCCCCCCATCATCGTAGCCTAAATAATCAACAGGTCCTGGAACAACTGTCAAAGCCTGACTTCTCACAGCATCCCTGTCATGAGGGTTCGCAATTACTTCCACATCAAAGGTGTATAAGCCTGCAGGTGCGATGTTGCTCCATTCATCTGGCGGATATTCATAGTAACCTGTGTTCACCGTCCCATCCCATGTGAAAGAGTAACTGCCAGGGCAAATCTTTTGCTCTGTCAATTCATAGACCAAATTCCTGTTCATGTCGTAAATCCTCACCTTCACAGAAACTTGCTTTTTCTGGGCACACTCAATATTGTAACTGAAACTTGTGTCCGCTATCCCTTTCTCAGGGTCCCACCTGAGCACCCTCCCGACATCAGGTGAATTCACCACTAAGTTTTGGACATAGATTGTGATGGAAGTTTGGAAAGGTCCTCTCGGTCCTTTCATGTAAACTCCATATCGCCATTGAACTGTCACCCTGTATGCTGTGTTGTGCATCGCAAAACCTATCATCGGCGCAAAACTCCATGTCGTCCAGTTCCAATTCTCTGGGTCACTCACTGGCACCATCGTGCAACCATATGGAAAACCACTCTCCCCCTGTGGACTCAAAAGCCAAACCTGCGGCTCATGGTCACTCGTCAACTCTTCAATCAAAACCCAATCAACGCTGAAGAAGGCGGGGGCACCGTCTTTCCATCCCGCATAAAAGTGAAACGAAGGGACGGCGACGGTGTCGGAAGTGGTGCAGACAGAAGGGTTGTTGTCGGTCAGGTCAGGGTCCCAAACGGCGTGGAGGGCGTAAGCGATTTGAGGTTCGGGGATTTGGGAAGGGTCAGGAGGTTGGGGGGAAGAGAGGGAGGCGAAAAAGGCGAGGGAAAGGAGAGAGAAGGTCAGGCAGACGGAGTTTCTCCAAGAGAGAGCCTCTCTTTGGCGGTGGCTTTTGCCCTCTCAATTGCCGTTATCTTCGTCATCTCGGTCGCCTCCCAGCGCTGGGCTTGTTGGCACTGTCATGATGCCACAGCGGAAGTGGGATGTCAAGAGGGGGATAAAGGGGTGAGGACAAGGCAATGCGAGGGGAGGAAGGCTTGGGAGTGTCATGGTTTTCGGTGATGCAAAAAGGGGCGGTGAACCACTTCCCAGTTGCACCAGTTCCTGAATGGAGAGTTGAGTTTGCGGAGTTGATCAACGAGTGTCAGGATGGCGAAAGGATGCGTTTCGGCTTCGGGCAAACGCTTCTTCAGCGTTTCCCACATCTTTCGCTCCTTACGCGCTTGCAGTTCCGCCCCCTTGCAGCGCTGAATCGCTTGCTCCACTATCGCTGTCCATTCGCCCATCACCTATCACCTCGTCGGTGTGAATTTTGCAATGCGTTAACTCCTGCCTCACTGCGCGAGCAAATAGGCTAATCGGTAAAGGCTTTCGTCAATGGGCTTGGGTTTCGTGATAGCGTCTTCAAGGGGCGTCAAGGCAATTTCGCCCTTGATTTCGCCGACGAGTTTGTCCGTCTCGCCTTGAAGCAAAAACTCAACGGCGGCGTTGCCCAATCGGCTCGCTAAGATGCGGTCTCTGGGCGTCGGCGAACCGCCCCGTTGGATGTGACCGAGCACCGTCACCCGAACATCCAAACCCGTCCGTTGGCGCACTTGCTCAGCAATCGCGAACGCCCCGCCCGCTTCATCACCTTCCGCCACGACGACGATGCTGGAAGTTTTGCCCCGCCGTCGCCCCTCCATCAACCGTCGGCAAAGCGCCTCAATGTCTGTCGGTTCTTCGGGCACTAAGATTTCCTCACAGCCACCCGCCAAGCCCGCATAAAGCGCCAAAAAGCCCCGATGCCTTCCCATCACTTCCACAAAGAAAATCCGTTCGTGAGCGGCAGCAGTGTCTTTGATCTTGTCAATGGCGTGGACGGCTGTGGTGACGGCGGTGTCAAAGCCGATGGTGAAATCGCTGCCGTAAAGGTCGTTGTCAATGGTGGACGCGCAGACAAGGATGGGAATTTGCTGCTCCTGCCAAAACAGGTGCGCCCCCGTTGAAGTGCCGTTCCCGCCGACGGCAATGAGCCCATCAATGCCAGCCTTGCGAACTTGCTCGGCTGCTTGCGCTCTTCCCTCGGGAGTGAAGAATTCAGGGCAGCGGGAACTTTTCAAAATCGTGCCGCCCAAATGCATGATGCCCGAAACGCTCCGCATCTCCATCGGCACAAATTCGCCCCGCACCAAACCCGCATAGCCCCGCAAAACCCCGACGACTTCCAACCCTTTTGCGATTGCCGTCCGCACGACGGCGCGGATGCAAGCGTTCATTCCTGGCGCATCGCCCCCGCTGGTCAGCACGCCGATGCGACGCATCATCATCACCTCACCACTTTCAAGTCCCCCGCAAAACCCGCACATCGCCCCGCCGAACGGTCACGCCCAGTTGGTCTAAAAATTCCAGCAACGGGACGGCGTATTTGCGGGTCGTGTTGGCAGCCTCGCGAAATTGCGACGCCGTAAAACTTCCGTGTCGTTCGCACAGTTGCCGTGCCAATTGCTTCGCCCGCTCAATCGTTTCGGGATGGACGACAAACTCAGCAACCCGCACCAAACGCCCCTGTTCCACCAGCCAACTTAACAAGTCCATCGCTTGCTCGCGGTCGGGAAACTCCGCCAGCAATTCCTCCAACTCAGGTGGCGCAAACCCAGCCGTTTTCGCCTTCCGCTCCATTCGCTCCGCCCACTGCCGTTGCTCTTCGGTCAAGCGGATTTCATGCGTCGGCAACCGCACCGTTTCCCGCTCCACGACGATGACGCCTGTTTGGGCGAAGTGTTGCAGCAAAGTTTCAAACAAGTTCACCGCCATGTCAGGGGCGACCAAACTGCGGAGTGTCTCCTTCGGCATCCCCCGCCGCAAAGGGCGCTCGGTGTGGAAGCGTCGGAGGGTGACGATGATGCTGTCCCGCAAGCGTCGCACTTGCTCCTGCCAAAGGAGCGTCTGACCGTCCAATGAAAAAGCGACCCCCTCAGCAATCAACGCTTCGGCAATTTGGCGCGCCCGCTCGGTGGAAAGAAAAAGCCGTTGGGCAATCTCCCGAACCGTCACGCCGTTGGGATGTTCACGCAAGAGCGTTACGACGAAATCTTTTTCGCTGCGCGATTTTTCGGCGATGCGATGGAACTCTTCAGCGACCCTGCGTCGGCGCCGTTGAAGCGGATGCGGCTCAATGACTTTCCCGCCACCTAAAGTGACCATCGGCGAATAACTGCGGATGACGAACAAATCACCCCACGCACAAGCGACAGGTTTGTCCAAGCGAATTTCCGCAAAAGTTTCCTCGCCGGGCTTTAATTCGTTGCGGTCAAAGAAAAAGACCCGCCCGATGCGTTCGGCAGTGCCGATGTGAAAGCGAATGGGAGCACCATCTTTCAACGGACGAGGTGCAGAAGGCAACAACCGCAACGCCACATCCATCCGATCGCTTGCCCGCAAAGTGGCGGGATGGCAGACGACATCGCCCCGCTCTGTCGTCTCCCGCTCCACACCGCCCAAGTTCATCGCCGCTCGCTGTCCTGCGACGGCAATTTCCGTCGGCTTGCCGTAGGTGTGAAGCGAGCGGACGCGGGTGACGATACCTTTCGGGACGACTTCCACTTCCTCACCGACCCGCACTTGCCCCGAAAAGATGGCGCCCCGAACGATGGTGCCAAAACCCGCCTTGACAAAAGTGTCGTCAATGGGGAGGCGGAAGGGGCGGTCAGTGGCTTTGGAAGGGACTTCCTGAGCGACAGCATCCATCAACCGCACCAACTCGTCCAACCCTTCACCCGTCACAGCGGAAACGGCAATCATCGGCGCACCGTCCAAAAAAGTCCCACGAATGCATTCGGCGACATCTTCCTTGACCAGTTCCAACCAATCGTCACCCACCAAATCGCACTTCGTCAAGACGATGACGCCCCGATTGGCGTGGAGCAGTTGCAGGATTTCCAGATGCTCTATCGTCTGGGGCATGACGCCCTCGTCGGCGGCGACGATGAACAGCACCATGTCCATTTCCGCAGCGCCCGCCAGCATGTTGTGGACGAACCGTTCGTGCCCTGGCACATCCACGATGCCTGCGACGATGCCGCTGGGCAAAGTCAGGTGGGCGAAACCCAAGTCCATGGACATGCCCCGCTCCCGCTCTTCGGGATGGCGGTCTGTTTCCATCCCCGTCAGCGCCCGAATGAGCGTCGTCTTGCCGTGATCCACATGCCCTGCCGTTCCGACGATAATGTGCTTCGCCATGCCACATCCCGCTTGAAAGTATGGCGTCCCTTGTCATCCTTTTTGGCGGTCGCTTTTCTCATTCGTTGGCGCATGACGATGAGCGATTAGGTTAGGTGACAGCGATGGAGCGGCGATTTGATGCGGTCATCATCGGGGCGGGGCATAACGGATTGGTGGCAGCGGCGTATTTGGCGAAGGCGGGGCTGCGCGTTTGCGTCGTGGAGCGGCGTCCCGTCCTCGGTGGATGTTGCACGACGGAAACTTTGTGGGGCGGTTACAAGGTGTCCACAGCAGCGTATGTCTGCGGGTTGCTACACCCGAAAATCGTCGGCGACCTCAATTTGCGTCGTCACGGCTTTGAAATCCTTCGGCGCGACCCGTCATCGTTCACGCCGTTGCCTGATGGCGGCTTTCTGTTGCTGGGGAGCGATGAGCGGTTCAACGCCGAGCAAATTGCCAAGTTCTCTCGGCGCGATGCGGAAGCGTTCCCGAATTACGAGGCAGCGTTGGACAAACTGGCGACCTTCGTTGAGCCGCTTCTGACTTGCGTTCCGCCCCGCTTCCCTGATGGGTTTTCGTCGGACTTTCCCCTCTACCTGCGATTGCTCAGTAGCGTCCTGCGGTTGGCGCCGTCGGAGCGGTTGCTGCTGACGCGCCTGATGACGGCGAGCGCGTGGGATGTGCTGAGCGAATGGTTTGAGAGCGAGGCGCTGAAAATCACGCTGGCGACGGATGGCGTGATCGGGACGGCGTTGCCGCCGACGGCGCCGACGACTGCCCTCGTGCTTTTTCACCATGTCATGGGCGCCATCACGGGTCGGCGGGGCATTTGGGGCTATGTGCGGGGCGGAATGGGGGCGCTTAGCAATGCCATCGCCGATGTCGCCCGCCAACATGGGGCGACCATCTTGACCGATGCGGAAGTGGCGCAAATCCTTGTCCGCAATGATGCTGTCGCTGGCATTGCGCTGGCGGATGGGACGGAGATTGAGAGCCGCGTGGTGCTGTCCAACGCCGACCCGAAGCGGACTTTTCTGCGATTAGTGCCGCCAGAAGTTTTGCCCGACGAATTTGTCCGCAAAGTTCGGCTCATCAAAATGAGCGCAGCGGCGTTCAAAGTCAACCTCGTCACCGACGGTTTGCCGATTTTTCGGGGCATGGGGAGCGAGACGGCGCATCTGCGGGGGACGATTCACCTTTGCCCGTCCCTGACCTTTTTGGAGCGCGCTTACGCCGACTATGTGAGGGGCGAGCCGTCGGAGCGACCGATGGTGGAGATGTGCATCCCGACGGTGCTGGACGACACTTTGTCGCCCGACGGCAAGCACATCGTCTCGCTGTTCGTCCAGTATGCCCCTTACGAGCCCGTTGGCGGGTGGGAAAAGCGGAAGGACGAATTTGTCAAGCGCATCCTTTCCGTCGTGGACGAATTTGCGCCGAATTTTTCGTCCCGCATCGTTCACCTGCAAGCCCTTTCGCCGCAGGATTTGGAACGGGAGTTTGGCTTGACAGGCGGCAACATCTTTCACGGCGACTTGACACCCGACCAACTTTTCGCCTTCCGACCCGTCCCAGGTTGGGCGCAATATCGGACGCCGTTGCGGGGCTTGTATTTGTGCGGTGCTGGGGCACACCCTGGCGGGGGCGTCATCGGGGCGGCGGGGCACAACGCCGCGATGGCGGTGTTGCAAGATTGGCGGCGACTTCGCTCATAACCTTCGCAGGTGAACTTGTGACCAAAGGGCTTGGACGGTTTTGGCGTCCACATAGCCTGGACCGTCCACGAGGGTGTTGGCGGTGCCCGCTGCGACGGCGAAGGCAAGGGCGTCTTCAAAGCGCAACTTCTTCGTCAGCAAGGCGTGAAGCAAACCGCCAAGCAACGCATCGCCCGAACCGACGGTGTTGACGACCGAAACGGATGGCGGGACGGCTTTCCAAATGCCTTCTTCGCTCCCGCCGATCGCCCCTTCGGCGCCGAGGGAAACGACGGCGTAGCGAACGCCCGATGCAAGCAAGCGGGCAATCGCCTTGACAATTTGTTCGTCGGTGTCCATCCCTTCTCCGAAGGCTTCCGCCAACTCTTGGCGGTTGGGTTTGACGAGCGTGGGGATTGCCTCAAGCCCCTTTCGCAACGCCTCGCCGCTGGTGTCCAGGGCGACGGCGACGCTATGTCGCTTCGCCAATTGGACAAGGTGGGCGTAAGCGTCGTCGGGCAAACCGTTTGGCAGCGAACCGCACAAGGCGACCCAACGGGCGGACGAAAGATGTCGCTGGAAAGTGGCGAGGAAAGTCGCCCACTCGTCGGGCGTAACGGTCGGACCGCTTTCCACAAGGTGACTCTCCAATCGCCGATTGGGGTCACGCAAAGTCAGGTTGAGGCGGGTGGGTTGGGCGATGGAAGTGAAGTCGCAAGGGATGCCTTCGTCGGTGAGTTCGTCGCGCAGAAATTGCCCTGTCGCCCCGCCGATGAAGCCCAAGCAGAGGGCGGGCGTGCCCAAACGCACCAGCACCCGCGCCACATTGACGCCCTTGCCCGATGGATAGACGAAAGTTTCCGTCACCCGCACGACCCGCTGCCAACGGAAATCGGGCACGACGAGCGTTTTGTCAACGGCAGGGTTGAGCGTGACCGTGACGACCATTTCCCTGCGTCACCCTGAAGGGCAGAAAGACTTTTCGCTGCCATGAAGGGAAGGCGTTGGGTCAAAGTCACGGTTTGGTAACCTGCTCACGCACGGGCAAAATGATGCGTAAGGGGGCGTTTTCCGAGCCGACCAAAAAGCGATAGCGGGCTTGCTGACTTTGCCAGAAAAAGACCGTGTGGGCATCAATTCCAAACTGGATGGTCTCTCGGACGCCCGTTTGCCAATCGCGCACTTCTAAGCGGAGGGTGTGACCGGCTTCCGTTGGGCGACCCCATAAATCGTGGGGGAGGGTCGGGATGGTGAAAGCCGTTTTGCCGCCGAAAACCAAAGTGGGGGCAAGGATGCGTTCTTCTCGCCCGCCGAAACTTCGGCTGACAATCACTTCCACATCGGCGGGGGCTTCTCGCCCGTTGGGATAACGGCGCACGCATTCTATCGGGATGACGACTTGATGAGGCGCCAAGAGGAAGAAAGCGGAGGCGACCGAGAAATCTCCAAAGAGTTCGTAGGTCGCTATGGCAGGGTATTTCCAAGAGGCTATTCGGCAACCCCAATCGGGGCGCTCGGCGATGCCCATCCAAAAGGCTCCAAAGCCGCCGAAGGAAAAGGGGCGCAACAAAAAAGTCGTTCCCGATTCGTCCGTCACCCCTTCAGCAACCTTCCAACCTCGGTTCGGTTCAGGCTCCCCATTGGGGCAATAGTAAATGCTCACGCGAGCCCCTGACAAGGGACGGGAGCGTTGCGCTCCCTCCTCGGACAATTGCTCATGCACTTGCGCCTTGATGGCTTGCACCATCGGGGCGAGCACGCCCGTCAAAAACGCCAACGATTTCGTGCCTACATCCGTCGTGACGGTGACTTCGTGAAGGGCGCCAAAAGGTGACCAAGCCATTTCCCCTTCCGCCCAAGTCACCGACCAAGCCAGTTGCTCTTTGTCGCCTTCCCGCTTCAGTGACCAGCGGGGCTGAAGGGGGACGGTCAACCTCAGTTCGTCCGTCGCCGTTGCTGCGAGGCGTGCCAGCGGGATTGCTCTCTGCCCATCAATTTGGTGGGTCACCACTTGCAACCGTCGGAGGCGCTGGACGCCGTCGGGCGTTCGGGCGACGAAAAGGGCTTCCGCTGGGGCGAAAGTTGTCAGCGCCGCTATTCGGCTGGGCGAAAGCGCGATGCCAAACCCTTCACTTTTTTGAAGCGTCAAAGCGACGGGCATCATCGGCACTTCCGTGAAGCGAACCCCACCCGTCCCGAACAATTGCAACCCGCCTCGCACCGCCGCTTTGAGCCATAGCCACCGATTTCCGTCACGGAGGGCGAACCATCCGTCGGGCGGACAAAAATCGGGCAAGCGAATGACATTGCCCCATCGCCAACGCTGATTGCCCACCTTGACTATCGCTTCGGTGTCCGTCCGATCCCAGTTCAAGCGCACGATTTCGCCAAACCATGCCGTCAATTCATCCCGATGACGGGCAATTAAATCGGGGCGCTCGGAGGGCAAGGCGACGACAACGGTTTTCTGGTCGCGCCACCAAAGATGACCCGCTGCCTTCACGGAAACGGTCAAACCCGCATGATCCCACTTCAATGTCAATCCCGTCAATCGCCCCTCGTCGTCCGTTTGAAGTCGCACCTCAGGCGCTTCACCGCAGTGGATGGTCAAGGTGGGTGCTGACGGTTGGGGAGAAAGCAAAGTTCGCAATTGCTTTTGCAGCGACTTCGCTTGCGCTTTCGGTTCGCCTGCCCGTCTCGCCACGACTTCCTTGCGCTTTTGTGGCGATGCCACGCTGTAGCCCGTCACTTCCGCCAGCAACTTTTCCAATCGCTCGCCCTGAAAAGCCCGACGCAACCACGGCGGCACGCCAGCATCATCGTCGCCACCCATCAACTCGTTCAGCGCCGTTCCCAACCGATAAAATCGCACGATGTTCAAATGCAAGTCCTCCCCTTCCACACGCCCTTTGAGCCATTCCAACGCATCGTCGTCGGCGTATTCGGCGACGGTGGGGTCGGCGTGAAGGTAAGGGATGGCTTTGTTTTTGGAGGCGTCCGATTGCTTGAGGATGGTCAAGGCGCCCCAATGGGCGATGTTCTCTGCCCACTCAACGGTTTGCTCCCAACGGGTGAGGGCGTCTCGGCGCCGCCCCCAAAGGGCTCGCCGTTCATCCCGAAATTGCAAAAACGCCCACGCCCACTCCGTTGCCGCCGCTTCGTCGGAGTTCTCCAAAGCGTTCACCGCTTCGCCCAGCGCCTTTGATTCCAACCATTGGCAGACCAACCAATCGGGAAGCCGTTCTAATGGCACCGTGACGGGCGGCGTCTTTCCTTCCCGCAAATCGTGCAGCGTCAAAGCGTGGAGCCCTTCGTGAAGGGCGATGTAAACGCTCAAAGTCGCATTGACAAAGCGGGACGCAACTGCCGTCGGGTGACGGCACGCCCACCAAGGTGACGACCACAAAGTGGAGACCATCGTCCCGTCCGCTTCCGCCGTGTAACCGACAAATCGGTCGGCAGGCAACAGCACCCGCCTTTGCCGCCACCAAGTTTTGCCCGTCGGCAGCAACGCAAGGGAAATGGGTCGGTAGCCAGGGAGCGGTTTGGGGCGTTCCCAAAGCAACTCACCGTTTTCCCCGATAAGCCGAAAAGCGACGGGTTGACGGCTCAGGTTGGGGCGCAAAAGGTTGCCGTAGCGATGGAGCAACCGCTGCGCTTCCAAACAGGCAAGCAGTTGCAGCCAGTCAATGCGCAAGGGATGCAAAGGGCGCAATGGCATGGTCAAGGTATCCGTCCATTGCCGTCCATCGGCGAGGGTTGCCACGATGCGGAAAGCGAAACCGTCGGAAGCGTGAACCCGCAAAGGCACGAAGGAATTGGGCGGGATGGTGACCGTTCGCTGTGGGGGCAGGATGACTTGCCGCCAAATCGTTTGCCCCCCTCGGTTGAACACCGTGACTTCCCGCATCGGTGCGGGCGCGTGGATGGACAAGGTGAGGGCATAATGCCCCCAAACGGGACGCAACGCAATGCGTTCCGTCGGCGCGTTGACCGCCATGAAAAAGGGCACTCCTTCGTCTGTCACGAACCAACCTTCCAACCGCCCCGTCACTTGCCCCATCGCCACCGAACAAACGGTCAACATGCCGACCAGCATCCATCGTCGCATCGCCCCGTTACCTCCCAAGCCAAAAGTTGGTGCGCATCAGCCGAAAGGTTGGCGGATGCCCGCACCCTTGCGGAGTGCCCCTATTGTCGGTTGGCGATTTCACTGGACGGCAAGTTGATGGAGCGGTGACGAAGGCGTCAGGACAGGACGATGGGTTCAATGCCCAAGTATTCGCATGCCGCCGCCAATTCGCCGACCCAATCGCCCAAGATGGCGTGGATGTGGTTGCAGGAGAAGTGTTTGGCGATGACCTCCATCGGGCAATCAAAGCGGGCGAAGGCGTGCGGCCATTCCCAAGTCGTCATCCTCGCCAACTCTTCGTCCTTCTCCTTGCCGAACCGAACGAAACTGCCCGTGAAGAGGTGCATCCGATAGCGACCTTTGTGGCGGGTGATGCGGGCGAAGGTGACTTTCTCGGCAGGGTCGGAAAAGAACGCCACCGATGCACCACCGCAGGGGAAGTAAAGTTTCGGCGCTGGGCGCAAGTGCACTTCCTTCCAGTTGACGCGAAAGTCGTCGCTGTATTTCGCCAACCAAGGCGAATGCTGCCCTGAATTCACGAGGTCATAGACATCCAAGTCGGCGTGGTAATGGCGCAGGTCGGCGAACAAAACGGGCGTGCCTGAAAGGTGGTGCATCAGTTGCATCGTCAATGCTCCGTTGCTGTCGCACTCCGTCGCCGTGATGATAACGCGTTTGGGGTTTTCCTCCCAATCGGCGATGTCGTTGAGGAGCGCTTCGGGCAAATCCATCGTGATGCCCCGCTCCCATTCCGTGAAGTCCAGTTGCCCCGTGATGCCACAAAAGTCCAGCCCTTCTTCCTTGCACAAATCCTTGATGGCGAGGTAAAGGCGGATTTGGCGCGCCAGCGTCCCGTCCAAACCCGGCGAAAGGTAAGGTGGGTCCCACTCAATGGCGGCGGCATGTTCTTCCAACCACTTCAAGCCCGCCTCCACCCGTTCGTCGCTGACCTTTTCCATCCGCCACGCCAAAGTCAACTGGCTGACATGGTGGACATGGACGCCAAATTGATGCATCCATTGGCTTTGGTCAATGTGCCCCGTATACATGCCCATAGACGGACCGTCAAATTCGCCGTAGCGCAACCCTTGCAACTTTTTGGCGGCTTCGTAACCCTTCTGGCGTTTGTCAGGCGAATGGCGGCGCAAAAACTCGCGGATGGTCGCTTGCACCTTCGGGTCATCAATGTCGCCCAGCGCTCGTCCGAAGGGGCGCCCGATTTCGTCCAACGCCCCCGCCGACGCAAAGAAGGCGACCCAGCCGGGATAGCCGGGGTTGATGTTGCCGAGGAACAAAATCGGCGCATCAAATTGCTGGGCGCATTGGACGGTGAAGTCGGGATAGGACCAGACGCAGAAGTTGAAGACGACGGCATCGCATTTTGTGTCCCGCATTCGCCCACCTTGCTTTTTCGCCGTCTCCCAATTCCAGACGACGACTTCATCGGCGACCACCTCATGCCCTTCGCTCTTCAGCCACTCAACCAGTCGCCGCTGGAAGCGCAGGCAATCGTCCCACAGCGCCTCGGCTACTCTTTTCCGCCCATCCGTAAAAGTCACGACGCCGACACGCATGGTCGCCACCTCCGTTTCAATTTGTTTTTGCCTTTCGCTACTCGCCTTCCTTGACGAACACGAACAACTCGCCCGCGTGCAAGACATGGAAGTGTTGGTCGCGGGCGTGATGGTAAAGCCAGTCGGCAAAGCGGGCAAAGTTTTCGCTGTTGTGGGGAAACATGTCCCAGTGGGTCGGGATGACGAGTTTGACGCCCACATTGACCGCCAATTGCGCCGCCTCCCAGAAAGTCAAGTTGCCCACGATGTCCCGCTTCTCGCGATAGTAGTCGCGTCCGTTGATGGGCAAAAAGGCGATGTCGGGGGCGAAAGTGCGGACGCGCTCTTCCAAGCCGTCGTAAAGGATGGTGTCGCCCGCATGGTAAATGCGAACGCCGTTGAGGGTGATGCAATAGCCGAGGTAGGAAGGCTGCCCGTCCACTTCGTCAAAACCGTAGTGCGCTGACGGAATAGCGTAAAAGTGCAAAATGCCCAAATCAAAAGGTTGGTCAACGGGCGGGTGGATGATGCGGTTTTCCGTCACGCCGCAGTCCAACAAGGTTTGGTGACAGTTGAGGGGGGCGACGAACTTCGCTTGCGGCGAGGCTTTGGCGATGCCCCGAACGGTCGTCGGGTCAAGGTGGTCAATGTGGATGTGGGTGATGAAGACGATATCGGCATGCGTCACTTCCTCAGGCTGGATGAGGATGGGCACGGCGCGATGTCCCGTCGGGTCGGAGAGGAAGGGGTCAATGTAGGCGATGACGCCATCCGCCTTAAGCACCACCCCCACTTGCCCCAAGCCAAAAATGGCGACGGCGTTGCGAGGCACTTGCAACCGCTCAATCCGCTCCTTTAGGGTCACAACAAACACCTTCTA
>Ga0079997_118214_pt2 | contig 19836 bp, 20 predicted proteins | sample PerSpoCPS_CMetaG_FD_69200 | JGI IMG/M metagenome (GOLD analysis project Ga0079997, IMG submission 69200) | Archaeal communities from Yellowstone National Park, Wyoming, USA - Perpetual Spouter C (PS_C) MetaG (SPADES assembly) (version 2) | ecosystem: Environmental > Aquatic > Thermal springs >... | reverse complement strand
CGATGAAGGAGCGGGGCGTGCTGGTCAAGGACACCCACGAGCATATCCTCCGCTTCGCCCCGCCCCTGGTGATCTCCCCGGAGGACCTGGACTGGGCCCTGGATCAGATCCAGGCGGTGATGGAGGCGCGCTGAGCCGCAGCGGGGGTAGCCGAAGGCATCGGCTTCGACTACCCCCGCCGACTCTTCAATTGTCGCGATCCCCCAAAACCCGGAACCCCCTTCGGCCTTTCCGGGTGTGTCCCGATTTTGTCGAGCCTGCCGTTTCGTAGGACAACTGCTCGCAGTTGTCCTACGATTTTGGGACACACCATCCAAGCAAGGGTATGCTATGATAAGGGTAGCCCCCGATGAAGAGGCAGCCCGATGGACTGGCAGAACTTCCCTGAGTGGCTACGCTATGCGCTTGTAGCCGCTCTCCCCGGTGTCATCCTGGGCGCCCTGAGCGTCCTCTTCCGGGACGCCTTGATCAACCTCCTGCGCCGGCTGTTCAGCCGTCTGGAGAGGCTTCTCGGCGAGCGCTGGGCCGACCGTCGCTTTGAGCGTCGGTATTTGAAGTGGATAGCCGGGGAGTGCGAGAAGGTCTCCCTCATCGGCGTTCTCCCCGCCAGGCCCGGGCGGGAACCCCGCCTCTCTGAGGTCTTCGTCCTCCCCGACCTCTCCGAATATCGCTGGGAGCGGAGGCCCATCCCCCGGGAAGAGGAGCTCCGCTCGCTCTCTTCAAGGGAAAGGGAAATGGAATGGATGAGATGGGAGGAGCGCGTGAGGGAAGAGCTCCACCCGATCTCGATCACCGAAGCCTTGCGCCGCCGGGCCCTCGTGGTTCTGGGGGAGCCCGGCGCGGGCAAGACCACGTTTTTACGCTACCTGGCCCTGGCCCACGCGCGGGCGCTGACCGGCGACGCCTCCCTCCTGCGGCAGATGGATCCCCGGGCCGAAGGGCGCCTCCCGGTATTCCTTCCCCTGCGAGAGGCCGCGGCCGCTGAAAGCTCCTTGACTACCTTCGCCGAGGACCATGTCCGCCGCCAGACCAGAGACGTCCTGAACCCGCCCAAAGGCTACTTTGAGCGTCAGGCCCGGCGGGGCCGCTGCCTCTTCCTTCTGGACGGCCTGGATGAGGTGCTGGGTTTAAGCGATGAGGCATACCGGAGCATATGCAGCGCGGTGAACGCATTGGCCAGGGTGGAGGCGAAGAACCGCTTTATCGTCACCAGCCGCATCGCCGGCTGGCGCGGGATGCTCTCCCCCGATTTCTCTGTTCTCGCCATCGCTCCCTTTGACCGACCGCGCCGGGAGGAGTTCGTCCGGAAGTGGTATCAGGCGGTGGAGGCCAGCGCGGTGGAGGAGGAATCCCCCGATCAGGCCGAGATTCGGCGTCGGAGGGCGAGGGAACGGGCCGAAGACCTGATCCGGGCCGTAGAAGGAAACGACCGCCTCCGGCGGTTGGCCGCTAACCCCATGCTCCTCTCGGTGATGGCCATGGTCCATCGGGTGGACGTGACCCTTCCACGGGAGCGGGCCGCCCTCTACCGTCGATGCATGGAGCTGCTCCTGGAGCGATGGGACATCGGTCGGGGGATTACGGATCAAGGGGCCACCGGCCTGACCCTGGCCCAGAAGGAATCCCTGATGCGCCGGATTGGCTACCGCTTCCACGAAAAGGGCGCCCGCCTCCTGCCCCGCCGGGAGGTCGAGGAACTCATCGCCCAGGTCCTCCCTTCCCTGGGTCAACACTCCGAGCGGGCCGGGGAAGTGCTGGACTGGGTGGAGCGGCGCACCGGCCTTTTGGCCGATGGTGAGCACATGACCTTCGCCCACCTGGCCTTCCAGGAGTATTTCACCGCCGGGGCCATTTTGCACGAGGAGAAGTTGCGCAGCCAGCTTCTCCAACCGGACCGCCTCTTTGATCCCTGGTGGCGGGAGGTGATCCTCCTCTACGTCGGGATGGCCGATGACGCGACCGACTTCGTCCGGCAGGTCTATTCGCCGGAAGCGGATGACCTCCTGCGCCGCCGCCTTTTCTTGGCCGGACAATGCGTCGCGGAAGCGGCGCGGGTGGAGGAGAGATTGCGCCGGGAGATCCGGGCCGAACTCCTGCGGATGTGGAAGGGGGGATACGCAAAACAACGAGAGGAAGCCCTCCGGGTCCTCTCCGGCTGGTCCGACCCGGAGGTGCGGAATTTCTTCCTGCGAGCCTTGAAAGATGAAGATCCCAGGGTGCGGAGCAGGGCGGCGGTGGCGCTGGGACGGCTGGGAGCCACCGACCCCCAAACCCTCGAAACCCTCCGGGAAGCCCTGAAAGATGAAGATCCCAGGGTGCGGAGCATGGCGGCGGAGGCGCTGGGGCTGCTGGGAGCCACCGACCCCCAAACCCTCCAAGCCCTCCGGGAAGCCCTGAAAGATGAAGATCCCAGGGTGCGGAGCAGGGCGGCGGCGGCGCTGGGGCGGCTGGGAGCCCCCGACCCCCAAACCCTCCAAGCCCTCCGGGAAGCCCTGAAAGATGAAGATCCCAGGGTGCGGAGCAGGGCGGCGGCGGCGCTGGGGCTGCTGGGAGCCCCCGACCCCCAAACCCTCGAAACCCTCCGGGAAGCCCTGAAAGACGAAGATCCCGGGGTGCGGGATCAGGTCTTCAACGTGCTGTGGGAGATCAGCGAGCGGACGGGGGTGTGGATCCCGCCGGAAGGGCGAGTGGAAAGCCCATAGGGGCGACCTCCCGAGTCGCCCCCTATGGATCCATCTACGGCCCCGGAACCCCGGAAGGTCCCGCCGCGCAGGGATGGAGGGGCGAGGCCGAAGGCAGAAGCCCTCACCGGATCTCCTTACGCCGCAACGCCCCGAGCCGCCCGGCCAGGGCGGCGGTGAGGGCCAGCGTGAGCAGGCTGATCAGCAGGGCGAAGCCGTGGCTGCCGGCCGTGAAGGGGCTTCGCATCAGCAGCAGGCGGTGGACCCAGATGTGCGCCTGATACAGGGCCATCGCCCCCAGGGCCCACCTCGAAGCCCGGCGCCCCCGGCGCCACCAGAGAACGGCCAGCCCCCCGAAGATCACGGCCCACAACCCGGCCGCCCCCGCCAGATAGCCCCACGGGCCGTGGATCCCTTCCTCGGCCCACGCCCGCGGGACCGCCAGCCCGTAATACAGGGCCCGCAGGGCGTTGAGCAGGGCGAAGTAGGCCAACCACAGCGCCCCCAGGGCGCGCCGCCGCGGGCTCACCGCCCCTCATCCATCCGGAAGACGATCTTGCCGAAGACCGCCCCGCTCTCCAGCAGGCGATGCCCTTCCCGCACCCCCTCCTCCGTGAAGGGCAACACCCGGTCGATCACCGGCCGCAACCGGCCGGCGAAGACCAGCCCCATCACGGTCCGGAAATCATCCCGGGTCCCCATGGTGGACCCCAGGATGCTGATCTGCCGGGAGAACACATACCGGATGTCGAAATCCTCCGGGTTCGGGCCGGAGGTGGCCCCCACCACCAGCAGGCGCCCGCCCGGCCGCAGACAGCGAATGCTCTTCATCCACGTGGCCTGCCCCACGTTGTCCACCACCACATCCACCCCCCGCCTCCCCGTCCACTGCCAGACCACGCGGGACCAGTCCGGCTCCTGGGAGCGATCGATGACGTGATCGGCGCCCAGGGCGCGAACCCGCTCCGCCTTCTCCGGGTTCGAAGCCACCACCACCACGCGGGCGCCCGCCAGCTTCGCGATCTGAAGGGCCGCGGTGTTCACCCCGCCCCCGGCCCCCACGATGAGCACATCCTCCCCGGGCCGTAGCCCGCCCCGGGTGATCAGCATGTGCCAGGCGGTGAGGAACACCAGGGAGGCCGCCGCCGCCTCCTCATAAGGGAAGCCCTCCGGCAGCTTCAAGACGTTGCGGGCCGGCACCACCACGTATTCCGCGTAGCCCCCTCGCACGTGCTCGCCCAGGATGGCCCCCCGGCGGCAGCGGTTGTCCTCCCCTCGCAGGCAGAACTCGCACTCCCCGCAGCTCAGGGTGGCGTTCACCACCACCCGATCCCCCACCTGAACCCCCGAGACCTCCGGGCCCACCTCGGTCACCACCCCCGCCACATCCGAGCCCGGGATGTGGGGCATCTCCAGCCGCAGGGCGGGGATCCCGCGCCGCACCCAGAGATCGAGATGGTTCATCGCGCAGGCGTGGACGCGGACCTGCACCTCCCCCGGCCCCGGATGGGGCGTGGGCAGCTCCGCCGCCTGCAACACCTCCGGACCCCCGTGCTGATAGAAGACGATGGCCTTCATGGGTGGATCTGCCGCTCCCTGGAGGATGTCGCGTTCAGACGCTGCTCTTGAACCCCAGGATCTGACGGGCGATGACCAGGCGCTGGATCTCGCTGGTGCCCTCGTAGATGGTGGTGATGCGGGCGTCGCGGAAGTAGCGCTCCACCGGCATCTCCCGGCTGTAGCCCATGCCGCCGTGGATCTGGATGGCCTCGTAGGTGATCCACTGGGCGGCCTCGCTGGCGAACAGCTTGGCGATGGCCGCCTCCAGCGTGTAGCGCTCGCCGGTGCGCTTGGCCCGCTCCCGCTTCCAGGCCGCCTGGAGGGTGAGCAGCCGGGCTGCCTCCAGCTTCACCCGCATGTCGGCCAGCTTCCACTGGATGGCCTGGAACTCCCCGATCTTGCGGCCGAAGGCCTCCCGCTGCTTCGCCCAGGCCAGGGCCGCCTCATAGGCCGCCTCGGCGATCCCCACCGCCTGGGCCGCGATCCCCACCCGCCCGGCGTCCAGGGTGGTCATGGCGATCCGGAAGCCCTCGCCCTCCTCCCCCAGCCGGTTCTCGACCGGGCACTCGTAGTTGTCGAGGTAGATCTCACAGGTGGCGCTGGCCCGGATGCCCAGCTTCTCCTCCTTCTTGCCGCGGCTGAACCCGGGGCGGTTGGTCTCGATGATGAAGGCGCTGATGCCGTGATGCTTCTTCTCAGGATCGGTCATCGCGAAGAGGACGATGTAATCGGCCACGGGGCCGTTGGTGATCCAGGACTTACGCCCGTTGATGATGTAGACGTCCCCTTTGCGCACCGCCCGCGTGCGCATGCCAGCGGCGTCGGAGCCCGACTGGGGCTCGGTGAGGGCGTAGGCGCCCATGGCCTGGCCGGTGGCCACCGGCGCCACGTATTTGCGCTTCTGCTCCTCGGTCCCGAAGGTGAGGATGGGGAAGCAGAAGAGCGTGTTGTTGACGGACATGATCGCGCTGTGGGCGGCGTCGGCTTTGGCGATCTCGATCATCGCCAGGGCGGAGGCGATGGCGTCCAGCCCCTGGCCGCCGTATTCCTCGGGGACCTCCAGGCCCATCAGCCCCATGGCGGCCATCTTGCGCACCGTCTCCCAGGGAAACTCCCCTGTCTCATCGTAGCGGGCGGCCACCGGGGCGATCTCCTTCTGGGCGAACTCCCGCACCACCTGCTGGAACATCCGATGCTCTTCGGAGAGCTCGAAGTTCAACCCCGCCTGCGCCAGGATCTCCACCCCCATCGGAAACCTCCTTAAAGCTCAGGATGGACCCGATGTCCAGATCGAACACCACCGGGTCTGCTCTAACCCGCCTCCCTCACGCCGCGTACGTGTAGAACCCCTTCCCGCTCTTGCGGCCCAGCCAGCCGGCGGCCACCATGCGGCGCAGCAGAGGCGGGGCCGCGTAGCGCGGGTCCTTGAACTCCTCAAACATCGCGTCGGCGATGAAGAGCAACGTGTCCAATCCCACGAAGTCCATCAGGGTGAACGGCCCCATGGGATGGTTTAGGCCCAGCCGGATCGCCGTGTCGATGTCCTCCATGGTCGCCACCCCCTCCTCGAGGAGCCGGATGGCGTCCAGGAGGTAGGGGATCAGCAGGCGGTTGACGATGAACCCCGGGCGGTCCTTGGAGATCACCACCGTCTTGTTCAGGCGCTCGGCCAGGGCCCGGCCCAGGGCCACCGTCTCCTCCGCCGTCTGCAGTCCGATGACGATCTCCAGAAGCGGCATCACCGGGACCGGGTTGAAGAAATGGAAGCCGATGACTTTCTCCGGTCGCCGGGTGACGCTCCCCAGCTCGGTGATGGAGAGGGAGGAGGTGTTGCTGGCCAGGACGGCGTGAGGCGGGCAGATGCGATCCAGCTCCGCGAAGACCTGCTTCTTGGTCGGCATGTCCTCCACCACCGCTTCGATGACCAGGTCGCAGGCGGCGAAGTCCTCCATCCGCAGGGTGCCCCGGATGCGCCCCCAGGCCGCCTCCATCTCGGCGGCGGCCAGCTTGCCCCGCTCCACCGCCTTCGCCATCGAGGCCCGGATGCGGTCCAGCCCCTTGCGGAGGAGATCCTCGTTCACCTCCCGGACGATGACCTGAAAGCCGGCCCGGGCGCACACCTCGGCGATCCCCGAGCCCATCAGGCCGCAACCCACCACGCCCACCGTTCGAACATCCTGCAGCGTCATGGCGATCCTCCCCATCGCTGGGGTGCGTGATCCGTTTTCCGGTAGGAGGGGCTTTCGCCCCGAACTTCCCATCTTCGATGACGCAAAGGTCGCAGCGGAAGCCGCTCCGGCAACTCCCAGCCTCTGGTTTTCGATGACGGAAAGGTCGCGGCTCCTACGGCTCGAGCTCCACGGCCATGGCCACGGCCTCCCCTCCGCCCAGGCACAGGGTGGCGATGCCCCGGCGCAGCCCGCGGTCCCGCAGGGCGTAGATCAGGGTGACCAGGATGCGGGCGCCGCTCGCCCCCACCGGGTGCCCGAGGGCGATCGCCCCCCCGTTCACGTTCACCCGGCTCCAGTCCCACCGGTATCCCTGCCGTTCCATGGCCCGGGCGTCGGCCAGGACCTGGGCGGCGAAGGCCTCGTTGATCTCGATGAGATCGACTTCTTCCCAGCGCCAGCCCACCCGCTCCAGGAGGCGAGGGATCGCCTTCGCCGGCGCGTAGAACAACCACTGCGGATCCACCGCCGCCTGGGCGTAGCCCACGATCCGAGCCAGGGGCGGGATCCCCAGGGCCTCCGCCTTCGCTCGGCTCATCACCACCACCGCCGCCGCCCCATCGTTGAGCCCGGGGGAGTTCCCCGCCGTCACCCGCCCGTTGGGCCGGAAGGCCGGCTTGAGGCGGGCCAGGGCCTCCATGGAGGTATCCCGCCGGGGGCCTTCATCCGTGTCCACCACCCGGGTGCCTCCCTTGCCGTCAGGGACCTCCACCGGGACGATCTCCGCCCGGAACCGGCCGGCGTCGATGGCGGCCACGGCTTTGCGATGGCTCTCCAGGGCGAAGGCGTCCATCTCCTCGCGGGTCACTTCGAACTGGTCGGCGATGAACTCAGCCAGCTCCCCCATCAGCACCTGGTTGAAGGGGCAGCGCAGGCCATCGGCGATCAGGCTGTCCTCCGCCTGGAGGTGACCGTAACGCATCCCCGCCCGCAATCGGATCAGGTGCGGGGCGTTGCTCATGCTCTCCATCCCCCCGGCCACCACCACGTCTGCATCCCCCGCCTTCACCGCCTGGGCCGCCAGCATCACCGCCTTCAACCCTGAGCCGCAGACCTTGTTGACCGTGACCGCCCCCACCTCGACGGGGATCCCGGCGGCGACCGCGGCCTGCCGGGCTGGGGCCATGCCGCTGCCGGCCTGGACCACCTCCCCCATGATGACCTCGTCGATATGGGCAGGATCGACGCCCGCCCGACGGATGGCCTCGCGGATGGCCACGGCGCCCAGCTGGGGCGCCGGGAGGGGCGAGAGCGCCCCCAGCAGCTTCCCGATGGGCGTGCGCGCCGCCCCCACAATCACCGGATCCCGACCGTCTTTGCGCATGGCAATCCCTCCGTGAACAAGGCCTCTCATCCATCCCGCCCTGCCGGGGATCCCCCTCCCGGGCCAACGAACGATCGTTCCCCTCCGCCGGGATGCGCCTCCGCATCCGCTCCGTTCGGATCAGGGATCCCCGGATGGCCGCTGAAGGGAGGAAGCCAGCTCTTCGAACAGCGGCCGGAGACGGCGATAGGTGTCGTCCAGCCATTCGGGGAGCACGCGGGTGTTGCCGATGACCGGCATGAAATTCGTGTCCCCCGTCCAGCGGGGGACGACGTGGATATGGACGTGATCGGCCACCCCGGCGCCGGCGGGCCGGCCGATGTTGGCCCCGACGTTGAACCCCTCCGGCCGGTAGGCTTGACGGAGGGCCTTCAAGGAAAGGGCGACGAGCTGCATCACCTCCAGCATCGTCGGAGGGTCCAGGTCCTCCAGGCTGGGCACGTGGGCGTAGGGGATGACCATCAGGTGGCCGTTGTTGTAGGGGTATCGGTTGAGGGTCACATATGCGGTGCGCCCGCGAAGGAGGATGTGTTCCGCCTCGTCGGAACCGTCGACCTTCCGGCAAAAGATGCAACCCTGAGGCGCCTCGCCCTCCCCTTTCAGGTAAGCCATCCGCCAGGGGGTCCAGAGCCGTTCCATCGTTGCTCCGCCTGAGGGCAGGTTCCCCCCCCATTTTATCCGTTTTGTCGGGGATCGACAAAGCGGCCCGGCCGTCCAGGGCCGGGCCTTGTGATGGGTGTGTCCCAAAATCGTAGGACAACTGCTCGCAGTTGTCCTACAAAGCGGCCAGGCCCGACAAAATTGGGACACACCCCTTGTGATGAGGATATGCAGCCGGAGAGAGCCTTACCTCTACCTTCGCGGAGAGCCTTTTGGGCCTTGATCTCCCGGCGGAGCGGAATCCTGGCCTCGGGGAGGGCCCGGAGTGTCTTTTTTCTCCTGGCCTGGAGGGGTGCGGACCGGGCGAGGCGTTTCTTTCTTCTCCTGGCCCGGTGGAGTCTTCTCCTGACCCGGTGGGGTGCGCGGCGCAGAAGGCGTCTCCTGTTTCTCCAGGCCCGGCGGGGTGTGGATTCGCTCCCGCAGGATCTCCGCCGTCGGCTCCGGCAGGACCGGCGTCTCCACCGACCGGGTCGGTTCGGGGATCCCCCCTTCGGGCCGGCCGAGGACCGGCGCCAGCCCGGCCCAGCGCTGGCGCGCGCGGGCCAGGGCGGAACGGACGTCCGGCGGGGCGACCGCTGCGGCCTCCTCCAGGAGGACGCCCTGACGCTCGTAGAGGGCGCGCAGCCGCGCCGCGGGCCCTGCGGGGCCTTCCGCCCCCAGACGGGCAGCCTCTTCCAGACGGGCCAAGCTCTCCTCGGCGAGGTCGGGGAGCCAGCGCCCCCGGGCGGCGCTCGCCTCGAACTCCGACCAGCGTCGCTCCGCCAGGTAGAGGGCCCGCTCCTCCGGCGACATCCCCAGGGTGACCAGACCTTCCACGGCCCGTTTGACCGGATACAGGGGCTCGCCGGGCAGGCTGGCCTCCGCCGCCCCCACCGCGCTCAAAAGGACCAGGATCAAGCCCAGGACGGCCACCAGCGCCCACGCCCAGCGGAAGACCGGCCGGGACGCCCGCGGGGCAGCCGCCCGCCGGGCTGCGCGGAGCTGCCCCTGACGGATCAGCCGTCGGCGCGCTGCGGGAGAGAGAGCCACCTCCTGGCCGCGCCGGAGCCAGAGGGCGGTCTCCAGAAGCGGGCGCAACGGGACCGCCTCGGGGACTTCCCGCAGGAGCGTCTCCAGGTCCGCGCCCTGCTCCAGCCGGCGCAGGCAGCGCTCCAGGATCTCGATCTCATGCGCGTCTCGCTTCGGATCCATCACCGGATCTTCTCCAGATAACGGGCTAAGGCGCTCAGGGCGCGATGCTGGAGGGCCTTGACAGCGCCCACGGATTTCCCCATCGCCCGAGCCACTTCCTCCAGGCTCATCCCGACCAGGAAGCGCAGGACCACCACTTCCCGCTGCTCCTCGGTGAGCACCCGCAGCGCCCGCTGGATTATCTCCGAGACCGCGATCTCGTCCTCCGGGATGTCCTGGCTGAGCTGCGGCCCCGTCTCCGTGTCCTCCAGCGCCACGAGGGGGCGCCGCCCCTGTCGTCGCCAGTGATCGATCAGACGGGCCCGGGCGATGCGGAACAGCCAGGCGCCGAAGGGAAGGCCCCGCTCCTCATACCGCGGCAGGTCCTCGATCATCTTGAGGAACACATCCGCGGTGAGATCCTCCGCCAGCTCGGCGTCGCCCACCCGGTAGAGCAGATAGCGGTAGACGCCATCGGCGTAATGCTGATACAGGGCCGCGATGGCCTCCGGATCTCCCTTCCGCGCCCGGGCGATCCAGCGTCGCTCTTCGGGATGAGGGGTGAGCAGGCCCATCCCTCATCCTCCTATGAAACCGTCCGGAATGAGGCAAACGTCACGCGTATCTTCTCCGAACCCTGGAGCGGTTTATGATTTGGAAGATCCGCAGTCAGACCGCTCTGACCACTTCCGCCTGCGGATTGGAACGGGCCGTCATCCGGTCCCGGGCCTCCTGTCGACCCGGAGGGCACCCGGGGCTGGAGCGGCGTTCGTTCTCCCACTCCCAAACCGGAGGGATCTGCGATGCGACGAATCGTGATCGGGATGGTTGGCAATCTGTTGGGCATCGGGTTGGCCCTGGGCCTGGGGCTGGCGATGGCCCGGGGGGCCGGCGCGGCGGCACCGGCGGAGGAGCCCACGCCCACACCGACGCCCACGCTCACCCCCACGGTGCCGGTGACCCGGATCCATCCGGTCGCCCTGGCCCTGGCCCGCTGGATCAGCCAGACGTTTCCCACCTTCGGCCTCACGCCGACGATCTCCGTCACGGATCTGATGGGCCTCCACGCCCAGGGCTTCGGCTACGGCGAGATCGCCCGAGCGCTTCAGCTGGTCCTGGCCTCTCAGAGCGACGCCGATCCCACGAACGATCTCTCCCTGGAGCAGGCGCTCCAGCTGGGGCGCCAGGTCGGCTGGGGCCAGGCCTATCGCATTTACGGCCTCCATCCGGGCGGCCGGGGCCTGGGCGCCATCATGCGCTCCGCCCGGTCCAGGGCCTTCGTCACGCCCACGCCGTCCCCCACCCCGGCGACGGGTTCGGGCTCCGCCTCTTCGAAGAAGCCGAACCCGAGCGGCAAGATGCCCAAAGGCCGGGGCCGGTGAGCCCCTCCGAGGCCATGGGCGGGCCTGTCCCCTCAAGGCTCCCGTCCGAACTGATGGGCCAGCTGGCCCAGCGGGAACCGCAACACCGTCGGCCGGCCGTGCGGGCAGGTCCAGGGCATGGCGCATCGCTCCAGCGCCCGCACCAGATGCTGCATCTGCTCCATGCCGAGGACCTGCCCGGCCTTCACAGCGGCGCGCTTGCAGATGCTCCGGATCCAGCGGGCCTCTAAAGCCGCCTCCATCGGCCGTCGCGCTTCATGCAGGTCGAACAGGAGGTCCTGGATCACCGCCCGAATCGCTTCGGCGGAGAGGACGGCCGGGATGGCCCGCACGCGGACGGCGCGGGGGCCGAAGGGCTCGATCCAGAGCCCCAGCTCCCGCAACGTCTCCTGGTGTTCCTCCAGCAGGCTCCCTTCCTCTGGTGAGACCTCCAGCAGCACCGGTTGCAACAGCGGTTGGGCCGGGAGCGGCCCCTCCTGACGCCGGGCCATAAGCTCCTCATACAGCACCCGCTCGTGCGCCGCGTGCTGGTCCAGCAGGTAGAGGCCATCCGGCCCCTCGGCGACGATGTAGGTCGCCTGGAGCTGCCCGATCACCCGGAGCGGGGGAAGGCCGGCCTCCTCCCCGGATGGCTTCGGAAGGACATCCGCGGGCTCCCCGGGCGGGAGGGGACGGGCAGGCATCGAAACCGGCGCCATCGGGGAGGCGACGGACTGAAAGACGCGAGGAGCCGTCTGGCGGAGGGCTCGGTGGGCGGCGCGCTGGACCAGACGGAACACCCGATCCGGATCCCGGAAACGGACCTCGATCTTGGCCGGGTGAACGTTCACATCCACCGCATCGAGGGGAAGATCGATCCAGAGAAAGCTCCAGGGGAAGCGGCCGGCGGGGAGCAGGGTGTGATAGGCCTGCAGCACCGCCGCCGGGAGCATGCGGTCCTGCACCCAGCGTCCGTTCACGAAGAAGGCTATCTCCTGGCGGTCCGGGCGATCCATCCCCGGCGGGCTGATCCACCCCGAGATCCGCATCTCTTCGTCCGCTTCGTGCACCTCCAGGAGGGCTTCCGCCACCTCCGCCCCGTAGAGGGCGGCGAGGCGATGGCGGGGCTCGCGAGCGGCAGGGAGCGTCAGGACCTCCCGCCGGTCATGCCGGAGGAAGAACGCGACCCTCGGGTAAGCCAGGGCGTAGCGGCTGATCCAGAGGTCGATGGCCCGCCGCTCCGCCCCTTCCCCCTTCAGGAACTTCCGGCGGGCCGGGGTGTTGAAGAACAGGTCCTCCACGATCATCTCCGTGCCCGGGGGGCGCGCCATGGGCCGCTGCTCCCGGATCTCTCCTCCTTCGATGCGAACATACGTGCCCAGCTCTTCCCCGACAGCCCGAGTCCGGCAGGTGACCCGGGCGACGGCGGCGATGGCGGCCAGGGCTTCGCCCCGGAACCCCAGGGTGGCGATGCGGAAGAGGTCCTCGGGCGCGGAGATCTTGCTGGTGGCGTGGCGGGCGAAGGCGAGGGCGACTTCCGCGGCCGGGATGCCACACCCGTCATCGGCGACCCGGATGCGCGAACGGCCGCCCCCCTCCGTCTCCACCTCGATCCGCGAGGCGCCGGCGTCCAGGGCGTTCTCCACCAGCTCCTTAACCACCGAGGCCGGGCGCTCGATCACCTCCCCGGCCGCGATCTGAGCCACCAGCTCCGGGTCCAGCACCCGAATGGGCATGCCCGCGCTCCACGCATGATCCAGGCCGAGCGTCCGCCGCGTATTCCGACGAAGGTATTCTGCTTCTCATCGCCGAGAGGCGCAACTCGCCCCCGACATTGGCGCGCTCTAAGGAGGTCTCTCGTGACGGCGCCTCGTAAAAAGCAGCGGGAGCCTCCGTTCGGAGGCTCCCGCTGCCCCGGGTCGGGTGGAGCCGGCACCGTGTTCACTCGGACAGGCGCACGACCTGCTCGGCCTGGAGGCCCTTAGGGGTCTCGCGGATGGTGAACTCCACCCGCTCGCCCTCCTCGAGGTTGCGGAACCCCTGGCCGACGATGGCCGTGTAGTGGACGAAGACGTCGCGGTCCCCTTCGTCCGGCCGGATGAAGCCGTACCCCTTGGTCCGGTTGAACCAGCGGACGGTGCCCTTGACACGCTGACCAGCCATTGCTGCAACTCCTTAAGAAAGATTTTTGAAGCCCGCGAGGGGCGGACTCCCTGCTTCAGGTTGCGGAACGATCCGACCGGAAGAAGGGGATCCGAGGGAGGGAGGCGCGGCCTCGGGGGTGAGCAGGCGCCTGGGCTTCCAAACAAAAAGCCGTCGGGCGAGTCCTGCGTTGACCCGACGGCCAAACCCTCAGAACATCCCCCTCGCGCTCCGGTTCTGCGTTCCGATTTGCTTCTATCATAATCGGATCGGGGATTTTGTCAAGTTTCGCCGGGGGCGTAGGGCAACTGCTCGCAGTTGCCCTCCATGTCCTGCGCCGGAGCAGGGGCAGGGCGCTGCGTTGCCGGTTTCCCGCCCGTCGGTTATAATGGCGGCCAGACCGGCAGGACTCCGGAGCGTGCCGCCGATGCCGCTGGCCCTCTACCGCAAGTGGCGCCCCCGACGGTTCGAGGAAGTGGTCGGCCAGGAGCATGTGACCCGCACCCTGCGCAACGCCCTGCGCCTGGGTCGCATCGCGCACGCGTATCTGTTCGCCGGGCCGCGGGGGACCGGCAAGACCACCACGGCCCGCCTGCTGGCCAAGGCGGTCAACTGCCTGGCCGAAGCGGTGGAGGAGCGACCGTGCGATCGCTGCCGGATCTGCCAGGCGGTCAACGAAGGGCGCCTCATCGACCTGATCGAGATCGACGCCGCCTCCAACCGGGGCATCGATGAGATCCGGGATCTGCGGGAGCGGGTTCGCTTCTCCCCCAGTGAGGCCCGTTATAAGGTCTACGTCATCGATGAGGCCCATATGCTGACCACCGAGGCCTTCAACGCCCTCCTCAAAACCCTGGAGGAGCCTCCGCCGCACGTGATCTTCGTCCTGGCCACCACCGAGCCCCATCGGATCCCCGCCACGATCCTCTCCCGTTGTCAACGCTTCGATTTCCGCCGCCTGACGACGGCCGAGATCGTTCGGCGGCTGGAGGAGATCGTGGCCGCCGAGGGGCTCTCCGCCGAGCCGGAAGCCCTGGCCTGGATCGGGCGCCAGGCGGCCGGCAGCCTGCGGGACGCGGTGACCCTGCTGGATCAACTCGCCGCCGATGAAGAGCCCATCACGGTGGAGCGCGTGCAACGGACCCTGGGGGCCGGGCGCTGGGATCTGGTGGGGGAGATCGTGGAGGCCCTGAGCGAAGGGGAAACGGCCCGCGGGCTGACCCTCCTCGCCCGCGCCGTGGAGGAGGGCGCCCATCCGCCGCAGCTGGCCCGGCAGCTGGTGGAACACCTGCGTGCGGTCATGTGGCTGCAATGGGGGGATGCCAGCGGGGCGGATCTCCTGCCGGAGCAGCGCGCCGCGGCCCAGCGGCACGCCCGCGCCTTGCCCCCGGAGGTCCTCCCTCGTCTGATCCGCCTGTTCACGACCGCGGCGGCGGACTTCCGGAGCGCCTGGTCGCCGCAGCTCGCCCTGGAGCTGGCCTTCGTGGAGGCGGCCCTGGTCTGTCAGCAGGCCCGAGCGGCCCGGAGCGCCCCTCCTGTTCCTCCCGCTCCCTCGCCGGCGCCCGCGGCGGCGACCCCCGCGCCCCCTTCGCCCGCGCCTCCGGGCCCGGCCTCCCCGTCGGGGGGGCTGACCCTGGAGGCCCTCCGGGAGCGCTGGGCCAGCATCCTCAAGGCGGTGCGGGCTCAGAGCCTGCCCACTGAGGCGCTGCTGAAATCCTGCGCCCTCCATGCGGTGGAAGGCCACACCGTGGTCCTGGCCTGGCCCTCCGAGCTGCTGCGGGACAAGTTCCAGGATCCCCGGGCGAAGGCTCAGGCCCTCGTGGAGGACATCCTGAGCCACACCTTTGGGGTCCCGGTGACGATCCGCAACATCGTGGCCCGCAAGACCCCGCGCCGGCGCCCGGCGGCCGAGGATCCCCTGATCCGGCGGGCGGTGGAGGACCTGGGCGCCCAGGTGGAAGAGGAGTGAGATCCCCATCCTTTCGTTCAGGAGCCTGACGATGACCAAGACGCGTGGGTTGGGCAACCCGATGCAGCTCCTCCAGCAGATCCAGCGGCTGCAGGAGGAGATGGTGAAAACGAAGGAGGCCCTCGCCCAGGAGACCCTGACGGTGACGGCGGGCGGAGGGGCCATCACCATCGTGATCTCCGGCGATCAGCGGGTGCAATCCATCGCCATTGACCCCGCCCTGCTCTCCTCGGGGGATGTGGAGATGCTCCAGGATCTGCTGGTGGCGGCCATCAATCAGGCCATCGAGCGCTCTCAGGCCTATGCGGCGGAGCGGCTGAACGCCCTGGCCGGCCAGCTGGGCCTGAGCGGGCTGCTCGGCGCCTGACGCTCTCCCTCCGCCGGTGGCTCCCGATGCGCCTGGAAACCCTGGCCGTCCACGCGGGATCCCGCAGCGACCCGGCCACCGGAGCGGTGGCTCCCCCGCTCTATCTCTCCACCACCTTCGAGCGGGCCGCGGATGGGAGCTATCCGCACGGATGGATCTACGTCCGCCATGGCAACCCGAACCGGGCGGCCCTGGAGGAGGCCATGGCCGCCCTGGAGGGAGGCGCGACGGCCCTGGCCTTCGCCTCCGGTTCGGCGGCGGCCTTCGCCGTCTTCCAGGCCCTCTCCCCCGGGGACCGGGTGGTGATCTCGAAGGATCTCTACCACGGCCTGGCCCGGCTGTTCCGGGAGATCCTCCCCGCCTGGGGCCTGCGGGTGGAGTTCGTCGATCTCACCGATCCTGCAGCCGTCGAGGAAGCCCTGCGGACGCCCGCCCGGCTGGTGTGGGTGGAGACGCCCTCCAACCCGATGCTGCGGATCACCGACATCGCCTGGGTGGCCGACCGGGCTCACGCGGCCGGGGCATGGTGTTTCTGCGACAACACCGCCGCCACGCCGATCCTCCAGCGGCCGCTGGCCCTGGGCGCCGACGGCGTGGTGCATTCCGCAACCAAGTATCTGGGCGGTCACGGGGACGTCATGGGCGGGGTGGTGGTGCTGCGGGAGGAGGACGCCTTCGCCCGGCGGCTGCGGGAGATCCAGATCACCGGCGGAGCGGTTCTGTCGCCTTTCGAGTGCTGGCTGATCCTGCGCGGCCTGCGGACGCTCCCCTATCGGATGCGGGCCCATTCGGAGAACGCCATGCGGGTGGCGGAGTTCCTGGCCCGGCATCCGGCGGTGAAAGCGGTGCACTACCCCGGCCTCCCGGATCACCCGGGCCACGCCATCGCGGCCCGTCAGATGACAGCCTTCGGAGGGTTGCTTTCTTTTCAGGTGCGGGGAGGCCGGGAGGCGGCCTTGCGAGTGGCCGGTCGGGTGCGGCTGTTCACCCGGGCGACCAGCTTCGGGGGGCCCGAAAGCCTGATCGAGCACCGGGCCTCCATAGAGGGCCCCGGGACCTCCACGCCGGAGGACCTTCTGCGCCTCTCTATCGGTCTGGAACATCCAGACGACCTCATCGAGGATCTGGACCAGGCGCTGGTGGCGGAAACTCATTAGAAAGGGTCGGGCTATAATGGTGAATGAAGAATTCGATAAGAGGAGGCCCCATGAATCCAGAGCGACGGGAGCTTGCTCCAGGCATTGAAGCGAACCCGGAGGTGGTCAGCGGGGCCCCGGTGCTGCAAGGGACCCGCATCCCGGTGTGGGCAGTCCTTCGCGCCGTCGCCGATCTGGGGAGCATTGAGGAAGCGGCCCGGGCGTATGAAGTTCCTTCGGACCGGATTCGGCAGGCTCTTTATTATGCGGCGGACTTGCTGGAGGAAATCCGCGTGGGTATCCTGGCTTGATGCATCTGCTCATCGATCAGAACATCCCGCCTCGCGTGGCGGATGAGCTGTCTGCCCTGGGCTACTCTGTGGATCACGTGAGCCGTGTCGGGCTGGCACAAGCCAGCGATCCGGAGATCATCCGGTTCGCGCTCCAGCGCGGGATGACCTTGGTCACCCAGGATCTGGGGCTGGCCCTTTGGATGCCCCACCCGCATTTCGGATTGCTTATACTTCGCCGCATTCCTATTCCCAGAATGGCCGCTTCCATCGCAGAAACCCTTCAGGATTTGAACACGAAGGGGATCTCGCTCCAGAATCGCATTGTAATGATTGAGCCTGGACGCTATCGGGTTCGCATGCGTTAAAAAGGCGAGGGTAAGAACTTCAGCGTTACGCTTGGAGCCCCTCTCTCCGATACAGACATAACTTCTATGAACACTCTATGGACACGAAGCGAGATCTGGCCTCAGGGGGGATCCGACAATCCGGCAGTTCTCGCTTCTGCTTTCCTTACAGGCTTGCTTGGGCTGCAAAGCGATCGGGACTTGGCCTTGCGGTGTTATGATGATCATTCGCATCAGGGTTGTCGTTTAGGAGAGCTCCCATGCGACCTTTCACGGCGATCGCGCCGCCGCCGATGGCGCGGCTGATCGAGGCGCTGGTGAAGCTGCCCGGGATCGGGCCGAAGACCGCCTCCCGGCTGGCCTTCTATTTGCTCCGGGCCCCCGAGGAGGAGGTGCTGGCCCTGGCGGAGGCCCTTCGCAACCTCAAGCAGCAAACCCGCCTGTGTGAGATCTGCTTCCACATCACCGACGAGAGCCCCTGCGCCATCTGTCGGGACGAGCGGCGGGATCACGGGCTGATCTGTGTGGTGGAGGAGCCCCTGGACGTGCTGGCCATCGAGCGCACCGGCGAATACACGGGGGTCTATCACGTGCTGCACGGGGTGATCTCCCCCATGGATGGCGTCGGGCCGGAAGACCTGCGCATCCGCGAACTGGTCGAACGGGTGCGGCGGGAGGCCCCTCGGGAGGTGATCCTGGCCACCAACCCCAGCCTGGAGGGAGAGAACACGGCCGTGTATATCCACCGCCTCCTGGCCCCTCTGGGCGTGCGGGTGACCCGCCTGGCCCGGGGCCTGCCGGTGGGCGGGGATCTGGACTACGCCGATGAGATCACCCTGGTTCGGGCGCTCCAGGGCCGTCAGGAGATGTGAAAGCGGCACTCCCCGATCGGGAGGTTCCATTCGTGGCCACGCTGATGCGCATCGAGCGGATCGCGGACTACGTGGGCGCGGAAGTGACCGTGCGGGGGTGGCTCTACAACAAGACCGACAAGGGCCGCCTCTACTTCCTGCTGGTGCGGGACGGCACGGGCATCGTCCAGTGCGTGGTCTCCATGCGGGATGTCCCGCCGGAGACCTTCGAGGCCGCGCGACGGGTGACCCAGGAGTCCTCCCTGATCGTGACCGGGACCGTCCGCCAGGACGCCCGGGCGCCCGGCATCCCCGGAGGGTATGAGATCGCGGTTCGGGAGATCCAGATCGTCCACCTGGCCCAGGATTACCCCATCGGCCCGAAGGAGCACGGCGTTGAGTTCCTGATGGACCACCGGCACCTGTGGTTGCGGTCCTCCCGCCAGTGGGCGATCCAGCGCATCCGGGCCACGGTGATCCGGGCCATCCGGGACTGGCTGGACGGCCAGGGGTTCCTGAACGTGGACACGCCGCTGCTGACGGCCACGGCGGCGGAGGGGACGACCACGCTGTTCCCGGTGGACTACTTCGGCGAGCGGCTGTATCTGGCCCAGACCGGCCAGCTGTATAACGAGGCCAACATCTTCGCCTTCGGCCGGGTGTATTGTTTCGGCCCGGCCTTCCGGGCGGAGCGCTCCAAGACCCGGCGGCACCTGCTGGAGTTCTGGATGGTGGAGCCGGAGATGGCCTTCTGCACCTTCGAGGAGATGCTGGAGATCGCGGAGCAGCTGGTCGCTTACGTGGTGGCGCGGGTGCTGGAGGAGCGCCGCAACGAGCTGCGGGTGCTGGAGCGCGACACCGCCCCGCTGGAGAAGGTGGTCCCGCCGTTCCCACGCCTCACCTACGATGAGGCGGTCCGTCTGCTGAACGAGTGGGCGGAGGAGGCGGCGGATCCGGAGCGGAAGGCGGCCTTGCGGATCGAATGGGGGGAGGATTTCGGGGCTCCTCACGAGACGGCCCTTTCGCTGCACTTCGAGAAGCCGGTCTTCGTCACCCACTATCCGGCGGCGGTGAAGGCGTTTTACATGCAGCCGGACCCTCAGCGGCCGGAGGTGGTGCGCTGCGCGGATCTGCTGGCCCCGGAGGGCTACGGGGAGATCATCGGGGGGAGCGAGCGGATCGCGGATTACGACCTTCTGCTGCAGCGGATCCGGGAGCACAACCTGCCGGTGGAAGAATATCAGTGGTATCTGGATCTGCGTCGCTACGGGTCAGTGCCCCACAGCGGCTTCGGGCTGGGCATCGAGCGAACGGTGGCCTGGATCTGCCACCTGGACCACATCCGCGAGGCCATCGCCTTCCCGCGGATGCTCTACCGCTACCGGCCGTGATCAGGGGAAGGTCTCCCGGAACCGCCGACAGGGGGATCAGAGCCGCTCGCCCCCGGCTCCTCCCTCCGGTCGGAAGACGCTATTGCCCTCTCGAAGGCCCACTTTCCAGAACCCGAGGCGTGGGATTCGCAAAGCCACTTCCGGGCCTATAAGGATCTGTATCCAGAGACACCTGGGCGTGACGCGCCAAGTTGGCCGATTGCTCTGGAGCAAGCGGCTGGAGTAGCCGAACACCAGCCCGCAGGATGGGATCGACGAGGGCATACCGGGTCAGCATTTCATTGTTTCGCAGCGCATCCCCGTGCTTTTGAATCCGCGCCCGCACCTTCTGAATGACCTCGAACAACGCTTCCATTGCC
>Ga0079997_132093_pt1 | contig 19858 bp, 20 predicted proteins | sample PerSpoCPS_CMetaG_FD_69200 | JGI IMG/M metagenome (GOLD analysis project Ga0079997, IMG submission 69200) | Archaeal communities from Yellowstone National Park, Wyoming, USA - Perpetual Spouter C (PS_C) MetaG (SPADES assembly) (version 2) | ecosystem: Environmental > Aquatic > Thermal springs >... | reverse complement strand
TGGGGCTTTGCTTCGCCGACATCGGCGCCGTCCTCCTCACCCACCACCACCCCGACCACTACGGCCTGGCCGGCTTCCTGGAGGGTCTTGGCGCTAGGGTCTTCCTCCACGAGGAGGAGCTACCAAGGGGGCACCGCTTCTGGCGCGAGCCCGAGGCCTTCGCCGAGGCGAGCCTTCGGCTTTTCCTGGACCACGGGATGCCGGAGGAGGCCCTTTTGGGCATCCAGGAGACCATGGCCAAGACCCGGGAGCGGGTTCACCCCCCGCAAAGCCCCACACCCCTGAAGGACAGGGAGGTCCTGGAGGTGGCGGGAAGGCGCCTCAAGGTGGTCTGGACCCCCGGCCACGCCGACGGGCACGTGGCCTTCTTCCTGGAGGAAGAGGGGGTGCTTTTGGCGGGGGACGCCCTCCTGGAGCGGGTCTCCCCCAACGTGGGCCTATGGGCCTACACCCGGGAAAACCCCTTGAAGGACTTCCTGGCCTCCCTGGACCGCCTGGCGGAACTTCCCGCCAAGGTAGCCCACGCCGGGCACTTCGGCCCCATTCAGGACGTCCGGGCCAGGGCCCTGGAGCTCAAGGCCCACCACGCCGAGCGCCTCGAGGGCCTCCTCGCCCTCCTGGAGGAGCCCAAGACCGCCTGGGCGCTCTCCCTCAAGCTTTTCCCCCAGGAGCTGGACGCCGCCGGCCGCCGCTTCGCCTTCGCCGAGACCCTGGCCCACCTGGAGTACCTGCGCCTGGAGGGACTTCTCCTCCGGGAAGGCCCGCCCTACCGCTACTTCCGGGCCTGAGGCCCACCCCCCTTGGCCAAGCCCTTACAAGGGTAGGCTCAAGCGATAGCCTCAAGGTAGAGGACCGCCGCCGGGCCCACATGGCCCTCAGGGCCGCGCTCCACGCCCTCAGGGACCGCCTTACCGTAGAAGAGGTGGCCCAGCTTGGAGCCCAGCTCCCCATGCTGATCCGGGGCCTTTACTACGAGGGCTGGGACCCCACGGGCAAGCCCCTGAAGGAGCGGCACAAGGAGGAGTTTCTGGCCCACGTGGCCCGGGAGCTCAAGACCCCCTCGGGCCCCGCCGTGGACCCCGAGGCGGCGGCGCGGGCGGTCTTCGGCGTGATGGCCAAGAAGGTCTCCGAGGGCGAGCTTCAGGACATCCTGGGCCTTCTGCCCAAGGAGCTAAAGGAGCTCTGGCCCAAGGCCTGAAAAGACCCCAAGCCCCCCACCCTCGAGGGTGGGGGTTAAGTGCCCCAGAAAAGCCTTTAGCCCCGACTTGGGCGCCCCAGGTTGCGAAACCAGAGTGCCGGCACTTAGTCCAAGACGAAGCGGTCCTCGCTCTCGTGCAGGCGGACCCGGTGGACGATGCGCTGGTCCCCCCCGTCCCCCTCGGTCATGGCCACCACGCTCACGTAGGGGCGCAAGGGGCTCCTCAGGACCTTCTTGGTGAGGGTCTCCTCCACCTGGAAGATGCCGGCGGAGTTGTTCATGGTGACCTGGATCTCCACCGGCACCTTCTCCCCCTTCAGGATGCGCACCTCGTCCACGGCTAGGGCGCTGATGGAGTGGATGTCTATGCTCCCCAGGGCGAAGGCCTTCCGACCCCGGCCCTTGGTGATGTCGGTGCCGTCGGCCACGGCGGTGATGCCGGCCTCGAGGGTCAGGGGCTCCGGGTTCAGGTCGTGGCTGTAGATGCCGTGGAGGATCAGGGCCCGAAGGGCGGTGCGCTGCTCGGGGTCGGGGTAGATCTTCTCCAGAATGCGGTTCAGGATGGGCAGGGCCAGGGTCACCCCGAAGGCCTCGTGCCCCACCCGGTGCACCTGATTGCCCAGGTCGTGGAGCATGGTGGAGAGGAGGACCACCACGTAGGCGTCCTCCAGCTCCCCCGCGCCGGACTCCAGGGTGTCCAGCCTCACCCCCGCCTCGGAAAGAAGGCGCAGGATGGCCACGCTGGCCGCCCCCGTGAGGAGGGCGTGGACCCGGCCGTGGTCGTTGTAGCCCAGCTTGCGCATGGTGATGTAGTTGGCCATGTTCCACCCGGCCCGGGCCTCGGGGTCCTGGATGAGGAGCTCGTAGGCCTTGAGGGCCTTGGGGAAGGCCTTCAGGTGCTCGCGGATGGCCTGGTCCGCCTCGGCGTAGAGCTTGGCCTTGGGGCTGGCTACGTGGACCACGCGCTCTTCCGTCATGGGCATCCCTTACCTTACACCACCCCCGCCCAAAAGGCCTACTCTCCCTTAAAGTTGGGGGGGCGCTTTTCCAAAAAGGCCCGCACCCCCTCCTTCATGTCCTCGGTGGCCGCGGCGTAGCCGAAGAGGTCGGCCTCAATCTCCAGGGCCTCGGCCAGGTCCAGCCCCTCGCCCCGCACCACGCTCTCCTTGGCCAGGGCCAGGGCGATGGGGGCATTCTTGAGGATCTTCTCCGCCAGCTTCCTGGCCTCCTCCAGGGCATCCTCCCCCACCCGGTTCACCAGGCCCATGCTGAGGGCCTCCTCGGCGGTCACGTGCCGCCCGGTGAAGATGAGGTCCAAGGCCCGCCCCCGGCCGATGAGGCGGGGCAGGCGCTGGGTCCCGCCGAAGCCGGGGATGAGGCCCAGGCCCACCTCAGGCAGGCCCAGCCTGGCCCCCGCGGCGGCCACCCGGAGGTCGCAGGCCAAGGCCAGCTCCAGCCCCCCGCCCAGGGCGTAGCCGTTGATGGCGGCGATGGTGGGGATGGGCAAGGCGGCGATCTCCGAGAAGACCTGCTGGCCCAAAAGGGCGTACTCCCGGGCCATGAAGGGGTCCTTGATGGCGGCGATCTCCTTCAGGTCCGCCCCGGCGGCGAAGGCCTTCCCCTCCCCGGTGAAGATGGCCACCCGGGCCTCGGGGTCCTGGGCGATGACCTCGGCCACCTCGGCGAGTTCCCGCAGAAGGTCCTGGGAGAGGGCGTTTAGGGCCTCGGGCCGCCTCAGGGTGACCAGGGCGATGCCCTCTTCCACCTCGTAGGAGAGGTGCTCAAACTCGGGGATCTCCAGGATGAACTCGTGCCCATGCTCCTCTGCCATCTCACACCTCCAGAAGGGCCTCGAGGGCCACCTCCACCATACGCCGAACCCCCTCCTTCAGGACCTCCTCCGGGGCCAGCTCGGGGTCGCCGATCCGGTTGGAGACGGTGAGGATGGCCCCGGCCCGCACACCCCGCATCTTTCCGACCAGGAAGAGGGCGCTGGCCTCCATCTCAAAGGCCAAGACCCCAAACCGGCTCCAGGCCCTGGCCCCCTCGGGGGTGGTGGCGTAAAAGGCGTCCTCGGTGGCGATGAGGCCCACGTGGTGGGGGTAGCCCAGGGCCTCGGCCTTCCTCCACAGGGCCGCGAAAAGCCCGGCGTCGGGCAGGGGGGCGTAGGGGCGGCCCTCCAGGTACTGCCGGCTGGCCCCGTCCAGGGGCACGGCCCCCTGGGCGATGACCAGGTCCCCCGGGGCCAGGCCCTCGTCCACCGCCCCGCAGGTGCCCACCCGGAGGAGAACCCGGGCTCCTAGCCCGATGAGCTCCTCGGCCACGATGCTGGCCGAAGGGGCCCCCATGCCCGTGGTCTGCACGGAAACGGGCACGCCCTTGTAGCGGCCGGTATAGCCCAGGAGGCCCCGGTGGGAGGTGTAGAGGACGGGGTCCTGGAGGAAGGTTTTGGCGATCCACTCCGCCCGGCCCGGGTCCCCGGGAAGCAGGACCCTCTCGGCCACCTCCCCCGGCTTTCCCCGCACGTGGATGGGACTCATACCGCCTAAGGATACTACAGGCGCAGGGTGGGAAGCCCTTCTACCAGGGCCTCGTCGTGGGTGGCCAGGACCAGGGCCGCCCCCACCTCCCGGGAAAGCTCCAAAAGGAGGGCCAGGACCTCCCGGGCCTGGCGGCGGTCCAGGCTGGCCGTGGGCTCGTCGGCCAGGAGGAGGCGGGGCCTCAGGTAGAGGGCCCGGGCCACGGCTACCCGCTGCCGCTCCCCGCCGGAAAGCCTTTGGGGCAGGAAGTGGGCCCTTTTTGCCAGGCCCAGCCGGTCCAGAAGGCCAAGGGCCCGGGTCCGGTCCACCCGCCCCGCCAAATACCCGGGGACCAGGACGTTCTCCAAGGCGGTGAGCTCGGGGAAGAGAAAGTGGTGCTGGAAGATAAGACCCAGAAAGTGAAGCCGCTTCCGGGCCAGAACCCCTTCGGAGAGGCCCCGGATGGCCTCCCCCTCCCAGTAGACCTCCCCCTCCTGCAAGGGGAGAAGCCCCGCCAGGAGGTGGAGGAGGGTGGTCTTGCCGCTTCCCGAGGGCCCCAGAAGGGCCAACGCCTCCCCGGGGGCCAGGGCGAAGGAGAGGTCCCGGAAGAGGGCGCCCTCGTAGGCGAACCCCAGGCGGCGGGCCTCCAGGACCGGCCTCACCCCCCCATCCTCTAGGCAAAAGATGAAGCTTCGGTTAGAGTAAGCCCGATGCCTGGCCCCCTGTTCCACGACCTGACCCCGGAGGAGGAGGCCCTGGCCCGCTCCTACTTCCTGCGCCAGGCCTACCCCAAGGGGAAGCCCGTCTTCCACCAGGGAGACCTGGGGCAGGCCCTCTACGTGGTGGAAAGGGGCCGGGTGCGCCTCTTCCGCATCCACCTGGGAGGGCAGGAGAAGACCCTGGGCTACGTGGGCCCCGGGGAGATCTTCGGGGAGATGAGCCTTCTGGACGGAAGCGAGCGGAGCGCCAGCGCCCTGGCCGAGGAGGAGGCCCTCCTCCTGGTCCTCCACCGGGAGGCCTACCTGGCCCTCATCCGCCGCCTCCCCCTCATCGCCCACAACCTAGCCCGCCTCCTGGCCCACCGCCTGCGGGAGGCCGATCTGGAGCTGGACCTCATGGCCTTTGAGGAGGCCAAGAGCCGGGTGGCCTACGCCCTTTTGAAGCTCCTGCGCCAGGGGATGGGCCCCAAGATCCGGGCGCGCCAGCAGGAGTTGGCGGCCCTGGCGGGGGCCAGCCGGGAGACGGTCACCCGGGCCCTTCAGGAGCTTAAGGCCCAGGGGGCGGTGCGCCTGGCCCCCGGGGAGGTGGAGGTCCTGAGCCCGGCCCTTCTGGAAGAGGTGGCCTTCGGGCTGGTGTGAGGAGAAGGCATGCGCCTCAGAGTAGACCCTCTGCCCACGGAAGACCTGGTGTACCCGGACGTGGTCCTGGTGGTGGACGTGATCCGGGCCACCACCACGGGGGCGGCCCTCCTGGAAGCGGGGGCCGAGGCCCTCTACCTGACGGGGGACCTCGAGGCCGCCAGGGCCTTCAAGGACGCCGACGTCCTCCTGGCGGGGGAGGTGGGGGGGCTGAAGCCCCCGGGCTTTGACCTAGGGAACTCCCCCAGGGAGGCCCTCGAGGCTCCCGTGGGGGGCAGGATCGTGGTCATGAGCACCACCAACGGCACCAAGGCGGCCCACGTTGCCGCCAAAACGGCCAAGCACGTCCTCCTAGCCTCCCTCTACAACGCCCACGCCGCCGCCAGGCTGGCCCTGGAGCTGGCCACCGAGGAGGTGGCCATCCTCTGCGCCGGCAAGGAGGGGCGCGTGGGGCTGGACGACCTCTACACCGCCGGGGTCCTGGCGGAGTACCTGGGCCTCATGGGGGAGGTGGAGCCGGAGGATGGGGCCAGGGTGGCCCTGGCCGTCAAGCGGGCCTACCAGGACCCTCTGGAGGCCCTAAGCCTCTCCGCCGCCGCCTTTGCCCTGAAGGCCGTGGGCCTGGAAGGAGACGTTCCCTTCGCCGCCCAGGTGGCCAAAAGCGCCGCCGTCCCCCTCCTTGTGGGGCGGGTGGGCGAGGCCCTCATCTTCAAGCGGGCGAGACCGCCAGAAGCTCGTAAAAACGCCGAATAGCGGCCACCCCCTTTTCTAGGTTGACCAGGTCCAGCTTCTCGTTGGGGGCGTGGAGGTTGTCGTCGGGAAGGCCCAGGCCCAGGAGGACGATGGGTGCCCCCAGGGCCTCCTTCAGCTCCGCCACCACGGGGATCGTCCCCCCTTCCCGGGCGTAGACGGGAGGCCGGCCCCAGACCTCCTCGAGGGCCTTGGCCATGAGGCGCATGGGGGGGCTAAAGGGGTCGGTGAGGACCGGCTTTCCGCCGTGGAGCCTTTTGACCTCCAGGCGGTAGCCGGGGGGCAGGAGGGCCCGGAGGTGGGCCTCGGCGAGTTCGGCCACCTCCTCGGGGTCCTGGTCGGGCACCAGGCGCATGGAGAGCTTCATCCCCGCCTCCTTGGGGATCACCGTCTTGGAACCCTCCCCCTGGTAGCCGCCCCACACCCCGTTGGGGTCCAGGGTGGGCCGGGCCCAGAGCCTCTCCAAAGGCCCATACCCCTCCTCCCCGGGAAGGACCTCCACCCCCAGCTCCCGCTTCAGGGCCTCCTCGTCCAGGGCCGGCCAGAGGGCCTTCTCCTCCTGGGGGACGGGGCGCACCTTCTCGTAAAAGCCGGGGATCAGGACCTTCCCCGTGCCCTCGTCCTTGAGCCGGGCCAGGATCCAGCCCAGGGCCTGGATGGGGTTGGGGGCCACCCCGCCGAAGGCCCCGGAGTGGAGGTCCCGCCTGGCCCCCAAAAGGCGCACCTCCAGGTAGCAAAGCCCCCGGAGGCCGTAGGTCAGCGTGGGCATCCTGGGGGCGAACATGGCCCCATCGGAGATGAGGACGGCATGGGCCTTAAGCCTCTCCCGGTTCGCCCGCACGAAGGGCAGGAGGCTCGGGCTTCCGATCTCCTCCTCCCCCTCCACCAGGAACTTGATGCTGACGGGGGCCTCTAGGCCCTCCAAAGCCGCCACGTGGGCGAAGAGCTGGCCCTTGTCGTCGGAGGCCCCCCGGGCGTAGAGCCTCCCCTCCCGCACCGTGGGGGAAAAGGGCGGGGTTTCCCAGAGCTCCAGGGGGTCGGGGGGCTGGACGTCGTAGTGGCCGTAGACCAAGACGGTGGGGGCGCCCTCTAGCAGGCGCTCGGCGTAGAGGATGGGGTGGAGGGGGGTTTCGTGGAGCTCGGTGCGGAAGCCCAGGGCCTTCAGCCTTTCCTCAAGCCACAAGGCCGCCCGGCGCACGTCCTCCTTGTGGGCGGGGTCGGTGGAGACGGAGGGGATGGCGAGCCATTCCAGAAGGGGGCTTAGGTCCATCACGCCCCCATGCTACTCTCCTGGAGGCCTCTGCCCTCCTCCAAAAGGAGGAGCCTGAGCCTGGTCACCTCGGCCTCAAAGCGGGCCTGGAGGGCCTCGAGCTCAGACCTTAGGCGCATGATCTCCTCCACCCCCGCCAGGTTCACCCCCAACTCCTGCGTCAGGCGGCGGATCTCCCTAAGCCTCTCAATGTCCCGCTCGGAATATAGCCTCGTCTTCCCCCCAGACCGCTTGGGCTTGATGAGCCCCTTCCGCTCGTAAAGCCTCAGGGTCTGGGGGTGCATCTCCACCAGCTCCGCCGCCACGCTGATGATGTAGAGGGGGCGGTCCTTGGGGGAGGGCTTGGCGGTCTCCCCGGGGGCGGGGAGGGCCTTGCGCTCAAGCTCCTTGAAGCGCTCCCCTAACTCGGCCTTGAGCCTTTGCACCTCGGCCTCAAAGCGGGCCTGGAGGGCCTCGAGCTCAGACCTTAGGCGCATGATCTCCTCCACCCCCGCCAGGTTCACCCCCAGCTCCTGCGTCAGGCGGCGGATCTCCCTAAGCCTCTCAATGTCCCGCTCGGAATATAGCCTCGTCTTCCCCCCAGACCGCTTGGGCTTGATGAGCCCCTTCCGCTCGTAAAGCCTCAGGGTCTGGGGGTGCATCTCCACCAGTTCCGCCGCCACGCTGATGATGTACACGGGACGATCCTTGTCCATGGCCCTTAGCCCCTCCCGCTAAAGCGTCCTAACCCTTCTCATTATACAGACCCTGTGAAGCCCAGGCGCAAGGAGGCCCTGCGGGCGGCCGCCACCACCTGGGGGGCCAGGCGGTGGGCCTCCTCCAGGGAGAGGCGGCTTGCGGGGGCGGAGAGGGAAAGCGCGGCCACCACCTCCCCCCCGGGGCCGAAGACGGGCGCGGCCACGCACCGCACCCCAAGCTCCTTCTCCTCGTTGTCCAAGGCGTAGCCCTGGGCCCGGACCCGCTTTAGCTCCTCCAGAAGGCCCTCCCGGGTGGTGAGGGTGTGGGGGGTGTAGGCCTCCAGGGAAAGCCCCTCCGGCACCCCCCGGTAGGCCAGGAGGACCTTCCCCACCCCCGTGGCGTGGAGGGGGGCCCGGGAGCCGGGAGCGGTGAAGAGGCGGACCAGCTTCTTCCCCTCCACCTGGTCCAGGTAGAGGGCCTCGAGGCCCGCCATGACCGCCAGGTTCACGCTCTCGCCCAAAGCCTCCGCCAACGCCTCCATCTCCGGCCGCGCCGCCTCTAAGAGGCTCTGCCTGGGGTAGGCCTGGCCCACGGCGAAGGCCCGGGGGCCCACCCGGTAGACCCCGCCCGCCTCCTCCACGAACCCCTTCCGGACCAGGGTCTGGAGGAGGCGGTACAGGGTGCTCTTGGAAAGCCCCGTGGCCGCCGCCAAAGGCCCGAGCCCCGCCTCGCCTAAGGTGGAGAGGGCCTCGAGGACCATTAGCCCCCGCTCCAGGGTCCTCACCTCCCCGGCGCCCTTGGCTTTGGGCCTGGGCATGGCCTTAAGGTAGCAGGTCCCCCCTTGTTTTTCAATAGACGAAAAACCTTTTCGTTACTTGACAAACCCCACGTCCTTCCCTTAGGCTCAAGCCACCATGAAGGGCGTGGAGATCCTCAAGGACCATCCTCTCCTCGGGGAAGTGCTGACGGAAGAGGCCCTCCGGTTTGTGGTGGCCCTGCACCGGGAGTTCAACCCCGTGCGCAAGGCCCTCCTGGAGCGGCGCAAAACCCTCTGGGAGCGGTACAAGGCGGGGGAAAAGCCGGACTTTTTAGAGGAGACCGCCTTCGTGCGCGGGGGAAGCTGGCAGGTGGCCGAGGCCCCACCGGACCTCCAGGACCGCCGGGTGGAGATCACCGGCCCCGTGGACCGGAAGATGATCGTGAACGCCTTAAACTCCGGGGCCAAGGTCTTCATGGCCGACTTTGAGGACGCCCTCTCCCCCACCTGGGATAACGTCCTAAGGGGCCAGAAGAACCTCTACGACGCCGTGCGCCGCCAGATAGACTTCGTCTCCCCGGAAGGCAAGGCGTACCGCCTGAAGGAGAAGGTGGCCACCCTGGTGGTGCGCCCAAGGGGCTGGCACCTCCCGGAAAAGCACGTCCTGGTGGACGGTGAGCCCATCTCGGCCAGCCTCTTTGACTTCGGCCTCTACTTCTTCCACAACGCCCACGAGCTCTTGAGGCGGGGGAGCGGCCCCTACTTCTACCTGCCCAAGCTGGAAAGCCACCTCGAGGCCCGGCTCTGGAACCAGGTCTTCGTGTTCGCCCAGGACTACCTCGCCATCCCCCGGGGCACCATCCGGGCCACGGTCCTCATTGAGACCATCCTGGCGGCCTTTGAGATGGAGGAGATCCTCTACGAGCTCAAGGAGCACGCCGCCGGGCTCAACGCCGGCAGGTGGGACTACATCTTCAGCTGCATCAAGAAGTTCGCCGACACCGCCCCCATCTTCCCCGACCGGGCCCAGGTCACCATGACCGTCCCCTTCATGAAGGCCTACACCGAGCTTTTGGTGAAAAGCTGCCACATCCACGAGGCCCACGCCATCGGGGGCATGGCCGCCTTCATCCCCAGCCGCAAGGACCCCGAGGTGAACGAACGCGCCTTCCAGCAGGTCCGGGCCGACAAGGAGCGGGAGGCTTCCCAGGGCTTTGACGGCACCTGGGTGGCCCACCCCGACCTGGTGCCCGTGGCCATGGAGGTCTTTGACCGCTACCTGGGGGACAAGCCCCACCAGAAGCACGTGAAGCGGGAGGACGTGAAGGTGGGCGCCGAGGACCTCCTGAACTTCACCGTGCCCGGGGGGAAGGTCACGGAAGGGGGCCTCAGGAACAACATCTCCGTGGCCCTCCAGTACCTGAACCAGTGGCTTCTGGGCAACGGGGCCGCCGCCATCTTCAACCTCATGGAGGACGCCGCCACGGCGGAGATCAGCCGGGCCCAGCTCTGGCAGTGGGTGCACCGGAAGGCAGAGCTGGAGGACGGCCGCACCATCACCCCGGAGCTTTACCAGAAGATCAAGGAAGAGGAGCTTTCCAAGCTGGGAGGGCGCGAAAAGGAGCGCTACCGGGAGGCGGAGGAGATCCTGGACCGGCTGGTCCTCTCCGAGGAGTTCATTGAGTTCCTGACCCTGGTGGCGTACGAGTACATTGATTGAGTACCCCAAAAGGGCGTGCCAGAGCCTACATGGGCGCTTGACGCTTGGCTCTTCGCCCTTGACCATACCCCTATGCGCCTGCGGTTTCGGGAGAACGGGCCCTATGTGCTGGACCTGCCGGAAGGGACTACCTTCCGGTGGAACGGGAAGGAGATGCGCCTGGAAAAGGCCAAGCTGGCCCTCTGCCGTTGCGGGGGCTCTGGGAACAAGCCCTTCTGCGACGGGAGCCACAAGGAGCTGGGCTTCCAGGGGGAGGCAGGAGAACTAGAATCCTTTCAAGCTAAGCCGTAGGAGCTCCCGGTCCACCTGGCCAAACCGGAAGGTAGCCAACACCCGGGCGAACTGGCACCGGGTCAGGCGGAAAACCTCGCGTGCGATAAGAGCCTCCAGCTCAGCCCGATCCTCCCGATTTTGCGCCAAGGACGCTTCCACCTTTTTTGCTAACGCCACCACCCGGGCCTTTAGCCCAGGGTCAGGCATGGGAATGGGAAGCTCCCGCAAGAAGAAAATGTTGACGTGGCTGGTGGTCCTAAGCCGAAGGTAGTAGTCCAGGACAAAGCTGTTGAAGAGGGCCAAGAGGTAGAGGAACTCCTCTTCCGGCACCACCTCCTGGTCCACCTCCTCCTCCCCTACCCGGTAACGGTAGGGGCGGACGTAGTTCAGGGTATTGCCCAGGAAGACCCCTGCCGGCACTCGGGCGGCGATGAGCGTGCGCTCGTCGGTGGATCTGGCCACATCGCGCCACACCAGGCGGGGAAGCTGGTGGGGAAGCCGCCAAGCCCCCCGGCGGAACCGCTCTTCCGCCTTGGCCAGCTGGTCCCTCACAAAGGCCTTGGCCTCCTTGGCCCCAAGCCCCTTCCGCTTCGCCAGCTCCTGGTAATGCCCCTTCAGGCGAGCAAGCTCTCGGCGCAGGAGCTCCTCGTACCCCTCCGAGGGGTCCACCCCATACCGGGGCGGTTCAAAGCGGGGGTTGTACTGGTGCACGCTCTTCCCCTCCAAAAGGGAGGGCAGGCTAGAGGAAGCCTCGCGGAAGAGCCTCTTATCGTTAGTCATGTGGAAGTCGGTGCCAAACTCATACCCCAACTCCCCTAGAAGCGGGTGGGTTCCGCGGATGGCGCTAGCTAGGGGGATGTCGCCAGGATAGCGGAACTCCACCAGCCCCTTGGCCCAGGGAGAGAAGCGCTCCAGGGTGTCCAAGGGATAGGGAAAGTGCCGATTCCACTCTTCCTCCTTCCGGATGTAGAAGCGGGCGGGAAAGGTACCTTGGGACGGCTGGTCCATCCGGAAGGCCAGAAGATCAAACTTGAACTGAGGATGGACATCCGCGAACCAGCGCTTGCCCCGGTTCTCAAAGCTAAAGAGGGCCAGAATCCTCTTTTTCAGGATGGTTTCCCGTAAGAGTCTAGCCCCCAGGTCGGTATGGAAGTTAGAGGGAACCAGGAAGACCACCGCCTCCCGGGCTAGCTCCAGGGCTCGGGCCAGGAAGGCTTTCTGCAGGGAGGGGTCCCCTTGGCCCATAAGGGGGTAGCGCTCCTTGAGAAAGCCAGCGTACATCCGCCTGCTCTCTTGGTAAGCCTCCCAGCCCTCGCGGAAGCCCTGATCCTTCAGGGCCTCCTGGAAGCGCCTCTCAAACTCCTTGTCGTCCAAGGCGAACTTACTGAAGTCCTCCCCGAAAAACCGGGGAAAGCGGGCGGCGTACTCCTTCTTGAAGGGCTTGACGTTCTCCCAGGGGGGGTTGCCGATGACCACGTGGGCCCCGGGGTTGGGGAGAGGCTCTCCCTCCGGGTCAAAGAAGAGCCAAAAGAACTCCAGCTCCAAAAAGGTCCCGTCGCCCAAGTTCAGGTCTTTCCGAAGCTGGTCCTTTAGCGCCAAGGCCTCCTCTAGAGGAGCGTGATCTAAAGGGTTTCGGAGGTAAGCCTCCCTTAAGCTCCAGAGCCTCTTCAGATCGGCGCTTCGGGGCGCGAGGGCTTTCAAAACCTCCCCACGGGGCGGGGAGAGGAGGGTGTCCCCATGGATCAGGTTGAGGCGGAGGTCGGGCAGGGCGTGGCCCACCTGCCCCAGGTTGGTGTAGCGGAAAGCCTTGGGAGCCAACTTGATGGCCTCCTTCCAGAGGTTGACCCGGGCCACGTCTAGCGCCCTGGTGTCCAAGTCCACGGCCACCAGGTGGCGCAGGATGAGCCTGGAGAGAACCTTAGGGTCCGGCCAAAGGCCAGAAAACCCCAGGATATCCCTCACCTTTAGGACGGCCTCTCTGGCCCGGGCCTGGGCCGGGGGAAGGAAGAGGCCCTCCTGGAGCTCCAAAGCCCAGCGGGTTCTCTCTTCCAAATAAGCGTAGACCTCTACCACTTCGCGGAGGATTTTGACCAGGAAGCTTCCCGAACCCGCCGCCGGGTCCAAGAAGGCCACCTGGGTGAGGTCCCGGGCCCTAGCCTCCGCCTCGTCATAGCGCTCTTCCCCAAGGGCGCGGTCCAGTTCCCGAGCTCGGGGCCAAAGGGTTTCCTCCACCGCCATCTTGGCCATGAGGGCGGTGAGGCTGGAGGGGGTGTAATAAATCCCGCCCTCCTTCCGCCCCTGGGCCAGGAAGGTTTCGTACGCTTTGCCGAAAACATCCTCGTCTATAGCCCGGTAGTTGTAGTGGAGGAGGCCTTGGCCGAAGGTGGCCTGCCAAGCTCCGAAGCCTAGGATCTCCTCCATCGCTAGGAGGAAGTCCTCCAGATTCTTAGGGTCCTGTTCCAGGTGCTCCAAAAAACTATCCTGAAAAAGTTCCGTATCGTAAAAGGCGTAGAACCATTCATCCACCCCCCGCAAAAAGGCTTCAGCCACCTTAGCGGTGCCCTTGGGGCCCCAGAGGCGCCGGGCCTCCTCGTACTTATCTCGGAGGAAGCGGAAGGGAATGAGGGCGTGGTCCTCGAGGGTTTGGGCAAAGACGAACTTGTTTAGCAGCAAAACCCGCTTCTCCGCCTTCTCCGGTTCGGAAAGCCCCTCGCGGAAGCGAACCTCGGTTAGCCGGGCGTACCAGCGCTTGAGGTCCTCATAAAAGCGGCGGTCCAAGCCATGCCGAGGCGTCCGGTCCTCTATCCGCCTGAGAGCTTCCCAGGGATCGGCCACCTGCCTGATTTCCCGGTAGAGATCGGCAAACTCCCCCCTGGCAAAGGGCTCAAATCTGACCAGGGCTTCCCGGTTGAAAAGGGCATACTCTACCAGGTTGGTGAGGAGCACGTACTCGTAGTCCCGGAGGTAGTCCTTGACCTGGTTGCGCCCGCTGCTTTCCATGGAGCTAAGGTCACGCAAGTGCCAGTCCAAGTCTCTGGAAACAATCTTTTTCTGTCTTTTATCCCAAACCAACGGGGGCTTCAGCTCTATGGCCACGGGGTTTCCCGACGCTCCTCGGATAAGGTAGTCCACCCAGCCGTCGCCTGCCTGCATTTGGCCGCTCCAAGCGACGCGGGCCTCTTTTTGCAAGAGCTCCACCAAAGGAAGCCACATCTTCTCGGTGAGGGCGGTTTCCGGTTTGGTGGAGGGCAAAACAGCCAGGTAGTCTTTCCCTTCCTCACTGAGGGGAGGCTCACCGCGAAGGAGCCTCCTGATGTCTTCCAGTAGAATCTCTGGAGTAGAGGGTCCCACGAGCACACTCTAATACACGAACTCCCGGATGTCGTACCGGGCCGCCTTTAGACCCATCTTGCGGATGGCCTCCGCCCAGAGGGCAAGCTCCGCCTCCACGTCCGGCAAAGGCTCCAGGCCCAAAGCGGCGTAGGGGGTGCCCGGGGTTTCCTGGAAGGGAGAGAGGTAGACCAGGTCCTCCCGGCCCAGGGGAAGCCCGGCGAGAAGCGAGAGGCTCTCCTCCCGGTGGGCCTTTTCGTAGGTCCTCCCCCCCGCCCCCACCATGAGGATCAGGCCCAGGGCCAACCCCGCCTCCTTCAGGGCCCGGGCCAGGGGAAGGAGCTCCTTGGGGTGGCCGGGCTTCCCCAAAAGGGCGAGGAGGGAGGCGTGGCCCGTCTCCAGGCCGATGTAGACCCTGCGGAGGCCCAGGCCGAAAAGCCTCGTCCACCAGGAGGCCTCCTTCTTAAGCCCCGTGAAGAGGTCCAGAAAGCCCAAGACCGGCTCCCCGGGGAGGCGCGCCCCCACGGCCTCCAGAAGGGGAATGAGGGGCTCGGAGAGGGCCAGGGCGTTGCCGTCCGCCAGGAAGACCCCGCGCCTTAGAAGCCGCCCCCGGCCCAGGAGGTCCAAGACGGCCTCCACGTGGGCTAAAAACTCCTCCTCGCTCCGCTTCCTAAAAGGGCGGTCCTGGTAGAAGGCGCAGAAGGTGCAGCGGTTCCAGGTGCACCCGGTGGTGGCCTGGAGGACGACGGAGAGGTAGGCGTCCGGGGGCAGGATGCTTACGGGCCAGGCGTAGGCCCTCTGGTAGGGGGTGGGGTCCAGGAGGGCCTCGGGGGTCCAGCGGAGGATCTCCCGCCGCCTCTTTTCGTCCCGAAGGTGGCGCCGGGCCAGGTCCAGGATCTCCTCGTAAAGGGCCAGGGCCTCCTCCGGCGGAAGCCGCCTCCGCTTTCTCTCCCCTTCCCGGTAGCGGAGGTGGAGGCTTCCGTCCAGGGCCCGCTTGTAGGTGAGCCCCTGGCGGAAGTAGTGGTAGGGCCGCCCCTCCCGATCAAAGGAGAGGACCCTGTCCCCCAGGGAAAGAAGGGTGGCCTCCTGGCGGAGAAGTTCCACAGGGCTAGAATAAACCCCGTGGCCGTGGCCGCCCTCAAGGGCCTCCTCCCCCAAGAAGGCTTCGCCCGCCTCACGCCCTTAGGGGGGTTTGAGGCCCGGGTGTATACGGACGGCGAGCGGGTCTACAAGGTGTACGGGCGGGAAGAGGCCCACCTGGCGGCCCTCGAGGCCAAGCGCATGGCCCGGGCCGGCCTGGGAAGCCTGGTCCTGGGGGTGGTGGAGGTGGAGGGCCAGGGGGTCCTGGTGACCCGGCGCTTTCCCGGCAGGCCCTTCTCCCCCCAGGCCTTCACGCCCAAGACCCTCGCCGCCTTGTCCCACCTCTTCCTCTCCCTCCACCGCCTGCCCGAGCCCGGGGTGGTGAGCCGGGAAGAGCTTCTGGAGCGGCTTGAGCGCTTCGCCGAAAGCCTCTTTTCCGTCCCCGAGGCCTTGGACCTGGTGAAGGCCCTGAAGAAGGAGGTGGAGCTGGCCGCCGGGGTGGAGCGCCGCTTCTGCCACCGGGACGCCTGGGCGGGCAACCTCCTCCTGAAGGAGCCCGGGGCGGAGGGCCTGGAGGTCATCCTGGTGGACTGGGTGCGCTCCGGGGGGGACGACCCGGCCCGGGACCTGGCCCTCCTTAAGACGGGAAGCCTGGACCTCCTGGGGGAGGCCAAAGCCCGGGAGGCCCTCCTCCACCTGGGCCGCCTCTACCCCAAGGAGGTGCGGGAGCGCCTGGGCTTCTACGTCCCCCTCACCTACCTCCACGACCTCCACTGGTTCAGGAGCAAGAAGCCCGAGGAGTTCCCCGAGGCCCTAAAGGAAAAGCTTCCCAAGGCCCTCAGCTTCTTCCAGGACTGCTTTCCCCGGAAGGGGAAGGCGTGTTAGGCTTCTTGGGATGAAGATCACCCTGGTGGACCACCCCCTGGTCCAGCACAAGCTGGCCCACCTCCGGGACAAGCGCACCGGCCCCAAGGACTTCCGGGAGCTGGCCGAGGAGCTTTCCCTCCTCATGGCCTACGAGGCCATGCGGGACCTGGAGCTCACCGAGGCCACCGTGGAAACCCCCGTGGCCCCCGCCCGGGTCAAGGTGCTCTCGGGCAAGAAGCTGGCCCTGGTGGCCATCCTGCGGGCCGGCCTGGTCATGGTGGAGGGCATCCTCAAGCTGGTCCCCCACGCCCGGGTGGGGCACATCGGCCTCTACCGGGACCCCGAGTCCCTAAAGCCCGTCCAGTACTACGCCAAGCTCCCACCCGACATCGCCGAAAGGCGGGTCTTCCTCCTGGACCCCATGCTGGCCACCGGGGGAAGCGCCAGCCACGCCCTCTCCCTCCTCAAGGAAAAGGGGGCCACCGGCATCAAGCTCATGTGCATCATCGCCGCCCCGGAGGGCCTGGAGCGCATCGCCCGGGACCACCCCGACACCGAGGTGGTGGTGGCCGCCATTGACGAGCGCCTGAACCAGCACGGCTACATCGTCCCCGGCCTGGGCGATGCCGGGGACCGCATCTACGGGACCAAATGAGCGAGGTCCTTAAGCGCATCGGCGTCGCCGAGCCCACGGGCGGGGGCTGGCTCACGGTGGTCTTCGTCTTCCTGGTGGCCCTCTTCTTCACCTGGCGCTTCATCCCCCATGTGCGCCGCTTCGCCCTCAAGGTGGGCTGGGCCGACCTGCCCAACGAGCGGCGCCTGAACCGCGAACCCCTTCCCAACGCCGGGGGGCTCGCCCTGTACGCCGGCGTGGTCCTGGCCCTGGTGGCGGCGGCCTTCCTCCGGCCCATCCTGGTGGAGGGGGTCCTCATCCAGGTCCTGGCCATCCTCCTGGGAGGGGCCTGGCTGGTGCTGGTGGGCTTCGTGGACGACCAGTTCGGCCTTCCCCCCCTCTTCCGCCTCTTCGTCCAGACCCTGGCGGCCCTCCTCCTCATGGCGGTGGGCATCCGCTTTGAGGCCGCCTTCGGCACGCCTTTGGACCCCGCCTTGGGCCTCTTCCTCACCTGGCTCTGGGTGGTGGGCATCACCAACGCCCTGAACCTCATGGACGGGCTGGACGGCCTGGCGGGCGGCGTGGCCTACGTGAGCGCCATGAGCCTCCTCTTCGTCTCCGCCCAGTTCCCCTACTGGGCGGCGGGGACGCTGGTCCTCGCCGCCCTGGCGGGGGCCGCTTTGGGCTTCCTCAGGCACAACCTCCACCCCAGCCGCATCATCCTGGGGGACGCCGGGGCCTACTTCCTGGGCTACACCCTGGCGGCCACCGCCCTTCTGGGCAACCTGAAGCTCACCACCCTCCTGGGCCTCCTGCCCCCCGCCCTCTTCCTCCTCCTGCCCATCCTGGACACCACCCAGGTGGTGGTGCGGAGGCTCTTAAGGGGCCAGAACCCCCTCTCCACCCCCGGCAAGGACCACATCCACCACCGCCTCCTGGCCCGGGGGCTTTCCCAGAGGCGGGTGGCCTTCCTCCTCTGGGGCCTGGCCCTCCTCTTCAACCTGCTGGCCATGGCCTACCTGGGGATGCCCTGGGAGGCCATCCTGGCCAGCCTCCTGGCCACGGTCCTGGGCCTGGCCTGGGTCACCTACCGGAGGCTCCGAGCCCTCCTGCGGGAAGTAGAATGAGGGCCGTGGTCAAGCGGAGGCCCTTCACCACCGAGGAGTACCACCGCCTCCTTCAGGCCGGCATCCTGCGCGAGGACGACCGGGTGGAACTCATTGAGGGGGAGATCCTGGAGATGAGCCCCATCGGCAGCCGACACGTGGCCGCAGTGAACCGGATCGCTCGGCTTTTCTTCCAGCGCTTTGGGAACCGGGCCATCGTCAGCGTGCAAAACCCCGTCCGCATAGACCCCAGAAGCGAGCCCCAACCTGACCTCGCCCTCCTCAAACCCAACCCCTCCGACTACGCCGAAGCCTTACCCACGCCTCAAGATGTCCTGCTTTTGGTAGAGATTATGGACACCTCCCAGGCCTACGACCGGGAGGTGAAGCTTCCCCTTTACGCCAAGGCGGGGATTCCCGAGGTCTGGCTTGTGGACCTCGAGGCCCACCGCCTGGAGGTCTACCGGAAGCCCACGCCGGAAGGCTTCGCCGAGGCCCAGGTCCTGGGCCCTGAGGAAACGGTAGCCCCCCTCCACTTCCCCGAAGCCCGCCTCCCCGTGGCCCTCATCCTGGGGGTCTCATGAAGCGGGTGGTCCTGGCCTTCGGCACCCGGCCCGAGGCCACCAAAATGGCCCCGGTCTACCTGGCCCTGAAGGCGATCCCTTACATCAAGCCCCTGGTCCTCCTCACCGGCCAGCACCGGGAGCAGCTAAGGCAGGCCCTAAGCCTCTTCGGCATCAAGGAGGACCGCAACCTGGACGTGATGCAGGAGCGCCAGGCCCTCCCCGACCTGGCGGCCCGCATCCTGCCCCAGGCGGCCAGGGCCTTGAAGGAGATGGGGGCCGACTACGTCCTGGTCCACGGGGACACCCTCACCACCTTCGCCGTGGCCTGGGCGGCCTTCCTCGAGGGCCTGCCCGTGGGCCACGTGGAGGCGGGCCTCAGGAGCCACAACCTCAAAGAGCCTTTCCCCGAGGAGGCCAACCGCCGCCTCACCGATGCCCTCACCGACCTGGACTTCGCCCCCACCCCCCTGGCCAAAGAGAACCTCCTGAGGGAAGGGAAGCGGGAAGAGGGCATCCTGGTCACGGGGCAGACCGGGGTGGACGCCGTGCTGCTGGCGGCCAGGCTGGGCAGGCTTCCCGAAGGCCTTCCCCCCGGGCCTTACGTCACCGTCACCATGCACCGCCGGGAGAACTGGCCCCTCCTCCCCGAGCTAGCCCGGGCCCTCAAAAAGGTGGCCGAGGCCTTCCCCGAGATCACCTTCGTCTACCCCGTGCACCTGAACCCCGTGGTGCGGGAGGCCGTCTTCCCGGTCCTGAAGGGGGTGAGGAACTTCGTCCTCCTGGACCCCCTGGACTACGGCCCCATGGCCGCCCTCATGAAGGCGAGCCTCCTTCTGGTCACCGACTCCGGGGGCCTGCAGGAGGAGGGGGCCGCCCTGGGCGTGCCCGTGGTGGTCCTGAGGAACGTCACCGAGCGGCCCGAGGGGCTTCAGGCGGGCATCCTCAAGCTGGCGGGCACCGACCCCGAAGGGGTCTATAGCGTGGTCAAGGGTCTTCTGGAAAACCCCGAGGAGCTTGAGCGCATGCGCCGGGCCAAAAACCCCTACGGCGACGGCCAGGCGGGGGTGCGGGTGGCCCGGGGCGTGGCCTGGCGGCTGGGCCTCGGCCCTAGGCCGGAGGACTGGACACCTTAGGCCAGGGCCTCGCCTGGTAAAGGCCCACCAAAAAGACCGCCCCTCCCAGGACCAAAGCGGCCCACCGCCCCCCCAGGGCTTCAAAGAGGAGGCCCGTCAGGTAGGCCCCGAGGGGCCCCGTGCCCAGCATGACCAGGCTGTAGACGGCCATGACCCGGCCCCGGAGGCGGTCGGGCACGGAAAGCTGCACCAGGGTGTTGGCGTTGATGAGGACCGAGATCATGCCAAACCCCCCCAGGGCCAGGAAGAGGGGCACCAGGGCGGGGTGGGCCAGGAAGAGGCCCATGTGGGCCAGGGCCAGGGCCAAGACCCCAAGGAGGAGCCTCCCCGGCTTGGGCCTGCCGGTGAAGGCCATGACCAAGGCCGCCGCCAGGGCCCCAAGCCCCACGCTGGACACCAAAAAGCCGTAGCCCGTGGCCGAGAGGCCCAGGACCAGCCTGGCGTAGGCGGGCACCAGGGTCTGGAAGTTCATCCCCAAGAGGCTGGCGAAGAGGACCAGGCCCACCACCCGCCGCACCAGGGGGTGGGCCAGGACAAACCCCACCCCTTCCTGGGCCTCCCGCCACCAGCGCCCATCCCCGTCCTCCCCTCGAGGCCCTGGGGGCAGGCGGAGGAGCACCAGAAGGAGGGGCAAAAAGGA
>Ga0079997_134383_pt1 | contig 19888 bp, 23 predicted proteins | sample PerSpoCPS_CMetaG_FD_69200 | JGI IMG/M metagenome (GOLD analysis project Ga0079997, IMG submission 69200) | Archaeal communities from Yellowstone National Park, Wyoming, USA - Perpetual Spouter C (PS_C) MetaG (SPADES assembly) (version 2) | ecosystem: Environmental > Aquatic > Thermal springs >... | reverse complement strand
GGCCATCTTTTGAAAGTAATATATCCATACAAATGTTGATCCTGTCTATCTGGAGATGGAAAATCTTTATTGATCTATCTACTCTAAGAGAGTCTCAGCTACAGTTCTCTACAACACATAGCCACATAATCGTAGCTTCTATGCTCTATTAAATAAAGAACCGATGTGGATTAGATCTCGTCTGCTCTCAGGATCCTATCCTTGCAAGGTTGCCTATAACCAAATGAGACATGTGGCTGGGAAAAAGATGTATGTATATGGCTGGAGGATTAAGTGATCTAAGTAGAGCGGGATTTATACCTCACTTTCCCCCATGGCTCTTTAGGTGCCCAGAGACCTGTTCTGAGTGCTGTTAGCTCTATTACTTGTGTGTGATCTATGAATAGGTTTACATCCCTGCCGAATGTGTATATATACCATCTGAACACTGGTCTCTCAGCTGCTTCGAACATGAGTTTCTCCAGGCCATATTTCTTTATAAGCGTGTCCACGATATCTGTTCTCCATTTTCTAACTCCTTCCGTTATCCCTTCTGATTCGATCATTATTTTCCAGGCTCCAGCGGATAGATATATATCTATATCTCTCAGCATATGGTCATAGGGCATGTTCTCTGTCTCCCATATCTCGTGCGCTCCTCCAGCACCTTTTACAAGTGACACCTCTGGCTTTGGCTTTAGTCCGGCCCTTTTAACTGCTTTCACAAGCTCTATCTTATCTTCATCCTCTATATCTATATACCCGCTCGAGATCTCTGCTATATCGAACTCTAGGGAGGACGCCTCCTCTAGATATTTATCGAAAGCCTCTGGACCCTGGATCAAAACTCTCTCTGTGAAGCCCCCTGTTGAAACCAGAATTCCATAGTCATGGCATAGCCTGTTGATCCTAAGCACGACCTCCCTTGGGTGGAGTCTCATAGAGCCGCCTGAATACTTGTATATATCTATATAGTCCCCCGCTATCTCGAAGAGCTCTCTGAGATATGTGAGTGTAACAACAACATAGTAGCTACCCCTTATCTCCGTCAAACCCCTATCCCTGGGCTTTGGTGAGAGCTCCTCTATCTTTATAAATTCAAAGGCCTTCATATTCCTACCATATTATCTAGGCTTGGAGGCTTATAACAGGGTTTTGGCTAGCTATTTCTAGCAGCCCTCTCCTTAGAGGATCTATATCCCTGTATAAGCCTCTCAGATCTTCCTCGATATGCCCATAGGAGTAGGTATAGATTCATAATATAGATCTATATTGATCTTTGATTGCCTCGAAACTTTCTATTTATAAGCACATATCTTACTCGATATCGCGATCACATTTTCCCTAGGCATCTCGACACAAACCACATGACTCGATCTATCTCCTATATATTTCATACCACATTGTGAGGTTGTTAGAGAGCAAGAAGATTTGGAAACAAGGTATCTGTTCTTAAAGGAGAAGCTTCGATTCTATAGTAGATCAATATAATGCTTAAATATCCCAGCTATAACTCTCTGATCCGCAATGTTGAAATATCAGTTTTGTAAGTTAACTTAATCTTGAAAGTTGGTGGAGTTTAGGCGATGCTCAGCTAGTGGGCTTCTGAGGGGCGTGGGTTACAGAGATCTTCTAGTTGGTTCTCTCCCTGATGAGGTGATTTCTCGGCTTCCGAGGAGCTTCGATATAGTGGGTGATATAGCTGTGATAAAGTTGGATGAGGATCTAATGGTGTATGGGAGGGAGATTGCTGAGGCCATCATGAGAATCCATAAAAGGATAAGAGCTGTGTATGCAAGGGGGGCTGTCACCGGCCCTATGAGGATTCAGACTATACGTCATATCGGTGGGGAGGAGAGGACAGTAACTATTTATAGGGAGAATGGGATTTCTTTTTCTGTGGATATAGCCTCTATGTATGTTAACACAAGGCTTGCGAGTGAGAGGCTCAGGGTTGCTCGGGAGGTTCGTGATGGAGATCTGGTTCTAGATCTCTTCTCAGGCTATGGGGGGTTCGCTCTTAACATAGCCAAGATTAGAAGGGCTACAGTGATAGCTAATGATATAAATCCCCAGGCTATAGAGCATATGAAGAGATCTATAGCTATGAATAGGCTCCAAGGATCTGTACACCCACTTGTATCAGATTCCAAGAACCCACCAGTTAAGGCGGGCTTCGATATAATTATAGCGGATAACCCCACCAATATAGAGCCGTTTATAGGAGTTATAGCAGATCTGTTAAAGAGGGGTGGGAGGGCATATATCTATATCCTTGCAAACAGTGCTGAGGAGGCTGCCAACATAGTCTATAGGGACCTGCCATCAAGGCTATATATAGAGTTGTGTGAAGAGATAAAGGAGTACTCGGCAAAGCTCAAAATATATAGATGTAAAGCGTCTAAGACATATGTTTCTCAATAGATGGTGGAGATCTATTAATACTATCTACCTAAAAGCGTCCCAGGTGGATCTATTTCTAATGGGCGGATTTTGATCCGCGTAATTAGAGATCTATTCTAAGGTTCATAGGACCTCGGTAACCCCAGTATGCTATGTCCTATATATGCGAGCACTAGGTTCTGGTTCACGGGGGCTACTCTATAGAGCCTTATCTCCCTCAACTTTCTCTCTATCCCGGTTTCCCATGCATATCCATACCCTCCGAATATGTCCATAGCGGTGTTCGCTGCTTCCCACGCCACCTCAGCTGAGAGATATTTGGTAGCGTTTGAATATAGCCCCACTATCCTGTCCTCGGCCCCCTCGTCTATTAGCCTTGCAGCTCTGTGGAGAAGATCGTCAGCGGCTAGTAGCTTTATATATACTGAAGATATTGGGAATTGAACCCCCTGGTAACTCCCTATAGGCTTTCCAAAAACTATCCTGCCTGATGCATATTCAACGCTTCTCCTTAGTAAATATCTTGTGCTTCCAACAAGGTCTGCTGATATCAGTGTTCTCTCCACGTTTAGGGCTCCCAGGAGGTATCTGAACCCCTTTCCCTCCTCCCCAATAAGATTCTCTGCGGGGATTTCGAGACCGCTTATGAATAGCTCGTAGACGGGTCCTAGAGCCATTACCTTTATCTTCTTGCTCTCAATGCCCTTAGCATACCTCAGATCTACTAGGAAAAGGCTTATGCCATCATACCTCTTCTCAGGATTATATGGCGATGTTCTGGCTACGAGGAACATTAAATCTGATTCCCTATACCTGGATATGAAGATCTTGTGGCCATTAACAATATATCTATCACCCTCCTTCCTAGCGAATGTCGAGATCCTCGCAGTATCTGAACCGGCCTCAGGCTCCGTGACTGCGAATGCTAGGAGCCTTAGCTCGCCCCTAGCTATCATTGGAAGGTATTTCTCTCTAAGAGCCCTTGACCCGTGTCTAGTAATTATATTCATGGGGTAATACATACCCCTAACATGATAAGTAGTTCCCCCCATGGCGCTTATCTCCTCCATAACTAGAGAAGTTTCCTGAACACCATAGCCTGCACCCCCATATTCCTCGGGTACCATTATCCCTGCGAAGCCCATCTCAAGATACTCTCTAACAAACTCCTCGGGGAACCTCTCCCCAGCATCTATATCTAGCCAGAACTTCTCGCCGTATCTCTCCATAAGATCCCTTATGCTTTTAATAAGAAGCCTATGATGATCCTTGAGATCTCTGTGGTGATAATCCAGATAGGGCTCAGGGTTCATACCACAACACCGGCCCTCCTCAGGCCCTCGATCTCATCGCGGGAGATTCCTAGGAGCTTTGTAAGAACCTCCTCAGTGTCCTCGCCGAGTTCGGGTGGATCCCCTTTGGCAACCGGTCTTAAACCATCTACCCTGATAGGGTTGAGGGAGACCCTTAGTCTAGACCCTCTCCACGAGATACTGCTTATGAGCTCTCTATGAGCTAGGTGTGGGTCTTGAAGAAGATCGCTAACCCTATATAGAGGTGTTGCTGGGACACCGCTTTTAGATAAGATCTCAAATAGATCCTTCAATCTATAGTTAGCGAGCCTCTTACCAACCTCCTCCTCGAGCTCCTGTTTACGCGATACCCTATCCTTATTGCTAGAATATCTGGGATCCTCCTCCAGATCTCTGAATCCAAGGGCTTGGCAGAACCTCTTCCAATGTGTATCGCTAACTATGGAGATATAGATATACCCATCAGAGGTTTTGAAGAGACCATAGGGGGCTCCAAACATGTGGCCAGTCCCCAGGGGCTCGGGGTCTCTGCCATATAGATCGTAGTATGTGATCCAATAGCCCATATAGTATATAGAGGCATCGAATAGAGAGACCTCTATATAGGAACCCCTACCACTAACAGACCTCCTAAATAGAGATGCCAAGACACCTATAACGCAGTGGAAGGCCCCCGTCATATCTACAAGAGAGATCCCAGCCCTAACATATCTATCAGGTGGGAAACCCGTTACAGACATAATACCAGATATAGCCTGGAGCATAGGATCATATGCAGGGAGATTCTCATAGGGCCCCTCACCAAAGCCAGTGATCTTGCAGTATATAATACCAGGATTCACGCTTGAGAGGCCCTCGTAGCTGATGCCGAGCCCTCTTGAAGCCACAGGATCTAGGTTGTCTATAACCACATCAGAGATCCTTACAAGCCTCAAGAAGATCTCATATCCCCTGGGATCCCTTAAATTCAGCGCAACACTCTTCTTACCCCTATTAAGATCTATAAAGATCGATGGACCCATTCCAGGAAGATCCCTAAAATGATCGCCAGATCCAGGCCTCTCAATCTTAATGACCTCAGCACCTAGATCAGCTAGTATCGACCCCGCCGTGGGGCCTGCAACAGCATGGCCAAGCTCGATAACCCTTATATTGTTCAAAAACATGGTCTACACCCTTACACCAACACTAATTGAGGGTTCAATCCTTAAAACACCCAGTATGATGTATATTATGAGAAAAACCATTAAGGCTTGAAAAGATGCGAGCGCAAAAAGTAGATCCATGAAGCCGTGTAGCCATAGTTGAAGCATGATCACCGAGCTAACCTCGCTACCTGGCCCGACTAGGTATAGGGATGTTGAGATCTCATTTATATATGTAGCTACCAATATAGAAAAGACACCCATATAGCCTAGCTTACCTATGGGCATGATGATCTTTCTGAGTCTAGTAAATAGAGTTGCACCACATATAGAGGCTTGATGATCCAGCTCTGGTGAGATCTGTGTAATTATTGACGACGCCATCCTATTTCCCGTTGGAAAGAATCTCACAGTATATGCTATTAACAGCCCTAGAAGAGTAGGGTATAGAAACCATAGTTTGAGTAATAAGAAACCCCATAAGAAACCTATACCCAAGATCAAGCCGGGCATAGCGATAGGTATCCAGAATAGCCAATCTAGATATCTAAATATTCTAACACCCCAGAGCCTGGAATAGACTATTAATATTGAGAGCAGTAGAGTTAGAGCAGCAGCAGAAATAGAGAGCACAACGCTATTTATAATCGCTCTTCTAGCTATGTCCATTCCTCCAAAAAACAGATCGTAGTAATTAATCAGAGAGAACGCTCCACCAGGGTCTCTGAGGGATCTGTAGATAAGGGCTCCTATGGGTGCAACACTGCTAATCACTATATATATAAGAACCAGGGTAGCGAGGGGCCATCTAAAAATCCCAAGATTTATTGGTTTCATAATCTGCCCTCTTCCTGTGATTGTTATGAGTCTATATGCCCTCTTCAGAATCATGTTATTTATAACTATGAATATAGTTATTATCGATGTAACAGTAACCCCTAGAGCAGCGATGGCTCCATATGGTGGAGGCACGCTGAGATCTCTGAGTAGTAATATATATGTTATCAGTGTAAATATGCCTTCAGAATATCCTAAGACCATTGGTATTGTAAACTGCTCAAACGATAAGACAAATACTAAATAGCTACTTGAAAGGATGAATGGATATAGAAGGGGTATTGTGATCGCTATAAAAGCCCTCATCATATTTGACCCGGATATCCTAGCACTTAACTCCAGCTCTTGGGAGATGCTTCTTAAGCCAGCTGCCATAAATGTATATGAATACGGCATAAGCCATATGCTAGTAACAAATATGATGCCCTCAATACTGAGTACATTGATACCGATCCCGAGGCTTTTTAAAGCTGACCCTATAGAACCTTTTGACGATGCTAGCTCAGCCCATCCGAAGGATAGGAGAAGGGGTCCTAAGAATATCGGTAAGTAGATCAGCTTATGGATTATGGATGATAGGGGTAGATCTGTTCTTACTATTAAAAAGGCTATTAATAGACCCAGCATGGTTGTGATTATGAGCGTAGATATAGATACTATAAAAGAGTTTATGAGGGCTCTTCTAAATAGATCTGAGCTAAGAATGTTTAAATAATTTTCAATAGTTACGGTTAAAGATCCTCTCAAGATTAAAGGATCTTTAAGAATGCTTTGAACAATCATGATTATAAACGGGATCAACAAGAATGCTATTAATATTAGCGCAACCGTATAGATCACTATATACTCTAGTATCTCGCCCGATATGAGTCTCAGGCGAGGCTTCAGCAGATTCATCCTCCTAGAACGAATATCCTATACCATGTTTCCTTATAATAATCCCTTTTCTGGTAAAGATCAACAGCAGCTTCTTTCCATGTCAGTAGCTTCATTTTACCTTTAACAGCGTCTATATGTAGCTTAACGCCTCCCCATTCCTTCTTAACCTCTTCGGGAGATATGTCTTTCCTTGTGCTTATGAATCCAAACTCATTCACATTTATAAGCTGGGCTCTTTTTGATAATACGAAGTCGATCCATAGCTTTGCTGCGTTGGGATGAGGCGGGTCCCTAGCTATGAAGAAGTCGGGAAATAACAGATTTATAATTGTATCTTCTGGAAGCTTAAACTTGACTTCTGGGTATCTCTTTACTATTATTCCGTCTACGATCCAGCCTGCTAGGGTCCATCCTAACACCACGTCTCCCTTACCAACCCAGTCACCCAGTATCCCAGCTGACCATTGATACTTGGGCTTCGCTGATGCTAATACTCTCAATAGGCTTGTCCACTCATTAGGGTAGGTGACGTTGTAGAAGTACATGTGCATCCATCCTGATGTAGATAGTATTGCGTCGTAAATGGCTATCTTACCTCTCCAGAAGTCGGGGCTTTGATTTATTGCTCTCACAAGATCCTTGAGTGTTGAAGGGACTTTATCGTCGGAGAGGAGCTTTGAGTTCCAGGTGATGACATATGGCCCGTAGAGGCTTGCAACTACATAGCCGGGGACTACATATTCGCTAGGATAGAACTGTGCTTCAGGAGATTCATACTTTCCTACTAGGTTTTTCTGGAGTAGATCGTATACTAGTGGAGCATCATAGATCTGGACTACATCTACATTTCTTAACCCAGACGTAGCTTCGCTTAGATATCTTTCATAGCCCTGTTGTGTTGGTAGAAGCACGTATGTGACGCTTATAAATGGATATAGCTTGTTGAACTCCTCTATAAGCCTCTTTAAATGTTCTTCTCTGTAGTTACTATATATAGTCAGCCTACCCTCAGCCTTAGCACCTTGAATGATCCTCCAGTAGTCACTTGGATAATAGCTAGGTAACATTTTCATGATACTCTTTATATCTTCTGGAATCTGCTCCTGTGTCTGTTTCACCTCTTCCGGTGTTCTGGCTATTGTGGGTGATGTCATGGTCCTCGGTGTTGCTTCAACGGGTGCCTGTCTCTGTGTCGAGAGATATGGAATCAATATTATGCTGGCAATTGCTATTATAATTATAATAGAGGTTATTAATATAAGGAGACTTCTCTTCAAGCTTCGCCCACCAAGTAGATATATATTTGGAAATATATATACTTGCCCTCTTATATATTAAGTTAGGGTGCTATATTATAACCGAAAGAGATCTAATAATACATGATCTAAATAAAAAATATGGAAATGTTATAGCGCTAAAAGACATAGATATCGAAGTTGAGAGGGGAAGCATAGCAGGGATCCTGGGCCCGACTGGAAGCGGTAAGACAACACTACTTAAATGCATCGCCGGGATCGAGATACCTGATAGCGGCGAGATATATATTGGGGGTAATCTAGTTACCTCGGTGAAGGAAGGGATCTATGTTAGGCCCGAGAAGAGGGCCATTGGAATGGTGTTTCAGTCATATGCTCTGTGGCCGCATATGAGTGTCTATGAAAACGTTGCATTTCCGTTAAAAGTTAGGAGGTTAGCTAGAAGTGAGATTGATCGTAGAGTGAAAGAGATCTTATCTATAGTCGGTCTCAAAGGGTTTGAAAGGAGATATCCACATCAGCTATCAGGGGGGCAGCAGCAGAGAGTAGCACTTGCAAGGGCGCTTGTTTATGAGCCCAAGCTGCTACTTCTCGACGAGCCTCTAAGTAATATAGATGCTAAGCTAAGGCTAGAGCTCAGATCATGGATAAGGGGTCTCGTTAAGAGGCTCGGAATAACGACTCTCTATGTAACCCATGATCAGGCGGAAGCGCTCTCAATGGCTGATAAAATCATAATATTGAATAAGGGTACTATTGTTCAGCAGGGTAGGCCGGAGGAGCTCTATAGGAGACCTGTAAATCCATTTGTTGCAGATTTCTTGGGTACTGCTAATATTCTGGAGGGTGTTCTTATAGATATCACAGATTATACATTAAGGGTAAAGATCAACGATAAAATATTATTTGAGATCAAAAGAAATGGAGAAATAGATCCTCTGCTAAAAAATAAGCGTATATACTTGACTTTCAAAGGAGAGGATATAGAGATTACTGGCAGCAGAGCAAACGAGAAAGAACCATGGTATGAAAAGTATAACGTTTTTAAGGGAGTTGTGAGAGAAGCCCTTTTCGAAGGCCCATTTATAAGGGTCATCATAGATCTTGAGGAAACAGGATTAGAGATAAAGGCTATCGTACCGAGAGAAAAATCTAGACACATATACATAGGCTCCAGCATCACAGTAAAAATAGATCCTGAAAATATCCACATAATGCCCGTAGCACCATAGCATCTATGGTCTAGTCTTCAAGAAAAGATATTCAAGACATGATATTAAAGCCTGGCATATCTCGCCTTTAAAGGCGGGATAAAGTTTTTAGAGCGTTAGGCTTTTAAACCTTTGTGTCGTATTGTGTATCAAGACGGTTGGGATGCCCATTCGTGAGTAAAGATCGGGAAATCGTCCACCTTTGGGTCATCCTTTCAGCATGTCCACCTACAGAGGGAATCTCAACCACCTCCAAGCGCTCAAAAAAGAGGTAGCAAAGAGGCTTGGCAAGAGCTGGAGAACTGTTAGGACGAGGTTACTACCATCTAAGAGCGAGCATGAGAGCCTAATGGGTATTGGTTTAACATATGTTAGGCTATACAATGAGCTTAACTATGAGAAGAGGCAGTTGTTCTTCAAGGGTGAGCTTACAAAAAAGAAGAACTATGAGATTAACAGCAAGTATTACTACAAGTATAATGAGGTTCTGGGTGTTTATGCTTAAGCTGTTATTCAGAAGAATGATGAGGCTTAGAGCACGCTCTTCAAGCTACTGGATCTTAAGAAACAGAGGAGGCTACCACTGCATATCAAGAAGGTTTCTCCTTCAGGCTATTGGAAGGACAGGCTTACCAGTGAGAAAGAGATACATATACTCGAACTCGATAGAAGTGATAAATACTACTTGGAGCCTGTTGATGAGAATGGGGGTTATCTTGTATTGGTGGATTTTGGTTTGAAGATTAGATATGCTGGTAGGATCAGGTGGGAGGGTAAGCAGGGTAGGCTTAAGATAAAACACGTTAATGGTAGATGGTTCACATTAGTACCAATAGAGGTTGGTGTGAAGCCAGCTAAATCGAATCCAAAGGGCTATGTAAAGCCTAATTATAGAGATAGGAAGGATAGGATCATTAATCCTAGATCTATTAAGCAGAGGGATTCTATTGACGATAAGGAGGCATTCATTGATATGGGTCTTAACAATTTATTTGCTGCAGTAATCTTGGAAGGATCAGCTTTGCTTGTCAAAGGAGGATCTATTAAGTCTGAGTACTATTGATGGGAGAGGGAGATCTCGACATACCAGGCTGTAAGGGATCTACTGAAGAACGTTAGGCTCCCGGAGTGGGTGGAATACTACGAGAGGTATCTTGAAGCAATGTATGAGAGGGATGAGAGGCTAAGGCATTTCCATATAGCAGCTACTAGGTTTCTAGCAGATGAGCTATATAGAAGAGGAGTTAGGAAGCTATACATAGGATACCCAATAATGTTATCACAGGATAATGGAAATGAGTATGATACGAATATCTGGAGGTTTAGAAGGATAGTACCCTGGATTGTGGATATATTCAGAGAGTGCGGTATAGAGGTTGAGCTCCTACCAGAGGATTACACCAGCAAGGGGTGCTCGATATGTGGAATCAGACATAAAACGGAAGGATATAGAGATGCTGTATATATGCAAGAAGACCAGGAAGAAGATAAACGCAGATATAAATGCAGCGCTAAATATGGCGAGAAGGCTGGGACGCAGGATAAGGATATCGAGGAAGATCGAGAGCTACCTGGTAACTCATAGCGGAGTAGGATCATTAATCCCTCACCAGGAGTCTAACACCTGGGACCCCAGCATAGAAACCCGCCCTTCAGGGCGGAGAAGGATCATACTGAAAAGAAAGATATATAGGGTATTGCAAATCCTAGGATTTTCAGTGCGGGGGGTGGGATTTGAACCCACGCAGGCCTACGCCAGCGGATCTTAAGTCCGCCCCCTTTGACCCGCTCGGGCCCCCCCGCCATATATTATATTATCTACCAAGGGATTAAGTTTTTAATTATTGCCAGCTATATTCTATAGAAGAACAGTGGATATGGATTTGACAACAGATCTCTCTTAAATATGTGTGATACCACAGCGGTGAACCTATTGGGATCAAAAGATCCCTGTGGGCATGATGAGAAATAAAAGTTATAAGTATGAGCATCGGGCAGACATCTATCAACCCCGAATCCCGATAGCAGTTTGAACCACAGGCTCTAAACACCTTGCTAAGGCGCCAGGAGCGGGCATTGAAAATGATAAAGTCTATTATCGGGTTACTGCCTATATATAGAGTCTTGATGTCACCTTATTCTCTGCTAGTATTTTGCTGCCTCTTATAACATATAGCGGTAATTCGTGCCTCAATATGGCTTCACGCGTAGTTGAAGCCCTATGCCTACTATGAGAGCTTCGCACCCTACATTAAGACCACATCCAGCTAGGTTCATTGCTACCTTAGCTCTCCAAGTTATCATGTCCATGAGCGTCTCTATATCACTCATACCCATAGACCTTGTTATGTGGCTAGCAAGGAATGCTACCTCTAACATATTGCCGCTTGTCCCCCGATGATCATTGATTATCACTGATATTCATTTGTTTTGGGTTGCTGTGCTTCCTGATCCACAGGTTTTGATCCTGTGGCATCGGAGGACTTCTACCTCTCCCACAGAGATCTTGGAATCTCTTGGGCTCATGGGTGGCTGTGGAGCCCAGCTGCATGGTGCTCCCATCTAGGGCTAGGCTTAAGAACCCGAAGCCCTTCTGGGCATAGCCCTCATGCAGGGCTTCGGTCTCGGGTGCTCCAAAGGTCATCGCTTCCCGAGGTCTCTGCACACCAAGATCTAGCAGAGATATCACCTCATCATCAAAATAGATAGAGATTTGGTGCTTAAGCTTAAGCCCAGACAACAAGCGAATATAAAAGCACTCCCACTACCATGAAAAAGGATACAGCCCAGCCCAATGATCAAAATAGAACTAATAACCCCCACCGGAGGGGGTAACGCCCGAGACCCCAGCAAAAAGATCTTATATAGAATTGAAAGAGGATAAGGTTTAGTATTAGATAGCTTTATTGCTTTAATAGAGAGGATATGAGGGTAGCGACCTCAGTAGGTGTTTTAGCAACCCTTATTCCAGACGCTTCTAGAGCCCTTATCTTGCTCTCGGCGTCTCCTCTGCCCATGGTTATGATGGCTCCCGCGTGGCCCATTCTCTTTCCCGGAGGAGCTGTTCTGCCAGCTATATATGCCACGATAGGCTTTGCCGTACCCTTCTCCTTAATATGCTGCGCTAGTCTCTCTTCAGCGTCCCCTCCTATCTCTCCAATAACAACTATTGCCTTTGTCTCGGCATCTCTATTAAACATATTAACGACCTCTATGAAATCGAGCCCAACTACTGGGTCTCCCCCTATACCAACCACGGTGCTCTGCCCGAGCCCAGCTTTTGATAGTGCCTCTGAGATCTCATATGTTAGGGTCCCGCTTCTAGATACGATCCCTATTCCCCCGGGTGTAAAGGATCTCTCAGGCATTATGCCAACCTTAACCCTTTCTCCGGGAGAGATCACCCCGGGGCAGTTGGGACCAACAACTATAGCCCCTTTTGATCTCGCATATGAGATCATTCTGATCCCCTCATGAACCGGGATCCCTTCTGTAATAACCACAATAGTTTTTATATCGGCATCCAGGGCCTCATAGAAGGCATCTGGAGCAAAAGGTGCTGGGACGAAAAGCACTGATGCATTGATCTCCGGGTGTCTTCTAACCGCCTCCTCAACAGTATTATATACTGGGACACCATGCACGCTAGATCCACCCTTGCCGGGCGTTACTCCTGCAACCACCCTGGTTCCATATTCAATCATCTTCTGTGTATGATAACTACCCTCTCTCCCCGTTATCCCTTGCACGAGAAGCGCTGTCCCTCTATTAACTATAATGGCCATCTAGCCCACCCTCTAATTCTACCTTCAATTTTATAATAGATCATCTTTCCTGCCCAATTGATCATTGGGTAGGGGATCCCTTTGCAATACATTGATCCCCGAACCCTCAAAACATTCCACAGAGACTCATCACCTCTGCATCTATAACCTAGGAGCTTATAAATATCCACTTAAAGAGCGATCTGCCTTATTTAATGCAATGCTATGAAGTCTACCAAAATATAAAGGGTTCGGGCTTCATAGGGCTTGGTATCTTTGATCAAGCCCTCTTCCCTCGGCTTCAAAGCCTCAGGATCCCTTTCATCGGGATCCATATCACTGGGCTCCGCCCGCTCAGGGTACCCCAACCCACAGATCCACCTTCATCGTAGTCTCCAGTTCATTGCTGTGGGAAAACCCCATACCCTGGTTCCCCCCTAGATATCTTCTTCTAATGTTTATCAATACCACCTTATGCTTACTCATCTTTAGATTGCATCTGGGGCATTCTCTAGATGTGTTCCTTGGATCCACATGAGCTGTAAAGCTACCTCTGATATTCTTCTATGTATGCCTCTCCATGGTGTTCTAACATCCCTCTCCTCCTAACCTTCTTAGCCCTTCTCCTACTAACGAGATCCTCCTTATCAAGATCCTCGAAAACATGGACAGTGTTTGGTAATAGTCTCTAAGACCTGCTGCTAGCTTTTTCACAAAATCCTCTCCCTAGACACATACCTCTCATAGAGATCCCTCTTACCCCTACTCTGTGCAATAGCCTTCTCCTCATACACGATTTTTATGCTCTGATGAAGCCTGAGATCGACGCAGATAAAGCCTATGGACTGCTCATAGCCATCTAGGGATAGCTCGTTGCTATCCCAGCCGATAACCCTCATAACCTCGATCTTCTCAGAGCTTTTAAACTGTATTATTACATGTCATCCTTGATTATAGCCTCACTAACACCCCATCCCCTAACCCTTTTCTCAAACCACGTCGATCTCCACGATACATAGAGATATTCTCCTTGCCTAAGAGTTATACTAATGGTTTTTAATTAATGGTCTATCTTCATAAGCTCGTCCCTAAGGCGTTTCTTAAAAGCCCTATCCTTCGGTATTATTGGGATACGCATCTTCAAACCCATATTAGTGACCAGCTTTCCACCCCCTTCTAACAAGCTCTGGAAAGCGGTATCTCTGCTTCATATTATCCCAGATCATATCTATAGCCTTCTGGAGAGTCTTAATATACCATGTTATAAGCTCCGAGGCCCTCTTATCACTAATAGGCACGCTATATGCCCTCACAAGCTCAAGGATCCTCAATAAGTCTCTTTGCACCCTCAACCACCTTCTCATGATCTCAGCATCGCATCCCCCTATGTCCTTGAATATGTCTACAATCCAGAGAGCTCTCTCTGTATTATATGGGGTCTCTTTGCCTGAGGACCTTTGGATTAGTTATCATCCCGCCTTTTTATTCCTGTAGCTAGGCTCGAGGTATATGATCTACTATATGGTTGAAAAGATGTTTCCGAAAGATCTAGTATTCCTAGTATATTTAGCAGCCGCTGATACTTATATCCAGCCCAAGCTAGGCCGTAGAGGGCGGCGCCTTCGGCAGCCCTTTTAACTTCTCCTCCGTAGTAGCTTCTAAGGATCTCTATCTCTAGTCCATATTCAATTGATAGATCATCTATGAGTGTTTTAACGGCTCCTCTTCCTGATACATAGATCTTTATATCGCTCAGAACCTTAGAGCCTCTCCCCTTTATTATGGACATAGAGAGCATAGCGATGGTCTTAGCTAGATCATCTAGATACCTCTCATAGCCTTCAGGGCATTTGTTCCTTATAACCTCTATATCAGTCTCTCCACATACGTCTCTAAGCCCTCCCCTAAATAGATCTCTCTTATAGATCCTCCTTCCAAGAAGGACAGCCACCTCGCCGTCCCAGCCGCCACTTGATAAGATCCCGATGGGGAATAGTGTCCCGCCTACGCCGTCCACGATCTTGCCGTCCTTAATAGCTATGCCGGATGTGAAAGCTCCGAGCTCAAGGACTATGAAGCTGCTTTTCGAAAGCACTTCAGGATCCCCATTGCTATGAATTACAGATGCTAGGAATGCTATAGCAACCTTGTCAGCAGTCCCGAGGTCAAATCTATTTATTTTCCTACTTATAGGTACGCTAGCTAAGTTTATGACACCCGGGATCCCTATGACAGGGATGACCAGTCTATCTAGGCGTCTTAGGAAGTATGATATATATCTTAGCTCAGCAATGCCGGGATCGTTTTCAGGGGTCATCAGAGCAGAGAGCCTCTCCTCAACACTTAGCCTTCTAAGATCTGTTGGGGGCAAGCCGTAGCCCGATGGAGCAACCACCAGATCCGGCTTATGGATCTCTATATATCTAAAAAGCTCTTCAGGCTCTTGGCTTAGAATGTGCGAAGGGATTTCTCGATAGCTCTCAAGGATGTCGTCAGATACAACTATAACTGCTGTAGATATAGTGCCAGGATCTATTGCTAGGACTCTCATACAGTATTCCTCGGGCCATGGAGAACGGGCTACATGTAAATCTTATTCTCTATCACTGAACCCAGCTCTACAGTTCTTCCGGGCCATATCTTTGATCCCACAATAACGGAGCCCTCGCCTATAACAACATTATTTCCTATCACACTATTAACTATCCTAGCGCCCCTCCCCACATATACATGCCTTCCGAGTATGCTACCCTCTATAGAAGCCTTCTCACCTATTAGGCACCTATCCATAATAATAGATCTAATAACTCTGGAACCTCTCATCACTACTGTGTAATTATCTATTATCGCGTCCCACAGCTCCACCCCCTCTTCCAGATCTATATGCCTACCCAGTAGTATATTTCCTTCAGCTTTGATCAGTTTCTTATCAACCATAGCTATGATCCTCTCGTGAAGAGACCTGGACAGAGGGCTTCTACCCATCATCTTTATACCGCCATATATCCTTGTAACCCTCAGATCCTCCTTAGCAAGGGTTCTCAAGAGGTGAAAAGATGCCTTCATATAGCTCTCCGGAGTCCCTATATCGAACCAATATCCTGTTGTAATATAGCCTCTCACTCTCTCACCCCTAGATAGGATCTCGGGAATCACATGGCTACCGAAATCTGTCTGTCCACCGGCTCTCATACCCCTACCCCTCTCACTCTCGAAGAATTCCCTTATCCATGGACCCACTATATATACCCCAGTATTTATAAGTCTCGAGGACATCTGCTCCGGCGTCTTAGGCTTTTCGATAAAGCCTCTTATCATCCTATTCTGGTCTATGACTGCTACTCCGAACCTCCTTATATCTTCCGAAGGGTCTAGCTCTTTAAGGACTATAGTCATAATGGCCTCAGATGATTTATGAGTCTCCCAGAGATCATATAGATCTATATTGAATATGATATCGCCTTGAACCACCAACACAGGTTCCTTTATATCATAATAATCCATCAAAATCTTAACAGACTCCGCATTACCGCTAGTGGTAAAGTTAGGCTGATATCTAACCCTTATAGAATCTGCTTGAAGCCCTAGAAGCGATGCTATCCTCTCTCCTCCTCCTAGGTAGTCATGGATCTGCGTATAGTTATAATATCCACTCACACCTATATAGAACTCCTTAATCCCCTGAGATGCGAGAGATACCAAGATATGTTCAATCAGAGGCCTATTGAGAAACCTGATCATAGCCTTAGAGGTATCAACGGTGAGAGGATATAACCTAGTCCCGAGCCCACCTAAGGGTATTACCGCCTTTTTAAGCAAACCCCCTATATATATATTCGTTTCAAAAATTATATTTTAAGATATCTATACACATCCACACTCTAAAGGGGTTTCTATATTGAGGTCTCGGGCTTTCTCTCTATGCAGAGGTTATTAATTCTTATAAGTTAGGAGTAAACTTCAAGGATTCCAGAGGATGCATGGACACATCACCAATGCTTCTGGGTAAATTGCCAGGACCTGTATCATCAAAACAATAGCCGGGACCAGTTGCTGCTAACCCATACATGTAAAGAGAATATATACGTAGACTTAAGAGGAAAGATTTAACCTTCGAGTTAATGTTGAGCTCTGATAGATCGCTGCCGTAGTGAAACCACTTTGAGTTTCATATATGCTTATAAGGGCTTATAATTGTTGATAATGTCTCTTTTATATGGAGTGGGGTTTCTTCACATATCGATTTCCCATCCCTTTCTCTCAGCAATTCTATATTAAGCCTTAAAAATATATATGAGACTAGGAACAGTAATGAGTCTTATCACTCTATTAGAAGCGAGGCTTAATAGCGCATAAACACTATGACAGCTTCATTAAGTAAAAGGTTATATTTATAGATGTGCTAATATTAGGGGGAGGTCTTGGTAATCGCATCAATAGATAGTGCTATTAAAGTGGGGGGAAATAAGTGGGATGCATATATAAGCCTAGCTATTGGAAATAAGAGATATAAGATCTATATACCAATGTTGCCTAAGAAACCAATTAGCGTTTCGGTAGATGTTAAAGAGCAAAGCGGAAAAATATTTCTAAGACTCATCAGCAGCGATGGGGGAATATGCACCTGTGAACTCGACATCCACACCTTGGATATCTCAAAGTGTTATAACATTTCATGTACAGCCGGCGCGACATGGATAGCTAACGAAGAGATCCTTAGATCCCATATAAAATGACTTCCTCTCCCCTGCCTGAAGGAATCCTGCCCTTCAAGGCAGTCCATTGGTTTAGGGCCACACCCGCTGGGATGCGCTCATGGGCTGGGTCTTCGGCCCATTACCCCTATCCCTAGCCAGCCCGAGCCCCTGATCGGCTGGCTCATCGGGACTCAGGGTTATGGCTGGCTTAGGGGCAAAAATGTGGATTGTTATTATTTTATTTGGACAGCATCTGAGAGTAGCCCTCTAAGACACCTCCAAACTATACCCTAGAGCATCGCAGCTTATGAATCTTAATCCTCATCCCCGCCCTAGAGAGCGAGGCTTTTAGTTGTGATATAGCTAAAAGCGCTCTAATGGACTATTAAGAATCCGAGGGTTTGAGTGGTATGGGTTCTTTATAGAAGATCTATTATTTGATGATCTCTCTGTTACATCTTGAGCATAGCTGAAAGGCTAGGTCTTAGTCATAGTCTGCTCTTGAATACCCTGGAGAGGAGCCCAGAGCTGGAGTTCCTGTTTCTGAAGACTGTGTCTCATGGATTCCGGATAGGGATTTCACTCTCTTAACAATTTCTCTAGCCTTTTCTGGGTTCCTTTCCAAGATTGTTCCTAGTACTATTGCATCAGCACCAGCCTTGAGGATTTCTAGAGCCGCTTCGGTTTCCCTGATCCCCCCACCAGCTATTATATATAGATTTGTGGATCTTCTAACTGATCTCACAACATCTGGGCTAACAGGTTTAGAAGCTCCTGACCCGCCTTCTAGATAGATAAATCTCATTCCCAGAAGCTCTGCAGCCATAGCATATGCTGACGCTATCTCAGGCACCTCTTCCGGTATGGGTCTTGCCCACCCTATATGACTCACAGCTGTGTTACTTCCCATGAGAACATACGCTGTCGGAAGAGCCTCTAAACCATACCTCTTCACTATTGGAGCCCCTATCACCTGAGCACCTATTATGTAATAGGGATCAGCGCTGTTTAGAAGAGACATAAAGAGGATGGCATCAGCCTTTGATGATATACCATTTACATTACCTGGGAAGAGTATTATAGGAAGCCCAGTATCTCTAAGTATAGATACAGCTCTATCCACCTCGGCTTCAGACACCCCTAAGCTCCCTCCAACAAGTATTGCATCGATATCCCACCCTCTTATGAGACCCGGTATATCTTTTATACCGTTCTTAACATGCTTAGAAGGGTCTGGATCCACTAGTATGAATACCGCCTTCTCGCCCCTCCTAGCCTTGGATCTTAGGTATTCCTCCACTATACCCCTCCAGCTCCTTTCTTCCCTCATTAGCAACACCTGCAATACGCTAAAAGTTATTCGGACACATTACCCCTCTCCTCTGTTTCCTCCCCAGCTTCTTCTTTCTCCTCAAACCATACTTCAGCAGTTCCTGAGAAATACCCATCTATGAATCTACCATACACATCTACGGGTTGTGCTAATAGAGGTATATCTTTGACTACTGATCTAAGTCTACACCTTGGATTAGAACACGCAATATATGCTATCCTTTTATCATCCTTCTCTTCAATCTTAACAGATATAGATATAGAACCACATTCAGGGCATTGAAATGTTTTCGGAGGTCTCCTCTTGGTCCAATGAATGGTCTTAAACGCTTTCCTTTTCTTCCTCCTTCCCATACAATACACCTAGAATTTCTATCTCTCAGAGACTATATAGCATTATAGCATTGATAATGACACCCTCTCCACCCCGAAGAGCGGGTTTCGAACCTCTGGGTCTCGGGTGCTAGCCCCCCGGCGAGGGATTACAGCTTTACACCGTTATACGGTTACCAAGTAGCTCTCTATCTTCCTCTTTATCCTTATCCTGTGTCCCAGTCTTCTTGCATATATATAGCCCTCTATATATTCTTCCGTTCTCATGTGTTATTCCACATATAGAGCACTCCTTACTAGTGTGATCCTCTGGGACTATCTTAACCTCTATGCCATACTTTATGATATGAATATATCCACGATCCAAAGAACTATCTTCCTAAACCACCATGTATTAGCATTATACTCATTACCATTATCCTGTGAAAGCATATATGGATAGCCTATGTATAATGCCTCTGTTATATAGCTCATCAGCTAGAAACCTGGTCGCTATTATGTAGAGATGCCTGAGCCTCTCATCCCTCTTATACATTGCTTTAAGGTACTTCCCATGGTATGTAATCCATGTGGAAAACCGGCATTCCTAAGTAGATCCCTTACAGCCCGGTATGTCGAGACCTCCCTCTTCCACCAGTAATACTCAGACTTGATAGATCCGCCCTTAATAAGCAAGGCTGATCCGTCTGTGGTCACTACAGCGAATAGCTTATTCAAACCCATGTCTATAAATGCTTCT
>Ga0079997_115276_pt2 | contig 19902 bp, 20 predicted proteins | sample PerSpoCPS_CMetaG_FD_69200 | JGI IMG/M metagenome (GOLD analysis project Ga0079997, IMG submission 69200) | Archaeal communities from Yellowstone National Park, Wyoming, USA - Perpetual Spouter C (PS_C) MetaG (SPADES assembly) (version 2) | ecosystem: Environmental > Aquatic > Thermal springs >... | reverse complement strand
CAATTGCCATGCCGACATGAAAATCGCTGTCTGGAGCGTAATCGGTGATGGAGACGCTTGTTTCCGCAGCCCAATCGCCGTCGGGCAAATCGGTCAAAAGCATCGGTGCATCAAAAACGCCGTTCCAGTGGTTAAACCCTTTCTCCCTTTGCGGCACAGAGATGACAAGCGAACCATCCCGCACCTCGTAACTGCCACCTGCGGGCGCAACCCAACGCCATCGTTCGTTCAACCGCTCGGCATCAAACTCATCCGTCCACGCTTGCATTGCCATCAACCCTCCTATCAAAAATGCCTTCACCAAGTTCCACATCCGCTTGCACCTCCACTATTTTGAGGCTTTTACGCCTTGCCGCTTGCTTTTACTCGTGATAGTGTCACCAAAATCCCTTTCGCGAATTCGTGCTACAGGCTTCTCTTTCTCGTCATCAGCGCAAAAGTCATCCATGCTACGGACTTCAACCCGTAGTGGATTATGCAACCGAAAACAAGCCATGCTACGGACTTCAGTCCGTAGTTGATGACGAAGAAACTGAGCGCCGACTTAAAACGGGACGAGGGGCGTGGGACGCGGGACGGGAGCAGAATGAATTGGGAAGGCGAGGTTCCTACCGAGCCAAAACGGCAGCGAGTAGCGAATGGCGATTAGCGAATGGTGAATGACTTTTTTTTTGGAGGGCAGTGCTCCCGCACTGCCGAAAATTTTTGGTGCATCAGAGGTAATTTGGAGGGTCGGGCTTATGCCCGACCGAAAATTTTCGGCGCATCAAGAGATGCGCCCTCCAGTTTCCTCAGCCTGCTTTAGCAGGCTTCGTCTCGTAGCCACCGACTTCAGTCAGTGGGCAAATTGGGTTGTGAGGCGAGAGTTGCAGGTTAGGGCTTTTCTTTGAACGCACAACCTGCAACTCGCAACAGTTTCATGCCTGAATTTTCGCCGAACGAATTCGGCATTCAAAGAAATCTGTCAAATCCCATGTCCCTTGTCCCGTGCCCCTTGTCCCTCACTGGCTAAAGCCAGTGGCATGGACAGAAAAATCGTGAGAGGCTCGCTTCTCCAACTATCTTTGCACCCCGCACTCAGCACCCCTCACTACCTTTGCACGCCCTTGCACGCAAATTCACTTTGCCCCTTTCAGGAAAGCATCAAGGACCTCTCGGTTCCGCATGATGAGTTGGGAATCGCCCGAGTTCAGGTCACACGCAAGCGCACCGATCTTCATCAACTTCACCTGTTTGCCGTCAATGACCACTTCCTGAACATTGTGCAGTTTCAACATCAAGCCAGCCCAAAGGTCAGGGATGTAGTCGCGAAGTGGCAAGATGAAGAGTGCAACGAGAGCGACAATCAACAAAGCAATAAGGGCAGAACTGCCTCCCGTCAGCAAGATTAGAACGAGCAAAAGTGAAACGCCCACAATTCCCAGACGAGCGAGTTGCTGGACAAGAGTTGGCGGCGGTTGAGCGAGTTCAGGGAATTCCCGCAATTTTTCCAACCAACGGACACCCAGCCACCCAACCCCCAAAGCGATGGCAGCGATAATCAACCGCAAAGTCAACTCCCAAAGCGCCTTGATGGCTTCGGCAGTGATGCTCATCCCAAACAGGTCAGTGGCAACCAAAAGAACGAACAGGAGCAGGAAACCGTAAACGAGAAAGGCAAAAGCCCGAACGACGGTATCCGAAATTTGTTCGCGCCCCGAAGGCATCAACTTTTCCGACCAATCCTTAACTGTTGGGCTGCGCAAAAGTTCAAGTAGCGACCGCATGAGCCAATTACTCAGACCTACCGCAAACCCGAAAACAACGGCGAGTATCCAGACCCGCCCCGTTGCAACCCGAATAGCATCGGCGATGTCTGTGAGTTGGTATCTCGCCGCGAGCCACCAAGCCACACCTGCCCACAAAGTTCCAACGCAAAGGTAACCGATGGCATCGGACGGAGTTTTGCTTGGTCTTGACAAAGATGTTTGGGACCAAGGCGTTTTGAAAACTTCGTCCACGCCCAACCCTTTGCTCACCGCTTTGACAAGCGCTCCGACAATCTTCCCGACAACTAAAGCGGTAACAAGAACCAAAGCGACAATTATCGCTTCCCTCACCGATGATGCCAAACTGTCCCACCACTTTTGCGTTCCTGCCAACCATGCTTGCCATCCAAACATGAGCCCTCACCTCCCAATCAAAAATCGCATCTCCTGATGCGTTGAATTTTCTCGGCAGTGCGAGAGCACTACCCTCTAAACCACCGACTCTAAGTCGGTGTCTGCAAAAACAAAGCCTGCTGAAGCAGGCTAACCTAAAAGTTGTGAGTTGCGAGTTGTGCGTTCAGAGATAAAACTGAATCACAACCCTCAACCGCGACTCTCAACTCAATTCGTAGCCACCCACCTCGGGTGGGTGGTCAAATCTGTTTACCATTCGCTACTCGCTATTCGCCACTTACCGCTCGCCAGTCGCCGTTCACTATTTGCTACTCGCCATTCGCTACTCGCTGTCGCTTTACCAGTCGCCAGTCGCTAATCGCCAGTCGCCGTCGTTTCGGCTCGGCAGGAGCCTCGCCCTCCCAGTTTTCCTTGCCCCTTCTCACTTGCCCCTTTTTAAACCTCACCACCCTCCCCCACCGCCTCCGCCGAAGCCGCCGCCAGAGAAACCGCCGCCACCGAACCCGCTAATGCCTTTGCCCGCACCTGACCTGCTGGGCGAATAAGGCAAAGCACTGTTCATTGACGAAATGCTGTCGCCCAGACTGCTGACGAAAACTCGGCTGTTGAATGTGGTCGGAGTCCATCGGTCGGAGACATACCAATCTGGCGGTTTTTGAAGTAGCTCCTCAAACTTTGCTGCCCACTCGTCGGCGATGCCGAAAACGAGAGCGTAAGGCAAAACTCGGTCAAACAAATTCGGGTCTTCCTGAAGCATCCGCTCCAAGCGGTCTTTTTCGACGCGCTGAATGAACTCGCGGAAACCGATGATGTGCCAAAGTGCCCTTGCACCTTTGACCGTCTTCCTCGGCATCGCCGGTGCAAAAGCAGCGATGATTATGCCTGTCAAAATCCCGCTCAAGATGAGCGAAAGGCACGCGACAGGGTTGACGAAAAGAGAACTTGCCCCGTAAATTCCCAAACCAAAGGCTGCACCGCCGACGGCAGCACCGATGACAAAGTATTTGGTTCGCACCATGCTTGGGTCTTCGGCGAAATAGCCTTTGTTAGTGAGCGAGCGATAAAGGGATGACTTCGCAAGCCCAAGGTAAAAGTGGAAATGCCCTTTCAACTCCGAAAGTCTCACCGGTTTAAGTGGGTTGCTAAGGCTCGTGCGAACTCTGAGCCCATCCCAAACATCTCGCTCGTGCTCCTTTAAGCCGCTGGAATCGTCACGCAGGAAAATGAACTCGTAGTCGGTTCGCTTGAAGAAAAGAAGGTGCTCGGTCTCAATCTCCCGAATTTTCAGGTAGCCTCTGACAGCAAGGTCAATGATTGTCGCAACGATGTCAATGTTGTCTGCCCGCTCGTCCACGAGAACCCCGACTTCAGCAGGACTCAGGTTATCGGGAGGTTGATACTGGACGACTATGCTTTCGCGCCAGATTGGGTCGCGCCCGTAGTTCCAATAGCGCCAGAACATTAGCCCGAAAGCGAAAAGCGGCAAAACAGCAGCGAGCAAGAGTGCCCAATTGTCGGCGAGAAACCAAAAGGCTGATTGAATCGGTGATGGCGGCTGCAAAACACCTTTCGGCAGACCGATGACGATTGTCAAGCCTTCGCCCTGCCTCAAGTGCCCTGTAACGAAATGCCAACGGTTCCTTTCAAGCCACATTCGCCCCTTTTGTTCCTTTGAGCCGAAGTAGCCCGTGTAAAAGGTTGCTTTCACTTTACTGGCATCCACGCCTTCAGGCAAGTTGACAAGGCAATGAACCCTCGCGATGTCCCATTCCCACTCGTTCCCTGTAGCGTTCCAGTAAAGTTCGTCGTGGTCGGAGAAAGAGTTGATGGCACGAGCGACGGAGTAGGTTATGCGGTAAACTTTCACGCCACTGACATATCTGTCTGGGTCGCCAATTCGCCAAAACCAATAACCGCCCTCGCGCCAAACCTTGACAGGGTAAGGGTTGCCTCGTTCGTCGGTGACCGAAAGCAACTTGATGCGGATATTGTAGGTCGTTGGGATGCCTTTGATTTGCCGTTGGTAGCGGAAGGGGATTTTGCGGTAAATCCCGTGCCGAAGGACTGAGCCGAAGTTAACGGTTATGGTCTCTGTGACAGTCATCATGGCATCGCGGTGCAAGTTGACCTCAATCCAATAATCGGCGATGTAGGGCGCGGCAAATTGAGATGAAGCATTTGCCACAAAAAGCAAAGCGGCTGTCAGCACCCACCAACACCTGAGCATGCTTTTTCACCCGCTCAAAATTTGAGAGCATTTTCGGTCAGAAGTTAATGGCTTTGCGCTTCACCATCTTCGTCGGGAGCGATTGCAGGTCTCGGCAATGTGTCTGTTGGGATGGCATTAGGGTTTTGTTGCTCAAGGCGTTTATTAAACCGCGAACAATTGCGTAGTGAAGTCAGACAAAAGTTCGTTGGAATAGAGTAGCACGAACCCGCTATTCGCTCCAAACTGTGCCAAACTTTGGAAGCGCGTTCTTGGGCTTCTCAGCGTTGGTGAGTTTTTTCGAAGTCCCAACGAGCGTTCAACTTCGGGTTGGTGAGTGAAGATGGTTTGGCTGAGTTGGGTTTTTGCTACTTTCGCTTTTGAACCGCAAGGGGTCATCATGACAGTGCGCGGTCCAATCGCACCGTCGGAATTCGGCATGGTTTTGGTGCACGAACATGTCATGTGCGATTTCGTTGGTGCGGATAAAACTGGTCGGCACAGATATGACCCAGAAGAAGTCATTGAGACGATGCTTCCTTACCTGCGTTCCGTGAAAGAGCGTGGGTTTTCCGGTTTCGTTGATGCGACTCCCGCATACATCGGTCGTGACCCGTTGGTGCTCAAGCGACTTTCCGAGTTGACTGGTTTGCACATTTTGACCAACACAGGCTACTATGGCGCTGCCGGTGATAAGTTCTTGCCACCTCACGCTTTCTCCGAAACTGCAGACCAACTTGCTGAAAGGTGGGTCGCTGAGTGGCGCAATGGGATTGAAGGGACAGGGATTAAGCCCGGCTTCATCAAAATCGGCGTTGACCCGGGACCGCTCAGCGAAATTGACCGAAAGTTAGTCGTGGCTGCGGCGAGAACTCACCTGCAAACGGGGTTGACAATCGCTTGCCACACAGGTGAAGCAAGAGCAGCCCTTGAAGTTTTGGAAGTGGTCAAAAGCGAAGGGGTTGACCCATCGGCGCTCATCATCGTCCACGCAGATAGCGTTCCCGACCAAAGCGTCCACGAGAAATTAGCCAAAGAAGGCGCGTGGGTTGAATACGATGCCATCGGCGCAAAGCCCATCAACGAGCATGTGAGGCTCATTTCGGAGATGGTGCGAAAGGGATTTGCCGACAAGTTGCTGCTTTCTCACGACGCCGGCTGGTATTGGGTTGGAGAACCCAACGGTGGGAAGGAGAAAATCCGACCTTACACGGCTTTGTCGGACGAGTTAGTCCCTGCGCTCAAAAATGCAGGGCTGACTGAAGCGACCTTGAAGAGATTGCTCGTTGAAAACCCGAAAGAAGCGTTCACCGTCCGCATCAGGAAAAGGTGAAGCGAAATGGGGGCAGCGATGCGGAAAGTTGAAGGTTGGGGTTGGATAGGAGTTGGCACAACGGAAAAAGGCGTCGCTCGCGTCGTGTTGCCGAAAAGTTCCAAGAAGGCTGTGGAAGAAGCGTTGCGAGATTTTCGCAGCGAGGTCAACCAAAGCCTTGCCGAAAACTGTCTGCAAGCGATTTCGCGTTACTTGAAAGGCGAGCCCGTCAATTTCGAGCGAATCCCCATTGATTGGGACCTCGTTCCGCCAGTTCACCGAAGCATACTTTTGACCCTCCGCAAAACCGTTCCTTTGGGGCAAACAATCACTTACGGCGAACTTGCCCGACGCTGTGGGATGTCAAGAGCGGCGCGATTGGTCGGGCAAGCAATGGCTAAAAACCCTGTCCCAATCCTCGTGCCCTGTCACAGAGTTATCCGTTCCGATGGCTCTTTAGGGGGCTTCAGTGGCGGGATAACCTTGAAGAGGAAACTACTGGACTTGGAACAGCGCATGCAAAGAAATTCTCCACCGACCGAAGTAGGTGTCTATGGTAACGAAGCCTGCTGAAGCAGACTGAGGAAACTGGAGGGCGCATCTCCTGATGCGCCGAAAATTTTCGGTCGGTCAGAAGCCCGATCCTCCAAACTACTCCTGATGCACCAAAAAATTTTCGGCAGTGCAGGAGCACTGCCCTCCAGAAAACCATTCGCCACTGGCTACTCGCCACTCGCTATTCGCTGTTCACCGTCTTTCCCGACTTGCCCATTTGCCCATCTCACGGTTTGCCGATAAGTTCTGTGAGGCGTTAAGACGAAAGTTAACCTTTGCCAACAGTTATGGTTCACCCAAAGGTTGTAACCCGAAGGTTTTAAATCGCTCCTAAACAAAGTTTAAGTTTGCTGCTATCCCTGATTTTAGCCTGATGACCTATAGCCTTTTCACTGCGCTTCCCGCCAAACTTTTTGACACGATGCTTTTGAGGGGACTTGGCGAAAATCATGGACAAATTGGGACGAGGGGCTGCAAAATTTTTCAACCCGAAAAACCCTAAGGGCAGCGCATTTGCTTTAAATTCCAAACATGGTTGACGAAAAAATGTTTATTGAGTAGATTTTGATGAGATTGAGGCGGGTTAAACCAAAGGGTGAAAGACGGGTTAATACCGCAGGCGAGGTGATTCCAATGCAGTGGCGCGATGAAACGGTGGGAATTATTGGGCTCGGATATGTCGGGTTGCCTCTGGCTATCGCTTTCGCCGAAAGTGGCGCAAAAGTCATAGGCGTCGATGTCTCGCAAGAAAGAGTCCAAAGCCTCAAGCAAGGGCGCTCCTATTTGACCGATGTCTCCGACGAGGAAATTGAGGCTGTTCTGGGAAGGTTCCACCCGACGAACGATTACTCAGCCTTGAGGGATTGCGATGCCGTCATCATCTGTGTTCCAACTCCTCTTGCCAAAACTGGCGAACCCGACATCTCTTACATCCTCTCAGCAGCGGAAGATTTCCGCCCCCACCTTCGGCGCGGTATGTTAGTCGTTTTGGAAAGCACGACTTATCCTGGAACGACGGAAGAACTCCTCAAACCCATGCTTGAGGAAACAGGACTGAAAGCGGGCGTTGATTTCAACTTAGCCTTTTCCCCCGAGCGCATTGACCCATCAAACAAGCAATGGACGCTGAAGAACACACCTAAAATCGTCGGCGGTTTAACTCCAGAGTGCACGATGAGGGCTAAGGCTCTTTACGAACGGGTGACCGAAAAGGTCTATCCCCGATTTGTCAAAAGCAGCCACAGTCCCGCCAATCCAAACCCTGTCTTTGAGGGAACGGGAGATTTTGCGCCTCGTCGCCGAAGGTCTTAGCAACAAAGAAATTGCCAACCAACTCCACTTGAGCGTCCAAACCGTCAAAGTCTACCTCACCCGCATCTTCCACAAACTCGGTGTCCGCAACAGAGTTGAAGCAGCCCAATACGCCATCGTCCACATGAACGAGTGGGCGGATTGAATTGGGACTGTGCTCACGGTCAATTTTGTGCTATGCTGACTATCGGTGATTTAACTATGGGAAAGGGCGTGAAAACCAGAACAAAGCGGCGCCAGAATGAAGAGACTTTGACTTACGAAGTCGCTGAACTCTTTCCCCGACAGGGCGAATGGACAGAAGAAGACTACTTGTCGCTTCCCGAGACCAACAGGCTGGTGGAACTTTCCGACGGGAAACTGGTGGTGCTCCCGATGCCGACAACACTACATCAACGAGTCGTCGGTAAACTTTTTCGGCTAATGAGCGACTATGCGGAGCGACACCGCCTTGGGGAGGTAGCCATTGCACCTCTCCGAACCCGCCTCTGGCCTGGCAAGTTTCGTGAACCCGACATCATGTTCATGAGCGCCGAGCATGCCGACAGAATTGGCGAAGATTACTGGGGCGTGCCTGACTTGGTGGTTGAAGTCATTTCGCCCCGAACTGAGACATCAAGCGGCACCGAACACATTGACCGAGGCGAAAAATTTGAAGACTACCGAAAGGCTGGCGTCAGCGAATATTGGCTCGTCGACCCTGAAGACGAAACCATTGAAGTCTATGTCCTGCGGCACGGCGCATACCACTTGCTCGGGAAATGGAAAACAGGCGAAATCGCCCACTCCGAAATCCTGAAAGGCTTCTCAGTCCTAGTCAACGCAGTTTTCGGCAAACAATAAACTACGCATTACGAATTACGCTTTACGCTTCACGCATCACGCACCGGAGGCAACCCAAATGACAGCGTTGGAACGACGAAAAACTGGTGGCAGTTTAGCGAGGCGGATCGCTCGCAACATGATTTCCCGCTCCGCCCGCCACTTCGTCAGCGCCCTCGTCGGCTTCATACTTATCCCGATGTTCACCAAGTATTTGGGCGCTGCTCAGTATGGCGTTTGGGTGCTGGCACAAAGTGTCGTGAGTTACCTAAGCCTTTTGGAGTTTGGACTGACTACTACCCTGACCCGTCACCTCGCTGCAGCGAAAGCAACAGGCGATTACGACCAAGCCAACCGTATCTTAGGGCAATTGGCGACGATGATGTGGGGTGTTGGTTTTTTGATTACGCTTGGTGCGATAATCGGTTCGTTGTTGTTGCCTCACATCTTCAAACTGGAGCCCGATCAAGCCAGACTGTTTCAGTGGGCATTTTTGCTCATCGGCATACAAGCAGCATTGGGCGTTATAACGAACATTTGGGAGGGAGCGATGGGGGCTGCTGAAGACTACCATGTCCTCAATGGGCTTTACATCTTCGCAGCCCTCGCCCGATTGGCATATTCGGTCGTCTTGTTGAAACTCGGCTATGGCTTATTAGCGTTGCTTTGCGCTCAATTCGCTGTCATCGGCATCGTTTGGCTTCTTGACCACCTTTACATGAAATGGCGCTACCCCCAACTCAGTTTCCGCCCCCGATGGTTCGGCTGGAAAGAAGCAAAACCCTTAGCAAAATTCAGTGGGGCTGTGTTCTTGGGGCATGTCGCTGGCTTGCTGAACAACGATACAGATAAAGTGATTGCAGGCATTATGTTGGGACCAGCAGCCGTCGCTATCTATCAAGTTGGCTACAAACTCTATGACCTTGCTCGAACCTTATTTGCAAACTCTGTCAGCGTCATTATGCCGACGGCTGCAGCCTTATCAGCAAAAGGTGACCAAGACAAACTTAATCAAATGCTTTGTCAAGTCAGTTCAGTGATGGTTGGCATAATGGCAGCAGTCTACTTTCCGCTTATCCTTTATGGTGGCGAGTTCATCAATCTATGGGTAGGTCCTAAGTTTGCAGATTCAGCGAAGGTGCTAATTTGGTTGAGTTTTGCTATTTTGCTTGGTGCTCATGTGAGAGTGTTTGGTTCAATACTATGGGGTTTGGGTGATTGGAAGGCAAATGTTTATCCGTCAATAATTGCTGCCTTCTTCAATGTAATTTTCAGCGTCTTGTTTTGCCTGAAGTGGGGTATTATCGGAATTGCTGCTGCAACGACTTTAGTGGCATTTGGAGGCTACACTTGGTGGACATTTTATGCGATGCGAAAGTTTGGAGTTAAACCATGGGACTTTTTTGGACGAGCGTGGATAGGATCTCTTTTGGGCATGGCAGTCGGAGCATCACTCAGCGAATTAATTGCCCTTACCTTTCCCTACATGGACTTCTGGCGGTGGCTCTACCGTTGTGTCGCCTTTGAAGTTGGTTTCTGGCCATTCATGCTTCTCTTCGGTTTAACTCCCCAAACTCGCACTCAGTTTGGCTATGCCCTTTTGGGCTTGATCTTGCCTAAATTTTCTGTTGCAAGGAGGCAAGAAAATCTGTGAAGCTTCGGTTCGCTTTATACATCTCGTCCCTTGCTGGTGGAGGTGCTGAGCGGGCGTTCGTTAACTTGGCACAAGGTCTTGTTAAGCGTGGTTTTACAGACCTTTGGCTCATCTTGAACCGAGCAAAAGGTCCTTATCTCGCTCACCTGCCGCCAGAGGTTCGGGTTGTAGACCTCTGCGAACCAGATGTCCCATTTCGCTTCGCCCACCTTCTGCGTTACCTGTCCCAAAAACACGCCAATTCGCCTTGGCTCAATAGTGCAACGAAAGCCCACTACATTGCCTTAAAAGCCACTGGCTACTTGCGTAAACGCCACTTGCAATTCATGCTCCTTTCTTCGCTGATGAGCCTCAAATTAGCAGACCAACTCCGACAAATTCGTCCTGATGCACTATTATCGGCACTAATCAATTGCAACCTCACGGCTATCTTGGCTCAGCGGTTTGTAAATGGCTTCAAAGCAGTGACGAGTGAACATAACACTCCGTCATTATCAATTTGTTCTCAACCTGCTGCTGGCACTGTCTTGAAGATGATGCGCCGCCTCTACCCAAAAGCGGACAGGATTGTGGCGGTTTCTCAAGGTGTAGCCGATGATTTGATTTCGCTCTTGAATTTGCCCCAAGAAAAGGTCACAGTCATCTACAACCCTGTCGTTACTCCAAAGTTGTTTGAACAAGCAAAACAACCTGTGAGCCATCCATGGTTTGAGCAAAACCGATTGCCAGTCATCCTCGCTGTCGGAAGATTGACGAAGCAAAAAGACTATCCGACACTTTTCCGAGCCTTTTCTTTAGTTCGCCAAGTCCGTCCTGCCAAGTTGCTCATTTTAGGCGAGGGAGAGGAAAGGGCAAATTTGGAGCGTTTGGCTATTGAATTGGGCATCCAAAACGATGTTTCAATGCCCGGTTTCGTTGATAACCCATTCGCTTTCAGACCCAAAAAGGTCAGCATTCAAATGGGTCTTTGTCTATCGGCACAATGTCAAGGTTTACCGGCAAGTCCTCAAAGAATTCCAACCCGATATCATCTGCCGATGGGGTTTAGATTGGTGCACGGCTGCATTCGTCAATTATGTCCACGAAACTGCTCCAGTCCCTGTCGTCGTTTTTGTCGGTGGCGGCACCTCACCCGTCCCTGACGATTCGTGGTTTCATTTCTGCCGAACACCCGCAAAAGGCACTTTGCAAAATTTGGTCAAAAAAGCCCTCATCAAATTGGCTTCTCTGTGGATTCCGACCGAGCCTAAACCCATTGATTACGACACGGTGACCTTCAACAGCAAATTTGTGCGGGATTGGTGTTTGCAGAAGGAAGGTTGGAAGGTAAAGCGACCTGTGGTCATTTATGGTGGCGTTGAAGTTCAACGATATTCTCTGCGCTCGCCAGAGAGTTACCACAACCCGCCTCGGTTCCTATTTGCCGGTCGGATAGACCCAGAGAAAGACCCGCTCACTTGCTTGGAAGCAGTGGGGCGACTTGCCCGAAAAGGATTGCCTGTCCGCCTTACCCTCGCAGCAGGGACAAGTTTGCACCCTGACTATGAACGGAAAGTGTTTCAAAAAGCTGAAAGCCTTAACGGGCTCGTTGAAGTCCGACACAAAGTGCCACAATCGGAGATGCCTAAAATGTTGGGACAGCATGATGTGTTCGTCTTCTCGTCACAAATTGATTGGTGGCCTAACGCCCTCTTAGAAGCGATGGCAGCAGGGTTGGCTGTGATAGCGACCCGATGTGGTGGTCCTGACGAAATTTTGGTGGATGGCGAAAACTGCCTGATTTTTCCCTTTGGCGACGCCGATGCATTGGCGGGGCGAATGGAGCGGCTCATCAAAGAACCAGACTTGGTCATCAAACTCGGACAAAACGCCCGAAAGTTAGTGGAGGAACGGTTCACCATAGAACGCTACTTGGACGAGACAGAGGCGTTGTTGAAAAGCGTGATGCGTAAAGCGTAATGCGTGATTCGTGATGCATGAAGCGTGATGCGTAATGGCGTAAATTTTCTCCGTTTCTCCGCTTCACCGTTTCACCGTTTCAATATCCGTCATTCCCGACCTGCCGACTTGCCGACCTCACGATTTGCCGATAAGTTAGACTTGTAGGAGAGGCGTCAGCCACGAATAAAGTTCGCCATTGTAAGGTCCTCATTAGCAATGGAGGTGAGTGAGGGATGAAAGAGTTACCCTTTGTCTCGGTCATAGTGCCTACTTACAATCGAGCATCTCTCTTGAAGCGGTTGTTGGAAAGCCTACGGGAACAGACCTATCCTGCCGACAAGTTTGAGGTTCTTGTCGTGGATGACGGGTCTACTGATGAAACGCCCCAAGTGGTGGAGGAATTTGCTCGCTCCGCTCCTTTCGCCGTTCGCTATTTCCGCCAGCCCCGTAAGGGACCGGCAGCTGCCCGAAATTTGGGCATTCAGCAAAGCCGAGGAGAAATCGTCGCTTTTGTGGATAGTGATGTCACTGTCGCAAAAGATTGGTTAACGAACGCTGTCCATTATTTCCTGACTGACAAAGTGGACGGTGTAGAGGGACGAACAGAACCTCGTGGCATAGAAACCCCTTTTGCTCACCGTGCCCATAACCTGAAAGGAGGGCAATTTTTGACTTGCAACATCTTTTACACCCGTGCCATTTTGGAACGGATCGGTGGTTTTGACGAACGCTTTCGGGCACCTCACCGAGAAGATTCCGATTTGGCATGGCGGGTCTTAGATGCAGGAGGGCATATCGTATTTGCCCCTAATGTTGTGGCGTTTCACCCTTACTTCCCTAAGCGTCCCTTAGCAACACTGAAGAGTTTCTCTTTGCTCCAATACGACTATCTGCTCTATTTCAAACATCCAAAGCGTTTTCGTGACGCAGGGTGGTTTCCGAAACTACATCATCATCTTTTTCATTGCACTCTGGGAGTTATCACTTTGGCTGCTCTTGTAGCAAAAAGTTATCCCATTGCTGCTATCTCGGGTGTCTTACTTTTGATTCGCACATTTCGTTCCACTAAACGAACTTTGAATGGATACCGTGCTGATGCTTTTTACATTGCAGAAGCATTTCTTTATTGCTTGTTAGCGCCTTTTGTGCATCTTTGGTGGCGGCTTTATGGCTACCTTCGCTTCTTACCCTACCACCCTGCTTTGAGGAGGCGAAGCCAATGAAGGGGGATTTGCTTGTCGTCTGCGGGAAATTGTCAGGTCCACCTTACGATGGACTGACAGTCCGATACGCTGAATTTTTGAAAGGTCTTTCCGATTGTTGGCGGCTTTGGGTTATCGCTTATGCACCTCCTCAACGCCGAGAAGGAGCAATTGATGCCCTATCACCTTTCTGTCAAAGGCTTGAAGTGATGGAAATGCCTCTTGAATGGTCAAAGTGGCGCCGCTATCTGTCACTAATCACTCATCGGGCACCTTACCACAATGTCCTACCTCGTTACATCCCAGAGTTTCGTGGACGGTTGCGTGGGATATTAAAGACCGTGCATCCTGATGCTGCCCTGTTCCTTTATGTGCCGATGGCGGATTATCGTTACGAACTGCCTCATGACCTTCTTAAGGTTTTGGACCATCCTGATGCTTTCTCGCCCGCACTTTTCCGAGCTGTTAACCAATCCAGCCGTTGGCATCGTCGTCTTTTTGCTCTGGCGGACACTTGGAAGTTTCGGGAATTTCAGCGGCGGGCAGCACGAGAGTTTGACTGCAATATCGTCGTCACAGAGGAAGACCGTCGACTTCTTCAAACCCTATGTCCTTCCGCTTCTATTGCGGTGTTGCCTACCGGTGTTGATGTTGACCACATCACTCCAAATCACTTTAGCGGCATAGAAGGCATAGATTTGCTCCTTACAGGCATCTTCACCTATGCTCCCAACATAGATGCAGCCCAATTCCTTTGCGGAGAAATCCTCCCTTTAGTCTGGCGAAAGCGTTCGTCAGTCACTACCCTGCTTATCGGTTGGCAGTTTGACGATGCGGTGAAAGCGCTGGCATCAGAGCGGGTGAGGCTATTAGAGAAAGTGCCCGATATTCGCCCTTACCTTGCGTCAGCAAAAATTTTCGTTGCCCCTTATCGGTTCGTCTTTGGCATCCGATACAAAATCTTGGAAGCGATGGCGATGGAAAAGGCGATAGTGGGGACAAGTGCCGCTTTTACGGGTATCCCTGTGCAAGATGGTGTTCACGCTTTAGTTCGGGATGACCCCGAAGGGTTCGCTGAGGCAATCCTTACCTTGCTGGAAGACGAGGGGCTTTGCCAATCCCTCGGCAAGGCGGCGCGGGAACTTGTCGCCGAATGTTTTAACTGGCAGCGCATTGTGGGTCAACTGAAAGAGTTACTGGAGGCGACGAGGAGATGAAGGTTTTGTTCGTTGCACCTTACTACGGACCTGTCCATAGTTCGGGGCGGTTGTGGGTGAAGTGGCTGCGACGGTTGGGATGTGAAGTGACCGTGTTTGATTACCGGCAGGCGGTGATTCCCGAACGCTGGTATACGAAGGTGCGGGGTGGACGGCGACTCCAACGCTTTTTAATGCAGTTTCGCCTTTTGCAAGTCGCCACTCAGCGTCCTTATGACCTGATTTTTGTCCTCAAAGGCGAAACTATCTACCCGTCTACCCTTGCCCGAATCCGAAAACGCCACAAGGGACTGATCATTAATTGGATGGGAGATGCTGACCCGTTGTCCCGATTTCCTGTGCTTCGTTTCACACTGCCCTTTTATGACATCTTTTTCACCCTTGACCGAGGCTTGATAGACAATCTGAGGCTTGCCGGAGCCAAGCATGTAGAACATTTGCCTTACGGCTGTGATCCAGAAGTGCATCGTTCCGTTATTTTGACTGCAAGAGATCGGCAGCGTTTTGGTGCAGAACTGTGCTATGTCGGTTACCGAGATCATCGCGATCAGGTTTTAGCGAACCTTCTAAAGCAACTGCGCTCTCCGATTGATTTGAAGATTTGGGGTTACCAGTGGGAGAGAACACCTTTTGATATTTTGCGCCCTCACATTGCTGGAGGTGCTTTGAACGAAGAAGAAATGGTCAAAGCCTTCAACGCTGCAAAAATTGTTTTGAATTTGCAACCGACGCAACTCATCACTGGTGTCAACTACAAGACCCACGAAATCGCAGGGAGCGGTGCCTTTCAGTTGACCGATTTCAAAGAGGAAGTGGCAGAGATGTATGAGCCGGGCAAAGAGATTGTTGTCTTTCGCTCACCCGAAGAGATCCCCGAATTGGTGGAGCGCTATTTGCGGGACGAGAAGGAGCGGCGGCGCATCGCCGAAGCGTCTCAAAAGCGCGCCTACAACGACCACACTTTAGAGAAGCGAGCGCGAAAGTTGCTGGAAATAGTGCGAGAAGCATAAGGTTTCGCCCCCTGAAGGGTAGCGATTGGCGACTGGCGATTAGCGACTGGTGGAACGGATTTTGACTGGAGGGCACATCTCCCGATGTGCCGAAATTTTTCGGCAGTGCGAGAGCACTGCCCTCCAGATTTTTACGCGCTATGCTTAGTTTCACGGAGGTGACAGTGATGCCCAGCTTGCTCTTAGAAATCTCCGTAGAGGAACTCAAAAAACTCCTCCTTCAACTCCCTCCAGCAGAACGACTGTCGTTAATGGAAGAAATAGCGGAACAGTCGGAGACATTAGTCATGATGCAATTATCAGAAAGTGGTTTCCAAGAATGGTTGGAAGAGGGAGAGGACATCTACGATGCCGAAGCCTAAGAGTTGATGAGAGAAACGGAGAGATGGAGAAGCGGAGAAGATAAAGGAGAAACGGAAAAAGATGAGAAAACTGGAGGGCGCATCTCCTGATGCGCCGAATTTTTCGGCAGTGCGGGAGCACTGCCCTCCAGAAAAACCGCTCTCAACTTGCTGCCGTCCATGATGGTGAAAGGCAAAAATAAAATGTGGTGACTGGCGATGGGGATTTTCTACGAGACCATTTTGGTGCGCAACATCTTGAAAGGCGGAGAACCTGTAGAACTGACCGTGAAGGTGGACACTGGGGCAACCATGCTGGTTTTACCCGGTTGGCTTCAAGAGCAGTTGCAATTTCCCGTCATCCGACGCCAGTTAGTTCGTTGCGCAAATGAGGAAACTGCGGAACGAGAGGTAGTCTATGGAGTTGAAGTCACTGTGTGCGGCAGGACAGGAGTTTTTGAAGCGGTCATTGAACCGGCGAAGCGATATGGACTTCTTGGGGCGATTGTCTTGGAAGCCTTAGACCTTATCGCTGACCCTCGCTCCCAACGCTTGTATGTCAACCCCCGTTCCCCAGATTTACCGATGGCAGAAATTGAGTAGCGTGAGGCGTGATTCGTAAAACATAATGCGTGAAGTGCAGCAAGTGATTTAAAGGCTGAGGTTGAAAGGTGCAAGGTAGAAAGTTTCAGGTCGCCGAAAAAGACATTTATCCTCACCTACGGGCTTATATGGGTCAACTTTGAGGAGACTTTCTACGAAGGTGGTTACGAACGCTTAGGCGAGCCAAAGGGAGGCAAGAGAAAAGATGGCTTCTACGCTGGAGAAATTGGAGACTATCGCCCGTCTGACCAATCAAGATGTCACCCTTTTGTTGGCGAAGGCGATAGAACTTGGGGTAGAGTGGTTGTGGGCTCAGACGATTATTGACCTTTACCTGAAAGGTCAAATTTCCCGCGAGGATGCAATTCAAGCCGTCGGACTGAAGTGGGTTGAGCGGGCTGAGCAGATAAGGGATGCGGTCTTGGAAGATGTCCGTTGGGGGTTAGGGCTGTGAGGCTTGAAGCGGTCAGCGATTCAGGTCCGTTTATTCACCTTTGGCAAATCGGTCAATTGCAATTGTTGGCAATGTTCAATCGGTTGCTCACTACCGAACAGGTCGTCACTGAAATTACTGCTCCAGAGCGGCTAAGAGGGGAAGATTTGGCATCACTCTCAAACTTGCAAATTTGTTCAATCGCGCAGGATGAAATTGAAAGTATCCGCCAACAACTTGTTAGTTTCGAACTTCACACGGGAGAATTAAGCGTCTTGAGGCTTGCCCAAAAGGAGGGAGTTGCGTTATTCCTCACCGATGATTTAGAGGCGCGACGGGCAGCGAAATCTTTAGGCTTAGAGCCGCACGGGAGTGTTGGGATAGTGGTCTTGGCTTATCGTAAAGGCATATTGTCGCTTTCCAAAGCAGAAGAAATACTTTTTGCCCTATTGCACAAAAGTAGCCTATTCTTGACATCTGCGATTGTAGAACAAGCCATCCAACTTATAAAAACAACGATTGGCGAATAGCGACCGGTGATTAGCGACTGGAAAAACGGCAGTGACTGGCGACTGGCGATTAGCGACTGGTGGAACGGATTTTGACTGGAGGGCACATCTCCCGATGTGCCGAAATTTTTCGACAGTGCGGGAGCACTGCCCTCCAGAAAAGCCGCTCTCAACCTTGCCAAATCCTATGACCTTCTCGCCAAGATGGCAGATGAATCGTTACAAGAATACCGAGCTGGAAAGGCGGAACCGCTCACAAATCTAAACTTTGCTTTGGTGATTGGCGATGAAGACTTACCTGTTTCGGGTCGTGATTGAGCCAGACGACGGACGATGGCGGGCTTACTGTCCCGCTCCGGAGGAGAAAGGTGCTGCAACTTGGGGCAACACTTTTGAAGAAGCCCTCAAAAACATTCAAGAAGTTGTCCAAATGGTCGTTGAGGAGATGCTCAAAGACGGTGAACCTATTCCCGAAGAACCTTCAGGGGATGTTAAAGTGTTTCCAGAAGTCCATATAGCAGTAGCGGGGTTAGGCTAACCATGAGGTTGCGGGGTTTGTCTCGGTTGCGAAAAATGTGGCGGCGGTTGAGGCGCTCTATCGTCCCTCAGCGAGGGGCGATCATCCTTTGTTACCATCGGATTGCAGATTTGCCTCAATCGCCGCGACGACTCTGGGTCAGCCCCCAGCGGTTCGCTGAGCAATTAGAAGTGCTGACGAGAAATTTCGTGCCCTTAAGCCTTGCCGAACTTGCCAAGCGATTACGGGAAGGGAAAGTGCCCGATAATTCGGTCGTTATCACCTTTGATGACGGCTACGCCGATAACTTCTGGAACGCCCGACCACTCTTGGAGCGCTTCGGTGTGCCAGCAACGGTGTTCGTGACAACTGGATTGGTCGGCACGGAACGGGAGTTTTATTGGGACGAATTGGAACGGCTGCTTTTGAGAGAAACGGTGACACGGAGACACGGAGAAACGGGGAAGCGGGGAAACGGAGAAGCGGAGAAAGGGAGATCGGGCGATATTGTTAGCCAATATTTGTGGCTTGAGATAAAGGGGCGAACGAGGCGGTGGAAGTTAACAAGCGATGGAGAACGATTAAGGGCGTATCACGAAATCCATGACCTGTTGAAGCCTTTATCACCTGAACAGCGGGAGGCAGTTTTGGAGCAATTGCGACTTTGGTTTGGCGTGTCGGCAAACGGTCGCCCTGACCATCGCCTCATGACGGTGGAGGAACTCATAGCGATTAGCCGTGACGGTTTGATAGACCTCGGAGCGCACACAGTCAACCATCCCGACTTGGCAACCCTCCCGCCAGAACGACAGCGGTGGGAAATTGAGATGAGCAAAAGGCAACTGGAAGCATGGTTGGGGCGACCAGTCCGTTGGTTCGCTTACCCTTACGGGAGCGGCAATTCCGTTACGAGGCAATTAGTGAAAGAGGCGGGATTTGAAGTTGCATGTTCCATGTCCTTGGGCGTCGTGACCAATCGTTCCGACCCCTTCTGGCTTCCCCGCATCTTCGTTGAAAATTGGGACGGGGATGAGTTGGTGAAGCGGCTGAAAGGGGTCTGACTGAGGGACAACTGACTACAGGACTACGGACCACGGGACAACGGACCACAAGACCACGGACTAACAGGACAACGGGCAGGGGTTGCAAGACTACAAAGTGCAAGATGAGAGTGCGGTGCAAAGATTTGTGTGCGACCATGATTAGCGAGTTTGAAAGTGGGAGGCGAAAAGGGATGCGTGATTACACAAAAATAGAAGCGTGGAGGCGAGCAGATGATTTGGTCGTCGCTATCTATGAACACACTCGTAAATTCCCGAAGGAGGAACTTTACGGCTTGACAACCCAGTTGCGCCGTGCTGCTCTTTCTGTGCCTGCTAATATTGCTGAAGGTTCCGCAAGAGGAAGCAAGCGAGATTACTTGCATTTCCTTTACATTGCTCGTGGATCGTTGACCGAAACTCAGTATTTTGTTCATCTTGCCCATCGTCTTGGTTATCTTTCTGATGAAGCATACAGTCAGATCGCCGAGCAAATTAAAAGCGTTTTCGCATGCTTGCACGGTCTCATCCGTTCAGTAGAGCGCGAAAGTGCAAAATCACCCAAATAAAGCCTCACAGTCTGTTGTCCTGTTGTCCCGTAGTCCTGTTGTCCTGTGGTCACAGAGGTGAAAACCATGCACCTTCTCGTCCTCGCTTCCCATTTGTTTCCGAACTACAAGAACCCGAACGCTGGGGCGTTTGTGGTAGAGCAGTTGAGGCATTTGAAGAAGTTTTGCGATGTCACCGTTTTCGTCCCGCACCCTTGGGTTCCGCCAGCCGTTGGCAAGTTGAGCAGAAAGTGGCAACAATACGCTCAACTGCCTGACGAAGAAACTGTTGCCGGCATCAAAGTGCTTCACCCCCGTCGGCTCGTTATCCCTAAGGTCAACTCATGGGTTTGGATGACTATCTCCGTCACTCTCAGTTATTGGCGCTTTCTCAGCCATCATTTCCGCTTCACCGATTCTCCGTTTCACCGTTTCACCCACATAGAGGGGCACTTCGCTCTGCCTGATGGGTTCGCTGCAGCATTTTTGGGAAGACAGTTCGGAAAGCCAAGCATCATT
>Ga0079997_105357_pt1 | contig 19969 bp, 16 predicted proteins | sample PerSpoCPS_CMetaG_FD_69200 | JGI IMG/M metagenome (GOLD analysis project Ga0079997, IMG submission 69200) | Archaeal communities from Yellowstone National Park, Wyoming, USA - Perpetual Spouter C (PS_C) MetaG (SPADES assembly) (version 2) | ecosystem: Environmental > Aquatic > Thermal springs >... | reverse complement strand
CATCCCCCTCTTCACATTAAGAAAGCCCCGGCCTCAAAATGGTATAATTTCCGAGAAAGGAGTAGGGTTATGAGACTCTCCTGCTGGGAAACAGGATCATCCGGGCGAAGCTGGAGAATACGGATGCTATACTTGTGAGCCTTTGGGGCGTGATGCCCGATAGGTCGCTATAATGCTATACCGTAGAGATACCGAAGACTGAGAAGGCAAAAGCAAAGGAGATGCCGATATCCTAAGGTTTTAGGGGGTGGGGGTATTCCCCATCCCCTATTTTTTTCATAAAAAAAGCGGATCCCATCACCGCTTCGTCTATCGGACCTATTTTATAAATATTTTCCCAATTTACCCCTCCCCCCATCCGCGGTTATAAAAAAACCCAAACCTAACTTCTCCCTTATTTCCGCAAGTTTATATATTTTTGGGACTACATTTTCTGTTGACCTTTGATCCGAAAAGCCCGGATAAACGGTCATAACGAGAACCTGATCAATCCTATCTAGAACCTTCAGGATCCTTTCCACGGGCGTATCCGGCGATATTGCTATCCCCGCCCTTTTCCCCAAGGATTTTATAAGGTTTATGGTTGCACTTAAAAAGGCGTGGCTTTCATAATGGAATGTTATCCTGAAAACCCCTTCAAAGGCAAAGTTTCTTATGTACTTATCGGGAAATTCAAGCATAAGGTGTATATCCAAAGGTTTTTCCGAAAGTTTGTATATCGCCCTTGCTATATCGGATCCCAAAGTGATATTTGGAACAAAATACCCGTCCATCACATCTACGTGTATGAAATCCCCACCCTTCGCCCTTTCTATTTCCGAGTAAATATCAGACCACCTTGCCGCGATTATTGATGGCGCTATCTTGATAATCCTTCCAACCATTTATCCAATCCCACTCCTGTAACATCTCAGCCAATTTTACTACGTTAACACCCAGCATTCCGGCATCTTCCAGCGCCTCGCGGATCCTCTTCCTCCTCCACGATCTATGAGCATAAATAATACCCAGGGGGGGTATCACAAAGCCCATCTGGTTCAAAGCGGCTATAATTTGGGACCCCGCAAGCATGGCTCCCTCCTCTTCACCCACTACTATCACACCCGCCACCTTACCTTTAAGCATAAAGGCATCTTGACTCTCAAAGGAGGTCATCCTCTCAAGAAGGGTTTTAATTAAAGCGGAAGGTGAGTACCAATAGACGGGGGAAGCAAAGATTATAGCATCCGCTTCCAATATATTCCAAACTAAGCTACCAAATGCATCCCCAATTTTACCCTTAATGCAATTCTCAAGATTGCAAAGGGCAGGATGCTCACTATAGCTCGCCGTACAGTAATTTATAGGGTAATCCGCCAAATTTACCATCTTGATTTCCGCCCCAGCTTTTTTTGAAAATAATAAAGCCCTCTTTAAGAACTTCGCTGTCCAACCATTTCGTCGCGCGGATCCGTTTATTCCCAAAACTTTCATAAGTTCATATTTTAAAGCAGTTCTTTGAGGAAAAGGGGTCTCAGTCTCCTGTAAGTTTCATCTATCCCTTCCGAGACAACTTTTTTGAGGCCAGGGCTTTCTTATTGTGAAGAAGGGATGGGCGCGCCCGCCCTGTGCGGGCGGCGGCCCCACAAAATACCACCGAGTCCCATTCAGAAACTCTTTGCATCAAACTGTTATTAAGGTTTGGGGCTAAGGGGGAGCCATTGGATTTGTTGTCGTTTGGCATCTATGTAGAATAGGTAGGGTTGGCCATTCCAGAGGAGGAGTTGAGCTTCGGTGGGGGATGGGGGGAGGGGATAGGGTTTGAGGGTTTGGCCGGGGGTTCCTTGGTAGAGGACCCAGCCGGTGGGCATGTGGAGGAGGAGCCAGAGGGTTTCTCCGGTGATCAGGGTTTGCCAGCGAGTGCGTTCCGGCAGTGGGCTTAGGAGGGTGCCGGTGGCTTCTCTTTGGCCAGTTTTAGCGTCGTACACTGCGTAGCCTAATTCCCATGTGCCGGGGCGCGGACTGCCTAAGGCTGTAAGGAGGAGCCGTCCGTTTTTCCACCAGGTTATTTGAGGGTAGAGGGCATGTGGATAAGGGAGGGATTTTTCCACAGCCCAAAGGATTTTACCTTCTTGGGATATAGAGAGTAGAGGGATAGCCTGTTCGTAGGGGCCCGGGGCCTCTTCGCAGAAAGCGACATAGAGGGTGCCGTCGGGTGCAAAGAGGTAAGCGGGGAAGCGCTGGGGCTTATAAGTCGGACGCAAAGGCTGAGGGTTAGCAGGCCTGCCTAAAGGCCCCAACCCGTAAAAAACTTGATACACTTCCGGCGTGGCCTCGCTCCAAAGATGGTGAACCCGCTGGGTATCCAAGACAAAGTAAAATGCGTTACTCTGAAAAGTAGGCGTAATGCGCCATCCCACCTCCGGGAAGAGAGGTGTCAAGCGCCGATAATACAAGTCAAACCCGGTCTCCTCCAGGCTTCGGCTATCGGTCCAAGTAGCATATAAGCCCCCTCGATACCTAAGCCAGCGCGCATCACTCTGCACCCGATCAGCAATACAAACCGGAATAGGCCCCTCCCGAAAAACCCTCTCCCCAGAAGCTAAAAAACCCTGCGCAAATAAATCATCCTCCACGTCGGATTCATGAAGCTGCCATAAAATCCAGAGCGTATCACCCGTGGCTATAATATCTGAAACTCGTTCCTCACCCTGCTCCTGAAGTCCCAAAGGAAGGCCATCCACCGACCACAAAGGCCGCCCCTCCGCCGAAAGACATTGCAAATAAAGCTGCGGCTTCTGAGTAAAGTCCCGATTATCCTGCCAGGCTACGAGCACCTTTTCCCCCCAAGGCTGAGCCCACAACCGCCCTAAAGTCGCCTGCGCATGATTAGCGCCTTTTAGCTCCAGCTTCTTGTGAATAGTTCCGTCTGTTTTTACATAGTACAAACAGGGGTGCGTGCCTTGCAAAGGAAGGTCTTCTAAAAAGGCCACCCAAAAGTATTGAAAATCTTGGGGATAAGCAATCAAATGTCGCTGAGCGTGCGGATTGGAGACCAAGGGGCGTCCTCCAAACTCCCACAAACGTTCCCCGCTGGCCGAAACGCGCTGGTAGTAAATATCTGGCTGTAGGTGGCGAAAGTCCTCCCATACCACCACCGACTCGTTTTGAAAGTAATCTAAGATGAGATGAGGATTATGCTGGGGGCCTGGGAGTACGACCAGGGGGGCTCCTTCAGCCTTGAGAAGACGTTTCCCCGAGCTAATCTCCACTCGCTGATAGTAGATGTCCCAGTCCTGATCTCGGTTATCTTCCCAGACTATGAGCAGTTCAGTACCTCGTTTATAGAGGTGCGGATTTTGCTGGTCGCCACTTTCTAAGCAGAGGGGAACTTCATAGACTTTTTGGGCGTGGCGGTTGTAGCGGACGAGGTAAAGGTCTTTGCCGGCACTTTGGAGGTGCGAACTTTCATATACCCCGAAAAATCCCCCGTAACCGTCATCTGTGAAGGTGGCGTTGTGGATGGTGTGGGGGAGGGTAGAGAGGGGGTGTGGGCTGGTAAGCGGTTGGCCTTCCCAGCTGAAGCGCTGGGCCATGAGGGTCCAGTTTTTGCCTGGAAAGGTTTCCCAGATCAGCCAAAAGCCGTCGTTTCCGCTGCTCATCACTCGAAGGTGCCGTTTAGGATGGGCAGTCGTATCTACTCGGAGGGAAAAGCGCCGTTCGCCGCTTGTCGTGTAACCATACAGCATGATTTCTCGCTCTGTAAGAAGGGCCATAATAAAGGTTTGTCCGGGGGTAGCCCAAACGCGAAGTTCCCCTGTCTGAGCCGCTATAGAAAGGTCATTTTTCCAGATGAAGCGATTATCCCCAGAAAGGCAGAATAGTGTAAGCCGCCCGGGTCGCATATAGCTTCCATAAAACCGATTATCACTACTGACAAAGCCATCCCAAGTGAGGACAGGAAGGGAGTCTCCTGCGGAAATATTCCAGCCGCTTAGGGAGGTATGACTTTTTCCACTGCTATCCACATGATGTAGGTACAGGTGCACTTGGCCCTGGCGCTGGGCTCGGTAACCAACCCAAGCGTCCTGAGCATAACCAGGAAAAAGTTTGAGCTCCTGAGCTATCTGGCTGCCCGAAGGAAAAATCGGCCCTATCTGCATCCACACTAAGAGAGTGAGCATACCCGCAAAGAAGGGAAGAATCGGCCCGTATCGCTTACCTTTGCGCCGTGCGAGCGCATATCAAAATAGGCTTGTGGATAGTCCTTGGCTCAGCCTTCCTTACAACCGCTGGCTGCTGCCGGGGCCGAGGTACCAACTGCCTGTATGATAAACCCTGCGGGGGAGTCGTAGGTTTTAGCTGGACCCCAGATGGCGATTGGGGATATGGCTTTGTCATACAAACCAAAGGCTCACATGCTACCACCAATAAATCCTTTGTTGTCTTTGATGAGAACGGTGGAGATGGTCTCGTCATCTATGGGAATGGAAGTCTGCACGCCTACAAGCCCGCCTACTTCTATGCCCCCATCCGGGTCAAAGAGATCTATACGGACAGCGGCGCCAAATGGCCCGACTATGTCTTTGAGCCCTCCTACAAACTCCGAAGCCTCTCAGAACTAGAAACCTTCATCCGCCAAAACAAACACCTCCCAGGCCTGCCCTCTCAAGCAGAAATAAGCCATCAAGGCATCCCCCTCGTCTCCACCCAAAAAGCCCTCGTAGAAAAAGTAGAAGAGCTCACCCTCTACATCATCGCCCTCCAAAAGCAGATTGACTCCCTCAAAGCCTGCCTCCAAACCCAAACCGCCCACCCCCAAAAGAAGAACTTGGAATAAATGGAACTTCGCTACCTTTGCATCGTGTTTTCACATTCAAATGAAATCAGCTATGAACTGGCTTAGACCCATCCTTGGAGCGGTGCTGCTGGGCACGCTCTGGGCTCAGGACGGCAAAGCCCTCTTTCAGGCGAATTGCGCTTCCTGCCATGCCGTAAATAAGCGCGTTGTGGGACCCGCCCTTAAAGGCGTTCACGAACGCTGGGGAAATGACGAAGCCGAACTCATCAAGTTTATCCAGAATTCTCAGGCCTACATCAATGGAAACTTCAAATACTCCGCCTACGCTAAAAAGCTCTATGAAGAATACAACAGGACCGTCATGACGGCCTTCACAGGCCTTACTGAAGCTGAGATCAAGTCCATCTTAGACTACATCAAGGCGGAAACAGAAGCCTTAGCCAAAGCCGAAGCCGCCCCAGCCGCCGCCTCAAGCGGAAGCACCCCAGCAGCCGGAGAAGGTGCGGGAACTGCCTCTCCTATCTTATGGGTGTTAGCCCTTGCCCTCGGAGCTATATCCCTCGCCCTCCTCATCACCGTGGCTGCCCTCTCCAAAGTCCTTCAACCTCAAGAAGCTGAAAGCATCAGCCGACCCTCCCTTTGGGAAAGACTACAGCCCGTCCTCCGCTCCAAGCGCTTCATAGCCCTGGTGCTCCTAATAGGCTTCGTATGGTGGGTAAGCGCCACCACCGTCAAAGCCCGATCCGTCGGCCTACATAAAGGCTATCAACCTGTCCAGCCCATTGCATTCTCCCATAAGCTCCACGCCGGCCAGTACAAAATCGCCTGTCAGTACTGCCACGTCGGCGTTGAGAAAGGTAAATCCGCCACCATCCCCTCCACCAACATCTGCATGAACTGCCACAACTACATCCAAGAGGGCTCTCGCTACGGCACCAAAGAAATCGCCAAAATCTTAGAATCCTGGGAAACAGGCAAACCCATAGAATGGGTCCGTATCCATAACCTCCCCGACCTCGTCTACTTCAACCATGCTCAACACGTCAAAGTCGGCGGCATCGCCTGCCAAACCTGTCACGGCCCCGTAGAAGAAATGGAAGAAGTCTATCAATATAGCGACCTTAGCATGGGCTGGTGTATCAACTGCCACCGCCAAACTAAAGTAGACCTTACGGCCAATCCTTATTACGAGCGCCTTCACCAAGCGCTCAAAGAAAAAACCGTTACCGTTGAGCAAATCGGCGGTTTAGAATGCTCCAAATGTCATTACTGATATGAAGCCTTTTGACAAAGACATCCCAGTAGAAGACCTCACCAATGGCGATTTTTCCACTACCCGCCGAGACTTCCTCAAACTTTGCGGCATTTCTATTAGTGCTGCTGTCCTCGCCGCCTGCGAAAAAACCCCCGTCAAATATGCCCTTCCTTATGTCAAAAAACCCGCTGAACACATCCCCACTATCCCGGACTATTATGCTACGAGCTTTTTTGACGGACAAATTTTCCAGTCTATCCTTGCCAAAGTCCGGGATGGCCGCCCCATCAAGATAGAAGGCAATCCCTCCTATCCTCTCACCGAAGGCGGCACTCATGTGCGCGGTCAAGCCGCTATCCTTACACTTTATGACCACACCCGCCTTCAAAAGCCCCTCATAAATGGGCAGGCTGCCGACTGGTCCGCCTTGGGAGCTCCCCTCATGGAAGAGCTCAAAAAGCAGTCGGGCCTCATCTACCTGCTCACCCCTCCTATTCTCAGCCCGAGCCTCCGTGCTCTCATCCAAGACTGGCTCAAAGCCCTCCCTAATGCCCGCCACATCATTTACGAGGCCATCCCCTACGATGGGATCCGGACCGCTCACGAGCAAATCTTCGGAAAGGCCGCCCTTCCCACATACCGCTTTGAAAAAGCTCAGGTCATCGTTAGCTTTGGTGCGGACTTTTTAGGCACTTGGGGCGACCCTACTACCTATGCCCGCGGCTGGTCTAAAAACCGCATCCTCTATGGCGGCCGCAAAGACATGTCCCTCCATATTCAGTTTGAAGCTGTACCCACCATCACCGGTTATAGCGCCGATAAACGCATCCCCATTGAAGCTACCGACCTCCCAAAGGCCGTCCTTAGCCTGTACAACCATATAGCCGAGAAGGCCGGCGCCCCCTTAGTCGGCGACGGCACTAACTGGGACACCCCCGACAATGCCATTGCCTACACTGCCGAAAAACTCTGGGAAGCCCGCGGCCAAAGCCTCGTCGTCAGCGGCTCCCACCTGCCCGCCATCCAAGCCCTCGTCGCCGGCATAAACCTCCTACTGGATAACTACGGCCAAACCCTCTTTATAACCCCCAGCTGCAACCTCCGTCAAGCCCGAGAAAAAGACTTCCTAACCTTCCTCTCTGACTTAGAAGAGGGCCGGGTAGGCGCCGTCCTCTTCCACCAGGTCAATCCTCTTTATGATGCTCCAGAAGCCGACCGCCTTCAAGCCGCCCTCGCCAAAGTCCCCCTCACCATCGCCATCCATACCCACCTCCACGAAACCGCCTCCGCCTGTAAGTATGTCTTAGCGGAAAACCACTTCTTAGAAAGCTGGGGCGATGCCGAGCCCTACGAAGGCCTCTATACCCTCCAGCAGCCTACTATTCATCCCATCTTCTCCACTAAGTCCTTTGCTGAAATCCTTCTCTCCTGGCTTGGCCGCTCAGAATCGCACTACGACTACCTCAAGGCCTTCTGGCAAAAAGAAATCTTCCCCCAATACGTCGCCTATAGAAAGGCCGTCGATTCTGGAAAGGCTACCCCCTTCTGGCCCGAACCAAAGGCCCTCCCCACAGACGACCCCGAAACCTTCTGGATACGAGCTCTGGAAGAAGGCGTCGTGCTCACAACAACTGCCCCTGCTACCCAGCCTAAGGCCAACTGGAAACCTACCGAATGGCTCAACCAGCTACCGCAAATGCCCGCCGATGGCCTCACACTTTATCTCTACGAAAAGGTCACGATTGGGGACGGTACCCAGGCGGGCAACCCCTGGCTCCAAGAAACCCCAGACCCCCTCTCCCGAGTAAGCTGGGATAACTACTTCGTCGTTTCCCCCCTCCTGGCCCGAGAAATGGACCTCCGAAATGGAGACATGGCCAAACTCTCCCTGGGAGAAAAAACGCTCACGCTTCCCGTTTATATCCTCCCTGGCACGGCGCCTAAAACTATCGGTGTAGCTCTCGGTTATGGTCGTACAAAAGGCGGACGAGCCGCCGTCGGCGTCGGACAAAATGCCTATCCGTTCTTTGGAAGGGTAGGGGAGTACCGCTGCTCCATTCAGAGCGGCGCTTCTCTCACTAAAACCGGAGAAACCTACAAGCTCGCCCGCATCCAAGAATGGGAAACTTACGCTGGCCGAGAATACATCCGAGAAACCTCTCTCTCTGCTTATCGTGAGGATCCTAAGGCCGGCAACCACGAAGAACCCCATCTCATTTCCCTCTGGTGGAAAGAACACCCCATGCCAGGCCATCGCTGGGGCATGGTCATTGACCTCAATACCTGTATCGGCTGTGCTAGCTGCGTAGTAGCCTGTATCGCAGAAAATAACATACCGGTCGTCGGCCGCGATGAAATCCGCCGAGGCCGCGACATGCACTGGATCCGCATTGACCGCTACTTTACCTCTACAGCCGGCCATACCGGAAAACCCGAAGAATTTCCCGCCAAGCGCGCCGAAGACTTTCCCCGGGCTTTCTTCATGCCTATGCTCTGTCAGCACTGCGACCACGCCCCCTGCGAAACCGTATGCCCCGTCCTCGCCATCGCCCACAGCTCCGAGGGTATCAACCAGCAAGTTTACAACCGCTGCGTAGGTACCCGCTATTGCGCCAATAACTGCCCCTACAAAGTCCGCCGCTTCAACTGGTTTGACTATACCAACGCTGAAAAATGGGTCTTCAACCCCGTGGATGAACTGGGCCGGATGGTGCTCAACCCCGATGTTACCGTGCGCGCCCGCGGCGTAATGGAAAAGTGCAGCTTCTGCGTACAACGTATCCAAGCCGCCAAACTGGAAGCCAAAAAAGCAGGGCAGCCCCTCCAAGACGGCGCCGTCAAAACCGCCTGCGAACAAGCTTGTCCCACGGGCGCCATCACCTTCGGCGACCTCAACGACCCCAATAGCCGAGTCTCCAAACTCATGGAAGAACCCCGCGGCTATTACGCCCTCTCCGAACTCAACGTCCGCCCCTCCATCCGTTACATGGTCAAAGTCCGAAATACCGAACTCCCTCAAACCCAAACCACATAACCTATGTATGAAAGTCCAATTCGGGAGCCGCTCATCCTAGGTCGCAAGACCTACAAGCAAATCACGGATGATATTGTAGGCCCCATCTTGGGTCCCGCCTCCTGGAAATGGTATGTAACCACGGCCTTTACGGCCCTGATCATGTTCGCAGGTTTTGCCGCTATTGCCTACACTATCTGGGTGGGGATTGGTACCTGGGGCCTCAATAAAACCATTGGATGGGCCTTTGACATTACCAACTTCGTCTTCTGGATCGGTATCGGGCACGCAGGTACGCTCATTTCCGCAATCCTCTTGCTTTTCCGGCAGCGGTGGCGTATGGCCATCAACCGCGCCGCCGAAGCTATGACCATCTTCGCCGTGATCTGTGCCGGGCTTTTTCCCATCATTCACATGGGGCGCCCTTGGCTCGTCTTCTGGTTTATCCCCCTGCCCAATACCCATGGCCCCCTCTGGGTCAACTTCAACTCCCCTCTCTTGTGGGATGTTTTCGCCATCAGCACGTACTTCACCATCTCCGTGCTTTTCTGGTACACGGGACTTATTCCGGATTTGGCTACCGTACGCGACCGCGCTAAGCCGGGGAGCTTTGCTCGAATAGTGTATGGCATCTTATCCTTTGGCTGGCGTGGCACCGCCAAAGAGTGGCAACGTTTTGAGGCTGTCTCGCTCGTCTTAGCAGGACTCTCCACACCTCTCGTGCTCTCCGTCCACTCTATCGTGAGCTTTGACTTCGCAACCTCTATTCTCCCAGGCTGGCATACTACTATCTTCCCTCCCTACTTCGTGGCCGGAGCTATCTTCTCGGGCTTTGGCATGGTGCTGACCCTCATGATCATCACCCGCGAGGTCATGAACCTCAAAGATTACATCACCTTGGAGCACATTGACGCCATGGCCAAAGTCACCATGGTCACCGGCATGATGGTCGGCTTTGCTTATGCTACGGAGTTCTTCATCGCTTGGTACTCCGGCTCTTACTGGGAAAGGTATATCTTCCTCAATCGAGCCTTTGGTCCCTATTGGTGGTCGTATTGGGCCATGGTAACTTGTAACCTCCTCATCCCCCAAGTCTTCTGGGTGAAAAAACTTCGCCGATCCCCCTGGTTTGTCTTTATTATCTCCATCTTCGTGAATATCGGTATGTGGTTTGAACGTTTCGTCATCATCGTTACTTCCTTGCACCGTGACTTTCTGACCTCCTCTTGGCGCATGTACGCACCTACTTGGGTAGAGGTTACTATTTTGGTGGGTACGTTTGGACTCTTTTTGACGCTGTACCTCCTCTTTGCAAGGTACCTCCCCGTCATCGCTACGGCAGAAACTAAGAGTATCCTCAAAACTTCGGGGGATCAGTATGCGGGTCTCAGCTATGAAGCTTATCTGGCTCAGAAAAAAGCTACAGCACCAGCTCCCGCCGCTATGCCCGCCCTAAATCCCGACGAACCCAAATCCTAAAAGTCCTATGGCTAAATACCTGATAGGCCTCTATGATGACGACGAAAAACTCCTATCTGCCGTAGAGCACATCAAGAAAGAGGGTATTCCCATCCACGAAGTTTGTACGCCTTTCCCCGTACATGGCTTAGATACCGCTTTAGGCCTGAAAAAATCCCGACTCCCCGACGCAGCCTTTGTTTATGGGGTGCTGGGAGCCCTCACAGCCCTCTCCATGCAAATCTACATGTATACCATTGACTGGCCCGTCAATATTGGTGGTAAATCGCACCTTCCTTTTCCCAGCTTTATTCCCATTACTTTTGAGCTAACAGTGCTCTTTGCGGGGGTACTCATGTTTTTATCCTACTTAGCAGTCAATCGCTTATATCCCGGTCAAAAGGCGCGGGTATTCCATCCTCGGCAGACCGATGACGCTTTTGTTATCGCCATTGCGGATACTTCCGCCTGGGATAAAGCGAAAGAACTCTTCCAAAAAACCGGAGCTTTTGAAATACAAGTCGTAGAACTATGAAACGTCTATTGTCCTTATCGGTTTTGGGTTTGGTGAGCCTCTTCTACTTGGGGGGATGCGCAGCCAAGTCTGACCCTCGTGATCCCGGCATTGAATATGCCCCACAAATGTATCATTCTATCCCCTTAGAGCCTTATTCTCAGGTAGATTATCATCCTTACCTCCCACAGGGCAAACACCTCATTGAGCCGGTGGCAGGTACCGTGCCTCGGGGTAAAGCGGATTATATCTATCCCTTCCCCAATACCAACGAAGGCTATGAGGAGGCGGGCAAAAAGTTGAAAAATCCTCTCCCTAAAACCCCAGAAAACTTAGCCGAGGGTAAGCGTCTCTACGAAATCTACTGCATTCACTGCCACGGAGAAAAAGGAGATGGACAAGGCACTATTGTCCAAGCTGGAAAATTCCCGCCGCCGCCTTCTTACTATGGTCCACAGCTCAAGGACTTGCCAGAAGGTAAAATGTTTCATTCCATCACTTACGGGAAAAACCTAATGGGTTCTCATGCCTCCCAGCTTTCTCCCGAAGAGCGCTGGAAAGTGATTATGTACGTGCAAGCATTACGAGAGGCAGGCCTCGCTGAACAAAACAAAGCAGCAGAAAAAAACAACGCAGATAAAAAGTAATAAAAAGACTATGGCACATCACGAGTCGGTTGTCGTTAATTGGCAGGAACGTTTTCAAATGCCAGCAAGCTGGCGACGCTGGCTTTTCATTCTCTTGGGGGCAGGCGTAGCTTTTATTCTCATAGGGTTATTCACGCAAATGGGTTCTCATCACCCCCAAGCTGAAACTGCGGAGGCTCATCATCATGCGGCCCCATGGCTCTCTCGCTTGTCGGCCAATCTCCTCATTTCTGCCATGTATCTCCTTGGCATCTCTATTTTGGCGCTATTTTTCTTAGCGGTAGGGTATGCGGCCAATGCCAGCTGGTATGTTATGCTTCAGCGGATTCCGCAGACAATGACTACCTTTCTCCCCATTGGCATAGTCTTATTAGCAGTTGTAGTCCTTGGGTTTTCTGGCGTCTTGTATGAGTGGACCCATGCTGATATCGTCGCTAAAGACGAAATCCTACAGCACAAGAGCGCCTATCTGAATTTACCCTTCTTTATTGTGCGTTTGGTCATTATTTTGGGGGGGTGGTTTCTCTTTTGGCGGGGATTTCGGCGCAACTGGGAGGCCTTAGACGCTACGGGCAACATCCGCCACTTTCACAATCTTCGCCGGTTGTCAGCGGGATTCTTGGTCTTCTTTGCGCTGAGCTGGTCGGTGGCCAGCTGGGATTGGCTCATGAGCACCTCGCCTCACTGGTTTAGCACCATGTTCGCCGTCTATAACTTTGCTAACCTCTGGATTACGGCGATCTGTTTCATTACGCTCATCGTTGCCATTCTCAAACTGCAAGGCTACCTCTCAGGCGTCAATGAGAGCCACATCCACGACCTGGGTAAGTTCGTTTTTGCATTTAGCATCTTTTGGACCTACATCTTTTATGGGCAGTTCATGCTGATCTGGTATGCGAATATTCCGGAGGAGGCTTTCTGGTTTTATGAGCGTATTCGCGCCCATGTCAATCCGCAATATGTGCCGATCTTTTACATTACGCTGGTGCTCAACTTCCTTTTCCCTTTGCTAGGTCTAATGAGTGCCAGCATCAAGCGGAATTTAGGGTGGTTGATTTTTGTAACGACAATTTTGATCTTTACCCACTGGCTGGATACCTTCATGGTGGTGATGCCATCGGTAGCGGGGAAGAGTGGGGGTTTCGGGCTAATGGAGTTGGGCTTTTACTTGGTTTCGGTAAGTGGCTTTCTGATGTGGGTGGGGACTAAATTGGAAAAAGCCCCTCATCTTTTGCCCCAACGCCATCCATATGTGGAAGAAAGTGTACACCACAGCTACGAGCCCATTTAAGGCGTGAGGCTCTTATTCCGTGCGGGGGCCTTCCTTTGGGAAGGCCCCATTTTTGATTTTGGCAGGGGGACGCCATCGGCTGTCAAAAACTTAACATAATATATCTTATGGGACAAACGGGCATCTGCGACCCATGAGCATCCCCCCAAAATCCCCATCTTTGTCGGGTGCGTTTTCGTCTCCCCTCTCTCCTTAGAAGCCTCTCTTTACGTTACTGGGCGGTGGGCGTTCTCCTGCTACCTCCGCTCGCTACCGCTCAGGATGCCGATCTCTTTCTCGGCAGCGAAATTTACTCGTACTTAGAGCGCTGGGATATTCAGTCTCGCAGTGATACTTTTCTCCCCATAGAGACCCGTCCCTGGGCCCGCGAAGAGGCCCGAAACTTTCTTCTCTCCATAGATACTACCCAGCTTCATCGTCTGGATAAGGCCCGTTACTACCGAGCCGCATTCCAGCTCTTGGATAGCCTGTCTACCCGGTCGGGTAGAGTTTCTTTTCTCTTTCCTAATCGGCGTGACCTCGTTGAGGTGCGCGCCCCCTGGGGTTATATCGTGGCTGGGCCACTTCTGCATTTTAGTCTCGGAAGGGACAGCGCAGGAAACCTCTACCAAAATACCCGCGGCGCCTACCTTCGGGCCCGCCTCGGAAAAAAAGTGGGTATTTATGTAGACTTCTTAGAGACGCAGGCGCGTGTTCCTCTCTTTATTAGCCAGCGCTATGATACTTACCGCTGCCTCTGGGGCGAAGCCTTCGTAAAGGTGATAGGGCCTCGCACCTTTGACTACAATAACAGCCGCGGTTATCTCACCTACAGCCCTATTTCGGCGGTGCGTATCAAGTTCGGTCGGGACAAGGCCTTCTGGGGAAGCGGCTTTCAAAGTCTCTATCTCTCGGATTATGGCCCCGAATATCTTTACCTACATATTCGGACTCGCCTGGGCCGCTGGGAATACCATAACTTCTTTGCCCAGCTCATAGACTTCATCCCCAATAAGCCCGATGCTTGGGGTGATTATCCCCGTAAGTATGCCGCCATTCACCAGCTGCTTTGGCGGCCCGGACGCGGCATAAGTCTTGGTATCTACGAGGCCGTCCTGTACAGCCCCTGGACCCCCACCGGCCGCCGAGGCATAGAACTGCACTACTTCATCCCCATCATCTTTTACCGCTCCATAGAACAGTACCTCGGAAGCCCCGACAACGGCTTCCTCGGCGTCTTCGGTAGAGGCAACTTCCTAAAGCACTTTCAGATCTACGGCCAAATCCTCATAGATGATTACAACTTCTCCAAACGAAAAGAAGGCAAAGGTTGGTGGGCCAACAAGTATGCTTTGCAGGGCGGCCTCAAAATCATAGAGGCCTTTCTTCCCACGCTGGATCTCTTTCTGGAGTACAATCAGGTTCAGCCATACACTTACAGCCATTCCAACGTCAGCAATGCTTGGACGCATTATGGACAGTTTTTGGGGCATCCTTATGGGGCTAATTTGCGGGAAGTATCCTTGGCCTTTCGGTATCAGCCTGTGGGCGGGCTAACTTTGGAGGGAAGGTACATCCACCTTCTTCAAGGGCTCAACACCCCTACCCAAAACTGGGGCAGCAGCCCCTTCATCAGTGATGTGAATTTTGTGCAGCCCTTTGGGAATCGGCTTTTGCAGGGGGAAAGAGTTAGTCGGCGGCTCCTTATGGGGCGGGCCGTATATCAGCCTTTCCTTCAGCCGGCCTATCTGGAGGTGGAAGGACACTGGCGGGATGGAGCCATCACGCTTCTGGGCGGCCTGCGCTGGACGTTGGCTCCTAAGGTGCTTCGCTTCTAAAAGCCCCTCCCCCGCTCTTCCCATCTTGCCGTATCTTTGAAGAAATGCTGACCCTCGGCCTTTTTCTCCTGGCCTTAAGCATTTTGATTATTGTGCATGAGCTGGGGCACTTTCTGCCTGCTAAGCTCTTTGGGATGCGGGTGGAAAAGTTTTATCTCTTTTTTGACTGGCCAGCAAAGCTTTGGAGTTTTCGCAAGGGAAAAACCGAATACGGCATTGGCATTCTACCGCTGGGAGGTTATGTCAAGATTGCGGGAATGGTGGATGAATCCAGCATAGGGAAGAGGCAAAGCCCTACTCCCCCTCAACCAGATGAATTTCGGGCTAAACCCCTACCCCAGCGAATGCTGGTGATTGCAGGCGGCCCCTTAGCCAATGTGCTGTATAGCTATGTCGTCTTCTTACTCCTTCTTACCCTGGGCGGAAAAGAAAAAATCGCCTACCACGCCTGGCCTATGGGATTTGAGCCTGTTCCTTTCTTAGGAATAGAAGCCGGCGACCGCATCCTCGCTGTGAATGGCAAGCCCGCCTACCATCCCAACCTATTAGACATTCAAAAAGTAGCTCAAGGCACTTACACGCTCACTATCCTTCGGGGAAAAGATACGATTCAGCTTTCCCTTTCGCGGGCACAGTGCGATACCCTTTTACGAAAGCTCTTGCGCAAAGAGGAAGTTTTTGTGCCTCGTTTGCCCCCAGTGGTCCTTCCTATGGAAGGTGGTCCTGCATATCGAGCCGGAATCCGAGAGGGAGACACGATCATAAGCATGGAGGGGGAAGCCGTGCATTCTTTCCAAGAAATGCGAGAAAAGCTGAGACGTTTAGGAAAGGATTCGGTGCATCTTTTAGTGGGGCGTTCTTCTGGGCGCTTTATGGTGGGGGTGAAGTTAGATAGTTTAGGGCGACTTGGGGTGTGGCCGGCAGTCCATTTACCTGTAGAGCGGGAGAAATATTCTTTTTCGCAGGCGCTTTTGGAGGCAGGGGCTATGGTATATCAGACGGCGGCATTACAAATAGAAGGTTTTCGGCTGCTTCTGACGGGGCAGGTTCGCCCTACGGAAAGCCTGGCCGGCCCTATCGGGATTGCCAAACTTACCGCCAAGCAGTATGAGGAGGGCGGATGGCTCCAACTTTTGTCGTTTTCGGCCGTCCTAAGTCTCATCTTAGCGATTATGAACCTTTTGCCGATTCCGCTTTTGGATGGGGGGCATTTGCTTTTTCTGGGATTGGAGGCGGTTTTTCGGAAGGAACCTTCGTATAAGCTCCGGGAAGTTGCTCAATACATAGGGCTGGCGATTATCTTGGGGATTATGATTTTAGCGTTTTGGAGTGATTTTCGGCGCTTATGAGGAGGTGGGTGATTTTGGGGTGGGTTGGGCTGATGTGGGGGCAATCGGCGGCGTCAGAGGCGGTGATGCGCTTTCGGATGGGCCAATATGAGGCGGCCCTGCCTCTCTTTCAGCAAGCCTACCGACAGACAGGCGATAAGCTCTGGGCAAGCTACCTTTTAGAGTGTTATCTCCGATTGGAAAACTACGAAGCGGCAGAACGCTGGCTCTCCCAACAAAAGAAATCCCGTTCTACGCCCGACATCTGGCTCAAAGTCTGGGAGGGACGGTACCTTTTGGCTAAAGGGGATTCTGCGGGGGGCCTTGCCCTCTGGGAAAGCACCCTCAAAAGCTCTCAAGCTGACGCACATATTTATGAAGACCTTGCTGAGGTAGCGGCGCGAGTCTGGGGGGCTTTTGAATGGGAGCGGCGTTTTTTGTATGAGGCGCGCGGGCGCTCGCGAAGTCCCTTTGCTTATGCGGAGGCGTTGATTCCCTCTTTGGAGGCAGAGCGCGCCTATGCGCAGGCTTGGATAGAGTGGCTTCATCTCTGGCAGGGAGGACGCGTACCTACGGATAGCTTGCTGTCCATAGCCTACCGATATCATGTTCAAGAGAGGGTGCCGCTGGATAGCCTGGAAATACCCCTTTTACGGCTTTATCAGGGTACGACGCCCCCTCCGGAATATCAGACGCTCTTGATGCGGTTTTATCTACTAGCGGAGGATTATGTGGAGGCATTGCGTTATGCCCGAGCCGTGAGTCGGCAGACAGGCCAATGCGAAGCTATCTACGAGGTGGGCCTAGCCGCCGAAATCGCCAGCGCCCTCCAGATTGCTCGAGAAGCCTATCAAGAGATTATTAGGACCTATCCCAACTGCCCTGCTTACGAAAAGACCATTCCTCACTACCTAAATGTGGAAAGCCTTTTAGAGCAGCCGCAGAAGGCCCTTGCGCGGGTAGATAGTTTGATTCGGGTGCAGGGGGCTCGGCCTGCTCTCCTTATAGAGGCAGCGCGGTGGCTTTTGCGTACGGGGCAGGCTCAAGCTGTGCCCGCTCTATTAGATTCGCTCCAGCCGCCTACCACGGGGCTTTTGGCCCAAAAGTACTTCCTACTTGCCGACGCCGCCCTTTATATGGGGGATCCTATCCAGGCCCGGCTCTATCTTTTAGAGGTAGAGTCGCGCCTGCCAGAGTCCGCTTACCTCTCTACGGCCTACTTCAAACTGGCGGAGCTGGCGTTCTTTCAAGGGGAGTTTGAGCTGGCCCGAACGCGCCTCCGCCTTCTAAAAAACAATACCCAAGACGAGCTGAGCAACGACGCCATAGAGCTTTACTGGCTCATCTTAGACAATCTCAAACCTGATACGCTGACAGCGCCGCTTCTACTTTTAGCTCGGGCCCTCTTAGCGGAGCGGCAGGGGAATCTCTCCCTCGCCGAAGAGCTGTGTGACACCTTAGAGACCCAATGGAAAGGCCATCCCGTATCGGATGATGTTTTTTGGCTCAGAGCGCGTTTAGCCCTGGGGCGCGGCGATACGACAAAAGCCCGAACTTACCTTCAGCTTCTGGCCGACTATCCGGATACGGAGAGCCTGTATCGGGATGAGGCTCTTTACTTTTTAGCCCGGCTGGCTCGAGGGGAAGCGGAAGCTGCGCGCTATTACGAGCGTCTGCTTAGAGAAGTTCCTAATAGTCTCTATGCTCGGATTGCGCGGGAGGCTTTGGGTGCGTTGGCACGGTGAGAGGTAGCGGTAGGCACCAATAGCTGGACGGCTCGTCCGCACCACTCTCCCCTACACTTAGAAAGGGTTTTGTACCTTTGAATGATGCGCCTGATCCTCTTCATCGGACCGCCAGGATCGGGGAAAGGCACCCAGGCCCAGCGCTTAGCCCAAGAACTTGGCTATCGTCACCTCGTAATGGGAGACCTTCTCAGGGAGGAGATTCGGGCTAAAACCCCCCTGGGACAAAAAATCCAGCCTCTCTTAGAGGCAGGGCTCTTAGTGCCCGACGAACTGGTCATAGACTTAGTGGCGCATCACCTCCAAAATGGAGCCGATTACATTTTAGATGGTTTTCCGCGCACTGTACCTCAGGCGGAAGCTCTGGACCGGCTCCTCAATGAGAAGGGCGCTTCCCTTCAGAGCGTTATTTTTTTGGATGTACCAGAGGAGGAGCTCATTGCGCGCCTGCTTAAGCGAAGCGAGCTGGAGGGGCGGAGCGACGATAATCCAGAAACGATTCAGCGGCGTTTGGCGGAATACCGCCAAAAAACCCAGCCCCTCTTAGACTTTTATGAGGCCCGAGGTCTGCTCAGACGCATCTCGGGCGTGGGCTCTATCCCCCAAATCACCGAACGCATCAAAAAAGCCATGGAAATGTGTTAGATACATAGCATGGCCCACGAGGAGATCAAAATAGACTCCATCGAGGAAGCCCTTGCCGCTCTGCGTGCAGGAAAAATGGTCATAGTGGTGGATGATCCCGACCGGGAGAATGAGGGGGACCTTGTTATGGCGGCGGAGTTTGTTACTGCTGAGGCGATTAACTTCATGGCCAAGGAGGCGCGGGGGCTGATTTGTGTGCCGCTTTTGCCTGAGCGGGCTCAACAGTTACGGCTTTCCCCCATGGTCGCCGAAAACACAGCTCCTCATGGGACGGCTTTCACGGTGTCGGTGGATTACATTGGGGAGGGTCCTGTAACGGGTATTTCGGCGGCGGACCGAGCTCGCACGATTCGGGCTTTGGCTGACCCTGAGGCAAAGCCCGAAGACTTTGCTCGGCCAGGCCATGTCTTCCCGCTCATTGCTCGGCCCGAAGGCGTACTCCGCCGCAGTGGCCACACCGAAGCCGCCGTAGACCTCATGCGCCTCGCTGGCCTGACCCCCGTCGCCGTCATCGTAGAAATCATGAACGAAGACGGCACTATGGCCCGCCTCCCCACCCTCCGCCAGTTAGCCGACCGATGGGGCTTCCCCCTCATCACCATCCAAGACCTTATCGCTTACCGCCTACGCACCGAGTCCACTATCGTCCGAGAAGTCGTCGTAGACATGCCCACCAAATACGGCCACTTCAAGCTCTACGCCTATCGCCACAAATACACGGGCGAACCCCACGTCGCCTTGGTCAAAGGCACCTGGGCCCCTGACGAACCTATCCTGGTGCGAGTGCACTCGTCCTGCTTTACGGGAGATCTCTTGGGGTCCTTGCGATGCGACTGCGGCAATCAGCTAGCCCTAGCTCTCCAGCGTATTGAGGCAGAAGGAAAAGGCGTCTTAGTGTATGTCAATCAGGAAGGGCGAGGCATTGGCCTCCTGCCCAAAATGCACGCCTATCGCCTCCAAGAAGAAGGCTTGGACACTGTGGATGCCAACATAGCCTTGGGCTATGCTCCCGATGAGCGCGAATATGGCACCGGAGCGCAGATTTTACGGGACTTAGGCGTTACTAAAATGCGTCTCCTTACGAATAATCCTAAAAAACGTGCAGGCCTGGCCGGCTTCGGCTTAGAAATCGTTGAAACCATCCCTTTGGTCATTCCCCCAAACCCCTATAATCATCGTTACCTCCTCACCAAAAAAACGCGCCTCGGTCATATTCTGCCCGAAGATATCTTACTCCAGGAGCCCAAGGTTGAGCCTCCCTCCGAAGCCCCCTGTGAGGAGGTATGCCAGCCTAAGGGCAGCTAAAAATAGCCTTCTCCCCTCCCCTACCCTCCCCAAAGGTTCTATCACCACCTGATAGTTTCCTATTAGCAACCATCTGCCCTTCCAGGTAGTCAGGTCTTTCGCCTCATTGCGTTATACCATTTCCCATTATAAACTTTCTTTTTGGGCGGCGGCCAGCGCCCTTTGGGCGCT
>Ga0079997_110470_pt1 | contig 20116 bp, 15 predicted proteins | sample PerSpoCPS_CMetaG_FD_69200 | JGI IMG/M metagenome (GOLD analysis project Ga0079997, IMG submission 69200) | Archaeal communities from Yellowstone National Park, Wyoming, USA - Perpetual Spouter C (PS_C) MetaG (SPADES assembly) (version 2) | ecosystem: Environmental > Aquatic > Thermal springs >... | reverse complement strand
CGCCGGCAGCCATTGCCTGCCCGAAGCGTTCGAAGGAGCGGGTGCCCAAGTCCCGGTCGCCCTGGAAGGGGAAAAGCCCCACGGCTGCCGAGACGCGCACCGGCGAGGTCCGCCGCCGTCCCCCGGAGGGGTCTAAATAGCCAAAGAGGTCCTCGTCTACGAACTCCCATGGGCGCACGGGTGGCGTCACCTCTTGTCCTTCTACCCTTGCGAACGGCTCCGAAAGCGGATATCCCAACTCCTCCAGCCGGTCCCGGAGCATCCGCCGCACCGCCTGTCCGGAGATGTACGGGATGGTGCTCCCATCCGGCAGAGTGACCTTCTTGGCAACCACCACGTTGCCCTCTGTGTGCGAGGCATTCACATTCGCTGCCGAAACCTTTGCCAGATAGCCGATAACGATGGCTTTGCTCATGGTCAGGCCTCCATTCGTTTCACAAGATCACAGCCTCAAGCTGATCCCAAGGAGCACTTACGCTCACCCCAAGAGTCTTATCATACTCATAGTTCGCAAAGTGGATATCCCGGCACCAGCGCACAAACCGCCTCCACGCCTTTGCGTCTACCTGACTCCCAGAGCCGCCATCACATTCCAAGTCTCTCACCCACCACTCGACAGGCTGGAAATTGCGCTCCTGCAATTGTTTGAGGTTCAATGGTACCTGAACAACAAACTTAGAGAGAATCTCCGCTTTGAAGAGTGTATAGAGTCCCTTGCTGTCTTTGTGTCTTGCAAAAAACCTGCAAGTATCCTTACGAAATTCTTCCTTTTTGCAACTTGGGACCACCGATACCGTGTAAATTCCCCGAAACAGTTTTTCGGCTTCTTCCTTGCGGTCCGCCATATAGCCAGCATCGAGGATGTCCTTGGCCTGGTGGAATCTCGTTAGATACCTGCTATCCCCTGGTAGTGATTCATATAGCCTTTTCACAAGCTCATACTTGTCATACTCGGAACAGATGAGGTCGAAGTCCTGAGATTGGCTGCTTCCAAAGAGCTCTTCCAGAACGGATTGTCTCAGCTTGTTATCATCGTTCTTGACCTTTTTCTTTTTCTGCTCAAACCATTCTTTGGCATTCTGGACTGTTTGACTTGTACTTTTACCTTTTAGGAGCTTCAGTGTAATAAGTATAAGCTCTTGGTCATACACGTAGCCCCTACCGGACTGAAGTCCATTCTGGAAAACCCATACGAACACATTGGGTTCAGTGGGTGAAGAAATGCTACCTGGTGAGGTCATCGGCCCGTACCTTCGTAGCACTCTTCCCATCCTCTGGACCAGGGCATCCAACGGAGCGATCTCGGTGAACAAAACGTCGACATCAATATCCAGCGAGGCTTCCACCACCTGGGTCGCTACGAGGATTTTTCCTTCAGATTCAGAATGGGGTTTGGGGTTCTGAAACTCGCCCTGTATCTCCTTTTCTTTGTCACCACAAATTTCCGTTTCCAACTTGCTGCGGTCGGCCTGCGTGAACCGTGAATGCAAGAGCCAAATTTTATTCTTAAGCGGTGTACATTGGGCGTCTTCCTCGATCAACGTCTTGAGTCTCTTAAAAATGTCCTGAGCCTGCTTGACGGTGTTGGCAATAACAAGCACGCGCTTACCCTTACAGGCTTGATCGAGCACCTCGACGAGCTTTTCTTCAGGGATGGTGAAGTCCGGCTTCTCTTCATCAGCGCGGTTCTTGAGCAACTCGACATTGATCTTGTGTTTCTTGATTACTTCAAAGTCGTTCTTCTTCTCATCATACAAATTGATTTCTACAAAATTTTCCTTTCCAATCGTGTTCTCAATCTCCGTCCGCAAAAGTTCCGGGAGCGTCGCCGTCATTAGGAGGAATTTCCCGCCCATGCGCACGATATCCTCGATGAACTTGACCACAATAGCGGCGGCCCGGGGGTCGTAAGCCTGAACCTCGTCAATTACCAGCCGCGAGTAAGAGAAGGTGGCATAGATCTTCTCGTACCCAGGCGGGCGCAAGGCGTAGGGGAAGAACTGGTCCCCGGTGGAGATGAGCACAGGGAAAGCCAGTTGCCGAGCCAGGTCATAAGCTTTCAGGTTTGCCTGCCCTTCCCCGCCATCTCCCAACAGAAAGACATCTGCATCGGAATGAAGCAACCCTGCCTTACCATCACCAAAGATGGCCTTTGCCCGCTGGTAAATCTGATTGACCGCCGCTCGCAAAGGGAGCGTATAAAAGAGCTTCTCGTCACTTCCCCAGAGAAATGCAAACTCGGTTTTTCCGTAGCCCGTAGGGGCTATCAGGATGATGTTTTTGTCCTTACAATCATAAATCTTATCCAGCTGCCAAATATTTTCAGCCTGGGTCTGAATTTCAGTTTTTTTTGCTATTTCGGCTTTTACTTTATCAATCGCGTCGTTAAAGCAAACGGGACATTTCTCTGCCTCTGCTGTCCGCACATCTTCGCCTTCTTCCTCACAGAAGGAAGCGAAATGGTCAGCCCGCTGGAGAAAGCCTGCGATCAGGACCCAGTCCCGTAGCTTTCGCTCATCCATGCCTGCTCGCTTCGGGAGGAAATAGAGTTGGTAAGGCGGACGGGCGTACTCCATAAATGGCACCCCATTGCGCAAGCCCTTCGCCATCTCTTCGTTGAAGGCAATCAACTCATGCCAGTTGTTGCCAAGCTGTTGAATTTCTTCTTGCAAATTCTTCTGAAGGTCGTTTTTTCTCCCTGCTCTATCCAGCTCATCCAACAGGTCCATGATCTCTCGATAGGATGCGCTGATGAGTTCAAAGAAGTTTTCCCTCCAGTGATGATAAGCGATAGCAGAGAGCAAAAATTCTCGGTAATCAGAGATGTCCTTCTCTTGCAACTCCTTCTGCAGTTTCTCTCGCAGTTTGGTCTCATCTATCCATAGCAAAGAAAAGAGGGAGTGGGGCATCTGAATGAGGGGAGCGTCGGGCCTATAGGTGGAATTTTTTAGCGTCCGGATTTGAAAAGCGGGAAGCACTTTCCCCCAGTCGTGGCAGACAATAGCAAGGCGGATGAGCTCACACAAGGGCGCCTTAACCCGATGCTTGATATTGTTCAAAACTGCTAAAGCATGCTGGATGTGTTCGTAAAGGCGTACCGGACCCCCTCCATCCTTCTCAACGCTCTTGGCCCAGATAGGCGAACGGCCACTCATGGTCTCCTCCAAGATTGCTAAAGGCTCGCTAAAAACACAGGAAGACGGCATTCCTCGTCGAATAGAAACTTTTTCTCCTTCAAAAGTCCGTCACTGAGTTTTACGGTCATATATTCAAAAATTCGGTGACCATGGCGATTCCGGGTCGTTGCATAGTTCTCAACACTCCAGAAAGTCGGAAGCCGATAGCGAAGCCCCTCATAGTGGTCAAAGTCCGAGGTCCCGTCCTTCGGTTCGGGTAGATACAAGCGCTCCGGAATCCAGAAGAAATGCCTAAAGTCAGCATCCACCCGGCAAATCTTGAAACTTGATAATTCGCAGATATCGAATAGCTCCTCGATAACGATCCAATCCTCAGCCCGTCCCAGATGTAAGACCTCCAACCGACGGACGGGCTTCTCCAGCGAGGAACGAATTTCTCGGAGGAATGAGTCATCCTCGTGCGCCAGGTGAATCACCAGGCGGACATCGTTGAGGACATCAATGAGAACGGGAGATTGGCCGCCGATGTGCTCGATATGACCGCCGATGCGGCGATTATCTACGCTGCCGAAGCGCTCTACATGAGCTGATTTGGACAAGTTCCGAAACCAGGTATATTCTGTAGTCTTGCTCCCAAAGCGACCGGCAATGGAGATTTTGATGGCTCTAAGCTTCTGGTATTCTTCCTTCTCTTGGTCGTCAATCCCGAGCACATTGCAGAGGAAGCCGATCACGGTCGAGTAGGGCGGGATGGGATAGGTATGCCGCCGCTGATAAGTGAAGGGTACCCGATAGTGCGCCTGCGGCTGGTAAATCTTAAGCCGCAATATATAAGCCCTATTGCCGCTCATTGTCTCCTTACTTATACGGTCTGCGAACCGGTTCCCTCGGTCCCCTGGTCTTTCGGCTGCTCTTCAACCCCCAGCTTCTGCAGAAACTGTGCCCAGTCTCTCAATGCTTTGCTCTTCCACCAGTCGTCTACTCTCAACCGCTCACAGTCCTGGATGTACACAATCGTCTGGCCTCCATCCTTTTCCAGCCAGGAGTTTTTCAGCGCATCACCGACACCGATGACCTTCCACTGGCCGTCTTCCTTGCGGATGTCAATGTAGGGATGGAAGATCGGCGAAGGCACCTTCACCGCCCCGGCAATGAGAAAGAGGGGGATAATCGTGTTGGCTTCGCCGGAGGATTGAGCGTAGAGGCCACTCGCGATGGCACAAATTACTTGCCTCATTCTTTCGCGCTTCTTTTCTTCTGTAAGCTCAAACTTGATCCTGTAGGGTCCCGACGGTTTAAGTTCTTTCACATAAATCTTAGCCGTTTCATTTCCATTCTCTTTGACAGAATAAATCTCTTCTCCGTTTTCCGATGTACCCGGCTCTTTCGTGCATGGGATCTCCCTTATCGCACCGATCTCTAAGGTCAATTTTTTAGTATCGCTATCATATTTGGGTTCTTTGCTTAAAGCAAACGTATAACGTTTAGAATCATCGTCATAGGTAAAGTCGAAAATGCGGAAATTTGATCTTTCCTGGCGCTTAAAGACAAGATGCTCCTCAACATTTTGCTTTGGCGGATTTCTCTTCATTAAGTCCTCATCAACAGTCAACGTTAGTCCATCTATGTATATCCTTTTGCCACCTACTTCGTAATACGAACGACCTTCCTCGTCTGTTTTTTCTTCCACGTCGGTGAACGTGGTAGACTGGGGCTTTGCAATGAGAAGGCTGAGTTTGTCATTTTCGTACTTACGGTCTTCAACTATCCAGATATCCTTGCTCACCATTTCGGCGTCAAGAGTGAAGCTAACTTTGTAGAACGAATTATGTTCTTCCTTGTTTACAGGGCTGGGGCTTACATTGAGTCCTTCCTGCTTGCCTCGAGCGACTAAATCATGGTTCGCGTAGAATGCCAAGTCAGCTTTATACGGGGAAAGAGCTACAGCTTTCGTAATGCCTAATGGAGATTTTCGGGTGATGGCTTGACGGCCTATGGTGAACATATAGCCAAAAAGGTCAAGTTCAGGGCTTGAGAGAATGTCGTTTTGAGTCAGGTCAAACTGAACTACCTGGCCTTGCCCTGTGACCTTAGCAGGAGTCCAATTACAGCTACGATGTAACGTCTGAAACAAATAGTGCCGTATCGCAGGCTTGCCGATGAAGGAGCGGACCTCGCCGTTTACATTGAGCTTCTTGATGGAAAGGATGTTGCCACCGATCTTTTCGTCTCGGTTGAGTGCTGAACCGTCAAAGATAATCGTGACGGTCACGTTCTTGATTCCGTTCTTCTCGTTAGAGTTCTTCTTGTTGTTGCTCATAGCTTCCTCCTTTTGTTATGGAGTTTCTTGTTCGGTTTCTTGTTCCTTGCCCAAAATGCCACTCAAGAAAGAGAAGAGAAAGACTTTGAAAAGCTCTTCGGAGTACACAGGCTTGAAGGCTTCCACAAGTTGAGAAGGAAACTCCTTCTTTGCCGATACAAAGATACGCAGAATAGCGTGGAAAGCCTCGTCCCGCTTTCCTGCGCGAATGAGTTCCAAGATGCGGTAGCCCTGACGATCAAAGGCGTCTTTGAGGTCACGATCTTTTTTAAGGGCGAAACCCGTTCGCTTCAAACTCTCCATCAGCTCTGAGGCATTCCAACCTGCAACCTGGCGATAGAGCCCCCAAAATTCTTTCTCATTCTCTTTCCCGCGCCGGTCTTCTACTGCCCATTGAAGCAGGCCTTGAAAGTCCCGTTGGACCTTCTGCAAATCACGGTAAAACTTCTGAAAGTCATCAAAATTTGGTTTATTATCCCTATCTTTTAACTGTTCCTTGAGCTGCTCGAGCCGTTGCTCCAGGCTGCTAACTTCCGTAGATGTACTCATAGGCTTTCCTCCTGTTTTGTTTTTCTTCGATGATAGCGCAAAGTTGGAAAATTTGTTCGGCAACACGTGCCGGATTTCGGCGGTTCTTCTCCAGGCGGAGTGTCTGATTGATAAAGTCATTCTCGGATTTCCCGCGTTCTCCGTATGCCTTAAGCCCGATTCGCAAAAGACGATAGCCCGTCTCCATGAGGTGGGAGAAGTCCTGGTCCAGAACTCGATTCAGGATGGCAAACTCCCCAATCCGGCTTAAGATACCCGCAATATGCCGGTCGGAAAGAAGCTGAACGACCTCGTAAGGCAGGCTGAAGAATTCAATCTGGCTACCCCGTCGGCTGACAACTTCTATATTCATCCCTGTCCAGACACCCAGGGCTGCCTGGACCTTGGTCGCGTACTCGATCATGGACATGGCCAGGATATTTCTTTTGCTATGCATCTCTTCGGCGGACAAGGCACCGAAGACCTCACGGGCAAATTTATTGAGATAGTACATCACCTTAAACGACGGGGCATTGATGAAGATCTCCGAACCGTCGGAGAGGCGAGTAAAAGCGAGATGGTGATGAATGATAAGGAAAGAGCATAAGTAACATATTCCGATACTTTCATTCAAACCCCAAAAACCGTTCGGGAATTCGCCAAGAGATGGACCAAGATTCTTCAAATGAGTAGATTGCAACCTACAAAGCCTCTCTTGCAGTTTATTCCCAGGGTCTCGAATGAACACCGGATAGTGAGAACACAAGTTGCAAGGATGTCCTGCATTGAAACCAATCAAATTTGGAATTTCTTTTACTAACTCCGGGTATTCGTAAGATTGCCACTCCTTTAATTGCACGAGATTCTGGTAAGGGGTTTTTGAAGCGAAAAGCTTGTTGCCTGCGCGAATGAATTTGAACCCAAACTCCCCCAACTCCTTATAGGCGTTTTGATATTTATTCTTATTGGTCTCATTAAGCCATTCTGTCAGCTCATCTTGAGATACCAGCACATTCACAAGATTTACAATAGCCTTGGAGATTTCTTTCTTGTTTATCTGTATTGGCTTAAAGTAACCATTGGGAATTTGAGCAGAGCCGTCATCCAATAGTTCTTTTTGCACAGGTTCACCAGCCTTTTCCTGAGCTGAAAACAGCCCAACTACCCCAGCATTATAGAGCCAGTTGGAAGGGTACAAAGTAATGCTACTCATGGCTGGTTCCCTCCGTAGAAGAAGTTTCACGGCTTGCCATGGGTATGACTTCCAGCATGCCGAAGCCCTGGCTACGGCGTACGCCAAGACCTACCCGATAAATGAGGTCGAGCACCTCAGGACTGCCGCGCAATTCAAAAATACCCACAAGTCCCTGCATGTGCATATTGTAATGGCGCACGACCTTGCGGCGGATCGCAATCGGACGGAATTCTACAGTGGCGTCGGGCATCTCCAGGAAAACCCGACAAACCTCCCGCACGGAGAAATTCAGCCCATCTTCAAAACCTTTCTCTCCGGGCAAGAGATACCAGTTAGGGTCCCCTTTTGTATTCACGAGAACCGGAGCCATAGTTTTGAACCGAACCCGATCTTCCACGATAGCGATCCTGGGTCTCAAAAATATATCGTGAAGCCGGATCTTGTTGTCGAATATAGGATATTCACGAATTCGCATAATTCCATTATAGACAGAAGCGATGAGCTCAGGGAAGAAAGTAGAGAAATAGAGAACAGCTTTAGAGCCTACGTAGAAATCCTCTCCCCCATTGCCGGTCATTTCTGGGAAGAATACGGAAAAAGTAAAGGGCTTGAGCGTATGCAAGCGTGAATAGTAGCGCTCAAAGCACGTGGGGTTTGCCTTCTTGATTGCTTCTTTGAGTAATGACACAAATCCTCGCCGGTACTCTACCGGTAGCTTCGGATTGTCTAAGTTGTACACTACCTGCAAACGCATGGCTCACCCCGTCATCGTGTAAGAGGGTTGCGCCTCTTCGGCGTTCTTCCCACCCCGCAAATACGCATTCATCGCGTAGATGGAAAGGAGCGTCTTGACCCGGACCCAGGGGACGCCAGCGATGCGTTCGCCCCTCTCAATGCGCAAGATTGCCTCTGGGATCGTGACGCCGAGCCGAAACTGTGCGTCGTTGAGCACCCAGTAGAAGTCCTCCGGGTTTTTGGCATTGCGCAGGGCATAGAGTAGACCCATCTCGTTGTGCTTCTGGGCTGCCTCACCCAGCGAATGCCCAAAGCCTGCCAGCGTGCGTTGGAATTGCTCTTCCATCTTGAAGACCTCCTGCAGGTATTGGTTCAACACGTCAATAGTGCCTCGGACCAGAGGACGGCGGTTCCGCTCCTCCTCTCGGGCACGGACGTCAAAGAGAAACTGCTCGATAAACGGCGTAGGGTCGCCGAACTCCAAGATCGCCCAGGCGATGCGGTCCCGCCAGATGCTCTCTCGGTTCTGCCCTTGCTGAACCCAGAATTGACCGAAGATCTGCCCTAATTGGCGATGCGGATTGTCCACCTTGAGCCTTTCAGCAAGCAGCTTCACCCAGCCTTCGTACATCCGGAAGAGCCGCTGTAGCTTGGAGAACTCCCGCAGGGCTTTCATCTGGAAGGCTTGTCCGGGCGTGCCGGTGATGGCGTAGAGTGTGATGGGAGACGGCGGACGCTCCGTTGCCCCCAGGAGAGTTGCCAACAATTGGCGCGCCTCCTCTGAGAGCACATCCGACTGCCGCACGTGCTGAAAGAGCGCCAGAAGCAACCCCAAGGTGGTCTCGTTGACATACGGACCCGAAAACACCACGGGCGCGGTGCCGCCTCTCTCACCTACCACGCGCAACGGCTCCAGGACCTCCCGGTGCAACCGCTCCATCTCCCGAAGGTCGGAGTGGAAGATGAAGAAGTGGAGCGCGTCGCGTCCCTGTGCCTTCCACAGCCAGCCGAGATAGCCCGCCAGCCCCGCGAGCGCGCATCGGGCGCACAGCCGTAGTCCCCGCTTCGTGCCGGGATAGAAGGTACCGAACTTCTGTGGATCGACCACGAAGGGGTACATCCACATTGTGGCATCGGTCAGCGAGGCCTTGTCTCCACACAAGTCGCAGGCATCCGGTTTCTTACTGAGCTTCAGAGTGAGCTCAAACTTGGGCGGATGGAGAAAATAGTCTTTGCCGTCAATCTTGACCTTCGGGGCAGAGCCGGAGACCTTGATGAAGAGGTTCGTCGGGTAGACCCAGTTGACCTTGTCGTACGGTCGAATCTCCCCCGTCTGCTCATCGTAGTACTCGCCTCGGTTCCCGCTGGGCTGTAGGAGCTGACTCTGCAGCCACCGCAGCACCTCCTCGACCGAATGCTCCCCCTCCCCAAACTGCCGCAGGAGCACCACCAGTCCGGTATCCACCCAGAAGTTCCCCACCGCGTGGTCCCACGCAAGCCGTACCGTTGCAGTGGTGAGAGCGCGCTCCATCGGGCGATATCGCTACGCGGTATGGTCAAAAATACAAACTTCGCCGACGACGGGGGAGGAGTACAAAAGCTCCAACCATGAAAAGTCAAGCATGTCCTCGACATGCAATCGCAATAAACAGCTTACTCCTCTGCGCCGCCGTGTCTGCTGCGACGCGGACGGATTTGAACGATATCAACGGACTCTTTCGTATCATCCACCATAACCGCTTCACCTGTGCGATTCAACTGCCGCAGATAGACTTTCAACTCCCGCGCCATATAGTCATGGCTAAGACGGTTGAGGGAGTCCACATCGTCGCTTGCTGTGACCTTGTGGCAGAGGATAAGGTCGCACTGGCTCAAAACTTCACGGTCAATTGCCCCTGGCTGTTGGGAAGCAATGATGAGTGACAACCCTGGCTGTCTGCCTTCCTTGACCCATTGAATGAGCGGCTCTTTCGCCAACGCCCCCCTGCCTGATGGGACAAACTCCTGCGCCTCGTCAATTGCTAGCCACACCTTTGGGGTCTCCACGGGTATCCCTAGCTCTTCGCGCAACCGTGCATCTCGTCGTTTGCGGAATAGGTCGCGCACCAAGACCGCCAACACCAGATTGCGCAGTCCGAAACGACCGATTTCTAACACGCCCAAGTCAATCACATTCACAGTCCGCGGAGCGAAAACCTCACTCAGTTCGCGGTAGCGGCTGGAGAAGATATCCCATTCGTTTGCCGCTGTTTCCAAGCGCAAGATAAGCGCCTGCACACTGGTCTCTCTCACCTGTGGGTCTGTCTGTAATCGATCGATGATGTCGGGCACGAAGAATTGTACTCCGTTTTGCTGATGGCACCTCTGCACTGCGCGGTAGAGTGCGATGCCCATTGGCTGAGTGATGTCCAGTCCAAACAAGTCAAGCCACCCGTCGGGCGGCACATCGCCAGGATTGATGCGTAACGATTCCACCTGCACACCGCGCTTTTCGAAGGCGGCAATCACATCGGCGCCATAGCGCGCTTGTGGGTCGCCAGGCACCAGTAGGCGCACGGGTACTGCTTGGGCACTCAAGCCCCACTCCCACAACACGCTTTCCTGCTCATGGTTGGGAAGGCTCATCGTGTGGAAGTTGCGCATCGGATCGGCAACGATGACCAGTACATCGTCACGCCGCACTAACTCTTCAAGAAAGACGCCCATTGTGTAAGACTTCCCGCTCCCCCGCTTGCCGCAAATTAGCACAGCACGGGAATGGGAGTCGTCTAAATAAATCTGCTCACCCTCGTTGTTGCGTCCGAGGAAAATCATAGCTTGTTCTTCCCTTTGCTCTGCTGACACACTTGCTGCAAATACACTCGTCCCGCTTCAGTCATCTCCCAGATACCCATTGGTGAATCATCCCGCAGCAAGCCCTCCTTAACCATATTTAGAGGCTCCCACTGTGCCGTGTTAGCCCAACGGATATCTCTTCCCGACGGCAACGGCTTCAAGTCGTCCTCCGCTAAGCAGTCTTTCATCTTTTCATAGGCGATGTTCAACACTTCCTGTACTCGCCCCCCTGCCGCCCAACTGCTCCAGCGCCTCCAAAATTGGCACCCGATAAGCGCATCGAGGTGTTCTGTTAATCGTTCCTCGCGGCCCCCGCCTGCGACGGCGACGCTCACCAAACACCCGCTCAACAATCACCCACTCAGGTACATCCTCGATAGACGCGTTTCCTGCCTCATCCAACCGTTCCCATGCCTCCCGTAGCCGCCGCATTTGTTCCATCAGCCGCTCGACGCGCTCAGTCTTAGCAAGCAGCCGTTGCGCCTCGGCGAAGCGCCCATTCAACGTCGCTTCCCTCACCGCGTCTGCCAGTTGCATCTTTTCGCTGTTCATCGCCTCCAGCAGAGCTTCAAACGCTGCCAATACCTCAGTATTCATGCCGTCTCCCCTTCCCTCTCAATGCGATGCCAAGGCAAGAAGATCATGATTTTCCAACGTTCTGTGTTTCTTTAACGAACTTTTCGAGTTCATCGTATGCGATCCACCAATGGTAGAGCGTTCCGATTATTCCGCCCAGCAGAAGCAACGCACTTAGCGTTATGTTGATAATACCTTTCGACAACTCCCCCCAGTAAATCCAGAGGGACAGAACAATAGAGGCGGCAAATACGATAATATGGACTCTATCCAGAATAGTAAAGAACTTGCGCGGTCTTCTCTCATGGTAACTGGCTGGAATTATCCGACCCAAGTCATCGTCGTTTAGAAACTGCTTCTCGATGCCGATAATCATCATGCGGTTGCGCTCAAACCACTTTCCAGCGTTCACAGCGATATTGATTCCCCAAAATGACGCAAGCGTGGTAAGCCAAGCGGCAAGCGCTGGTTGTTGCTTCCCCAGGGCCCAATGGACACCGAGGATACCAGCATAGATGCCGACAAACTGCCATAACCCCTCCTCCACCCGAGTAATGCTGTTCCAAAGCTGATTGTACAAGTTCAGCAAAAACTGATCACGCTTGTCCATTCGCATCGCAATCTACCTCCTGTTAATTTATTGTAATGCTCAACAAAGGCACTACACTTTCTTCAAACGACAGCCCGCCATGCACGCCCCACTCGTTCGCCCGCAAGTCGCGCCGTAGGTAGGGATACTCAAGCAAGGCAAACTCTTTGCCTTCAAACTCCACATTCAGCACATGCTGGCTGCGCTTGCTATGCTCGTAGTGTCGCGGATGGTCAGCATTGCTGAACTCATAGACCTGCAAGGTATGCTCGTGTGCCCATAAAATTCCGTGGTCGCTTGTGAGATATAACTGCGCTGATATGCCCTTGCCCTCAAACAGGGTTGTCAACCGTTCAAAATTGACGAAAATGTCGGCAACTATCGCTGCCACATTTGGCTTTTCTCGTTGCCGGTGCGCTGCACCATCCAATCCCATGCGAACAATCTGAACAAACGTGCCGGACAACTTCTCGCCATCCAACGCCGCCAGCACATCCTCAAACGATTTGACTTTGTGCACTCGGTCGCCAAAGCCCGCAAACACATGATTGGTCAACGGTTCTCCCAACCTTTCCCAATAAGTAAAACCAAGCAGTCGGTGGAATCCCACATCAAACAGTCGTTGCGCCAGTGGCGGTTTGCCGACAATCCGTATCATACCCTGTTCGGTGATAGAGACACCATCCACCAACACGGGGACGGTATGGCTCAACCACTGGGGCGCGTGTTGCTTCACATCAGCGTACGAGAGTCCGTCCACCAGCATCAAGACTACCGCTTCCGAGTTGGCATGATGAACAATTTCGTTGGCTATCTGCGACTGGCAAAGCATGTTCGCCTTGATGAAGCCGTAGCGCTTCAGCAGCACACGATTAAGTTCAGTGGTCAGTGGGTCATGAGTGCAACGAGCTGCTGGCAAGCGATGTTGCAGAGCAGGTTCAATTTCGGGAGTGAGCATTGGTCTTGTTGGTTGTGGCATGGGCATGTCCAACTCTGCTGCCATCTGCCAAGCGTTTTTAAATATCTGCACATCATCAGGTAGAAAGGCGAGAGACAGCGGATGCATCTCTACCATGACCGGCATCTGCCGTAAGAGGTCTTGCAATTCACTCAAATCCACATTCCGCATGGCTAATCCCGCTTACGTACCTCGATTTCAATATGACCTTTGCGATACAACCCCTTCAGCCATTCAAACAGATCGTTCGTTTTTGTTTCAGACGGCAATTGACGGCGAACCTCTTCCAAGCTGCGGCGTTGGGTGGTCAGGACTTCCAGTAATTTGCCTTCCTCATTGGTTGGTGGTATTTTCTCCGCACGCTTTTTGTCTAATTCGCCCCGAACTTTCTGCAGCCGCTCGTGTATCCCCAACAATTCGTTGCAGTAGCGTTGGAATTCGTCCAAATCTTGAACCAGTTCCTGATTGAGCCGCCGCGCTGCTTCCTGCAAATCCTGTAACACTCGCTGTGCATCGCCGTGTTCTTGATTCGCCTGAATGCCTCGCTCGCGGATGAGATACCCGAACTCGTCGAGCACCCTCTGGGCTACTTCACGTTGCTCGCCGAGCCAGGTTTGCAGCTTTTGCAACACGCCCTGATACAGTACCTGAGAGGACTGTTCGGGGTCCTTGGGGTCGAAAGTAGCTTGTACCATCCGTTGCGGTATCAACCGTCCCAATGCCTGCTCGTATTTCTCTTTGCTCTGATGGAACTCATTGCGCCGCCGATTTTCTTCTGCCGTAATTTCGGCTTCGATTGCGTCTACTTCAGCTTTGAACCGTTCCCAATCCAGCAATGACTCCAACTGCCGCGTGGCAAAATTCTCCATGATGCGATCGGTTACTTCCTCATCAAGCCGTTGGCGTAGAGGACTGCCAAGTTCAAGTCTCTCACGGAGCGCGGTTGCCTTTGCAACAACTTCGCGCCATCGTTGCAATCCCGTCAGATACGGTCGCAGGGCCTGGAGTTCGGTGTCCAGTTGGCGTTTCTCATTCTCCAGTGCTGCGCGCTTGGTAGTGAGGGAGCACAACGCGGTTGCACCGGCGGCTTCTCGTGCTTGTTGATGCAATTGATTGATTTTCTGTTGGAGATGCTGCCACTTCTGGCTGAGTTGGCGGAATCGTTGTCCCAATACCCTGCGCTGGTCGTCTACATGGCGCACGAAACCGACGGCGCCCGTTACTTGCTGCTCCAATTCGCGCGGCTGCAACTCGCCGCTTCGTCGTTCCATCTGGTCTGACAGACTCATCAACTGGTTCGCCAACTCCCGCGCCTTGCCCTTGATGAACTCATCCAGCCGCACCTGGAGTTCGTGCAATTTGCGTTGTGCCGCGTCCAGAGCAACTTCGTCTTCGGGATTAGTGAGATGCTCCCGCGCTTCGCGCAGCAGCCGTTCGTGCTCGCGCAACTCGCCGTGGAAGTAGGCAGCGAGTTGGGTCAATTGCTCCTCTAATTGCTGTGTCTGATGCGATAACTCGTCGGCGTCCAGCGTTCCCGCAAACTCCTGCACCGTGCCATCGGGTTGACGCTCGATGTATTGCCGCAGCGTGAGCAGTTCCAAAGCCTCATCCACCTCGTCGGGCAAGTAGCCTTGCCGCCGTGCAATGTCACGCAAGCGATTCACCTCAATGTACTTGACTGACCTCCTGCGTCCGTCCACCGACACGGTTTTGGTCCGCCCCTCACGCTGCAACGTTTCGCGCAGCAGGGTCTCTAGAGGATGCTCCTTGAACGAGACATGAGCATCACTCTGTTCGCCTCGCCCTTTACCCCAATGGACTTCCAGCACGCCCATCGTTTGCAGGTTACGTGATTGCGACTCAAAAACTGTGTGTGCCCATCCGAACGCCTTAGCTATCTCGTCTTTTGTGCCCGCGAAGGGTTGCCGCCCGCGTCGTTCGGAAAGCGGTCGTTTGCTCAGCGCCTCCCGATAGCGACGCAACTGGTTTTTCCATTCCTTCGTCACCATCAGTGGCTTGTAGTTCGGGTAGAGCTCGGCGCACTTCGTCTCGAACACCGACTCAACGAGCCTCTGCTCCGCACCCGACACTTTAATGCCTTGAACCTGCACTTTGGTGGCATCGCTCGCATCAGGTAAAAGCAACTGCAGGGCGTAACGGTGCAATGCACGCCGATTCGCCTCTATCATCTCACGGTCAGAATCGCTGGTCTCGGGGTGCCTCTGCAACCAACCCCGCATTTGCATCGAAAGTCCCAGCAGCACTTCAGCCGATGTCCGCTCAGGCGCCATAAGGTCCCGCAAGAATGCAAGATCATGGGGAAACTGCCGTCCAAAGGTGCGCTTAAGGTTTAGGTGAAAATCTACACGACGGTCTTGATTGGCGGTAGCAATACGAATAGGTTCCTCTTCGTTGCTGGGAAACTCCAAAAAGAAGCGAAGGTCCAGGTCTATGTCGTCGTCAGGGGGACGGAAGAGGTTAAGGGCGTTCACATACGTACTGACCGAGACGCACACCTTACGATCGGGAAATCGAGAAAACAGCCGCTCGAAGCATCCCTCCAACACCAGGTACACGACGCCGCGTGCGTCGCGGTCAGGGTCCTCCTTATACCCACCAAAGTTGGCGTATTGACCTTGGCCCCGTTTGGGAAAGAGCATCGGCAGAATCTCTCGAAGGAACCCCTCTGCTGCCAATTGCGTCTTCGTCCGATCGTTCCAAACTACGTGCCACTTGGATCGGAAGTCTCGGATGATTTCGTCCAGCAGTGGGCGTGCTTCCGCCCGTTCCTGCAAAGCGACCAACGCGTAGCCTTCAGCTAACTGGGTGATGTGTTCGCCGAGCCATCGCTCCTTGTCTGCCAAATCCTCGATAACTGAATACAACCCGCCTGCCTTGCTCTCGTCTACCCCTCGCGGAAACGCAGCGAGCAACTTCACCGCCTCCTGGCGCTGTTTGTCCTTTACGGCAGGTAGTTCCAGTAGCCGATGTAACGTGCTGGTGAGTTTCGCCTCTCGCCCTTCAAAGACGATATGTCCCTGAAGATAATCCTCCATCAAGTCGATCGGCGTATAGGGGCGACGATTCTTTTGATAGTGCTGGACAATCCGCTTGAAAGCATTGATGACCGTGCGCGGTCCGTTACTCAAGTCCTTACGCTCGCATAGCTGTCCTAATGCTTCCAGAGTTCGCTCTTCTATAGCGTGCATTGCTGCTTCGTCGCCAAAGGATTGGCATAGGTGGTTCCAAAGCGCTTTAGGGAACTCGCGCCCGTAAGCGTCCTGCAGTTGTAGCGCTGTACCCCGTTCACGCATACGCTGCATAATGTCGCCTGCCTGCTCTTCGATAACGGTTTCTGTGGGATTAACGGGCATTGCCAAGATGAGCCCAAGTGGTTGATTCGCCATCGCGCGAATGCCCTTCACCAGCTCACTGAGGGTCTGAATCGCTTCGTGGACGCCTGCCTCCTCGGTGCGCAAGAATTCCTGGCTTTCATCCGCGAATATGACCATGCCTTTGAAGCCCGCCCGCACTGCCAGCTCCGTTGCCTCCCTCAAAAAGGAGAGCAATGAATCGGTCGTTGTCAAATCACGCCGCTGGGCGAGGTGCTCGCGTACAATCGCAAGCGCCTTGTTTTTGGGAATGCCCTGCTTCGAGGCAATCTCTTCAGCCAGCTCATCAACAGAGCGCTCGGCATATTCCTGGTAAACGGCGTCCAGTTGGGGTAGCAGGGTGGGTTGTGTGTGCTGTAGCTGATACGTCAGCCAGCCTTTGGTCGCCTGCATGATGTCTTTGAGTTGGCGGAAGATAAAGGGTGGAATAGCCACTATACCACTGTTTAAGCACCGCTTCCACAGATAGATTGCCGTCGCCGTTTTGCCATAGCCATAGTCCGCTGAAAGATAGCCCGTTACGAATTTGCCCGCTCGCAATTCGCCAATGAGCTTTTGTTCCACCTGCTTGACCGCTTCGATCACGAAGTAGGCTTCCGCGTAAGGCTCGTAGCGGGTGCGGACGGCATCAGGCTGTTGTTCCAACTCCTCTGCCCGTGCTGTGTCCACAATCGCGCGTAAGGCATCCAGCCGCTTCCATAGCTTCTGCATCGCTGGAACCTCCTCAGTCATTCAAGGGCAAGGGGCTGACCATATTCCACAAACTCTGTGGTGTATCGCTGTAGGGCACTACACTAATGCTGCGAAGGTTGACAGCGACTTTTTGAATATCGTCTGCACTCAACTGTAACTGCACTCCAGCTATTTGCTCTTGCACAGGCTCCGTGCTAATAAGCACGACTTTGTCATAGCCAGAGTCACGGCATCGATGCAGGGCTTCTCGAACGGCTATTCGACGCCAGTTTGAATTATCCACTATGACAACGCGCGATAGGCGCGCGGGCTCGACATCCTCCAAGCGCGGCGTATACACTGCCAGACGCTGTGCGTGAAGCACCCAGCCAATGAAGGTTTTCCCTACGCCGTGGGCTCCCCACAGATTGAGCTCGTCCAGAAACTCCAGCCGTTCGCGCAGCAGCTCAATCGCGATTCGCTGACTCGGCGTCAGCCAGTCTACGTTCGCATGCCGCCGGATACGGTTCAGAATTTCCACGAACCGATTCATCGTTAGCTACCCTCTGGCAGAGTCGGCACAGGGCAGGGACGCGCCAGCAGAATCCACCGCCCGAAGCCACCCTCTGTGCCGTAGTCGAAGATGCCACCGCGATCATAGTCACTGGTACGCTTCGTCATCATCAGCACATTCTCCAAGCCAGCCGGATCAAGGGCACACAATTTGCAGAGCTGCTCAATGCGTTCGGGCGTGAGGAACACTCGCACGCCGTGAGCAGTGCCGTGCTTGCGGTAGATAAAGTCCACCGCCCACAGGAACAACGGTGTGGGACAAAAGTGGCGGCGGCGAAAGCGGTTGCTTTTGCTTTGACTCTCCACAACGGGCGGTTCTAGCGCTCGCAGCCAGTTCAGCACGCCCCGCACGCTGTCGTGGCTAAAAGCAATTTTCTCAACGGGCACACCAAATTTCTGCGACGCCTCATCCACGACTGTCCCAACCAGTTCTGCCATCGTCTGCCCGTTTACCATACAATCATCCTTTGTCCACAAAGCGTCCACCACACGCGCGTAAGCCCAAGAGAAGTGCTTCGCCGAGTCAAAAACGTGTGCTGTATAGAGCAGGCAATGTATCGCTTCAGAAAACAAGGTGGGGAATTGCCGAGCGAGTTGGTAGAATTGTCTGCCTAATTCGGTAAGCGAAGTATTCTCGAACAGCCCCAACTGGCGAACGAATGGCAACATAACTTTCTCAAGCACGCTCCTCCTGAGTCCACAATTCATAGCCAGTTGAGCCGGATCGGCTGTGCCATCTGCTCCTGCATACAGGATTGCCCGCAATCGCTCAGGAGTCAGGTTTTGTTGGACGTGGAAGGACAAACGCTTTGCCATCCCCAACTCCCTCGTAAGTGTTCGAGGGTATCCAGCATCACTGCCAAATTATGCAAGATGCGGTTCATGCGTCGGCGCCGCAAAAGCTTCAAGTCGTTGCAGAATGGGCATTTATGTCCACTTCGTCTCCTCTGATACTCCAGTCCCAAAAGTGTTGTCTCGAAGGAACGCACTGCCGTGACGTGCAATTGCCGTCCCCCTGGGAAAAACACGTTACCAAACCCTCCCGCTTTCCACCAGCCCGCGCTGTCGAAGCTGGTAGGGAGGATATTGGCTTTGGCAAGGCGCATAAGGTGGCTGGGGCTACCGATTCCGAAGATATGCACATACAAACCATGTTCGCGCGCGAGCGTTTGAACAAGGCGTAAGAGCTTTAGGCTGCGTTGCGAGACAAGGTTGATAGTGCCGTTCGGACCGGAGGTTCCGAAACTACCAAAGCCTATATAGCGTATTCCCATCTCTGCATAGGCTTCTATACAGCGGCGCACCTGGTCCTCGGTGCGACCATGTACGACTCCGATCGCTTTCGCCACAAAGTCATCGGGCATCATCCGCACAAACAGCCGTGCAAAGTCTATGGTTTCACGTACTTTAAACTCTGCTTCCCATTCACTATCTGTGGAGCGTAAAACATGATCGGGTAGGACGTACCAATCCGCCCAGTTGTTCTCCCGGTAAAAGCGCAGAAGACGGTCAAACAGCTCCTCGTAGCTCGTTTTGCCCATTTGCACCTGATAGCCACCGCTATCGAACATGACGACACTACCGAGCTCCTCTTTGAGTTGGCGGATAAGATGAATAGCGGAGCGTTGGCAGAATAGAGGGGTGAAAATCATCTGAGCAAACGGGTTGCGTGTGTCACCGCTCTCCTGCCAGAGATGAACAACCCGGCGTATCTCGTTGGTCTGGTGTGTAACCGTAAGGAAGAACGCGGGGCATGAGGATTCCAATTGCTCTCCCGCTTGCTGAACGGATGAGCGGACCGGCTTTTCCCAGACAGCGAGTGGGCGCCGCTTCCCCGCCTCGACGGCGACGCGCGTGAAGCCCAGTCGGGCGTAGAAGCCATTTGCGGGCAAATCCAACGGACACTTGAGGCGGACGCCATTTTGATGAGCTCGCAGAGCCTCGCTTTCAACGGCTTCGACTAAAACCCGTCCTACGCCTTGCCTGCGACTCTCCCTGGTTATACATAATTCGTGAATAGTCGTCCATCCATCACGGCGGTGGTGAAAGCTCACAAACCCGATAACCCTGCCTTGTTGCTCGGCGATGAGGAGCTCCCCTCGACGCATCCGTTCTTCCAAGCTTGCCCGCAACACGAAGCCTATCGCGTCGCGGTTGTTATCCGCGAGTCGCTTGATTGCCTCTATGTCCTTTTCATGAGCCCATCGTACTTTCATCAATGTCATAGTCACGCAAACACTACTTGGCGTCAATCGTCGCCCCTGCCTTTTCCCCCGCCTTTGAGTCGGCTAAAAAGCCACGCGAGCACGCCTTCAATTTCGTACTCCCCCTCCCCAAACTGCCGCAGGAGCACCACCAGTCCGGTATCCACCCAGAAGTTCCCCACCGCGTGGTCCCACGCAAGCCGTACCGTTGCAGTGGTGAGAGCTCGCTCCATCGGGCAATATCGCTACGTGGTGTGGTCAAAAATACAAACTTCGCCGACGACGGGGGAGGCGTACAGAAGCCGGCGCGCCTTGCCGTGCAGGGCGTGTGCAATGGCTAAGTACATCCAGATTGGTGCCTGCCCGGTAAGCACGACCTCATTGCCTTCGCCGGCCAATCCC
>Ga0079997_112445_pt1 | contig 20119 bp, 19 predicted proteins | sample PerSpoCPS_CMetaG_FD_69200 | JGI IMG/M metagenome (GOLD analysis project Ga0079997, IMG submission 69200) | Archaeal communities from Yellowstone National Park, Wyoming, USA - Perpetual Spouter C (PS_C) MetaG (SPADES assembly) (version 2) | ecosystem: Environmental > Aquatic > Thermal springs >... | reverse complement strand
CCGCATCGACGGCACCGGTAAGTCCGGGTCTCCTGAATCATGGCACCCCTCCGAGGGAGGATTCCCTTTATGATACATCACTTACAAAACGATCGCTACCAAAGTCTTCACGTGCGGGTGACGATCATCGCCAGGCAGAGGAGAAGAAGATACGCCAGGGCAGTCCCAAAAAACTGTCGGGCCGTCGTCCAGGTCGGCCGGCGGGCAAATCGAAGGCCGGTACCCGTCAGCCAGAGGCCCAGTATCCCGGCCACTGGCAGGTAGAGGGGACCCGTCATGCCCAGCCAAAAGGGGAAGGTCCCGAGCAGGCCCAAGCCGAGGGTGAGGGTAGCCAGCAGGGTAGGAACGCGGTCCTCATGGGCCGGCAAGAGGACGAAGCCAGCCCGGCGAATGTCGTCTCGGTACATCCAGGCGATGGTCATGAGGTGGGGCCACTGCCAGAGCCACAGGAGGGCAAACAACAGCCATCCCCCGGGGCCGATTCGGTCTGAGGCGGCGGACCATCCGATCAGGGGCGGGATCGCTCCAGCGATGGCGCCGGGGACGTTGCACAGCCAAGTCACCCGCTTGAGAGGCGTATAGATAAAAACGTAGGTCAGCCAGGCGATGAGGGCCCATACGAGGGGACGGCTCCCTACCATCCCCAGAAGGACCGACCCCAGGACCGACAGACCGACCCCATAAGCGAGGCCCCATGCCGGGGGAATGCGACCGGCCGGGAGCGGGCGGTGACGAGTCCGTTCCATCTGGGCATCGGCGTCCCGCTCAACGTACTGGTTCAGGGCACCCGCACCGGCCGTGACGAGGACCGTCCCCAGGAGGGCTCCCCAGAATGGTAGACTCGGCACTTCGCCACCCGCCATCCAATACCCCAGGGCCGCCGTCAGCACGACGAAGGTCGTGATCCCCGCTTTGCCCAGCACCGCCAGGTCGCGCAAGCTTATCCAAATCCGTTCGGCCGCCCGTAATGTCACGGCCTGCATGCCGTCTCGACTCCCCTTAGGCGGAGCGCCAGGAAAGTCCCCGTCGCCAGAAGCAGGGCACCCGCCATGACATGAAGGGTCGTCGGGAGCCAATGCCGAGTCCACCAGATCAGCCATCCGCCCAGGATTATCTGGAGAGCCCAACCGTACATCAAGATCCGGGCCGCTCCGGCGATGGCCCGGACGTTCCGGAATCGGCGAATCGCCGGGATGCCAACAGCATGGATGGCGATCCCTACCAGCAAAGCACCCCCCCGATGGATCATGTGAATCCAAATTTTAGGAGCCAAGTAAGGAACTTGAAACCACTCTGCCGGCGGCCACAGATGCCCATATGCCAGGGGGAAGTCCGGAACGGCCAGACCGGCCCCCATATGGCGTACGACGGCACCGATGAGGATTTGGAGATAGAGGACTCCGATGAGACCGAAAGCCCATGGAGACAGTCGGCGTCCTCTCGCAGAGACACTCGTCTCACCGGCCGACGTCACCGGCGTCAACTTCACGGCCAAGCTGACCATCGCCGCCAGGGTCGCCTGGGCCAGACCCGCATGGGCCACGGATATGGGCAGGGGCAGTTCGTAAAGGACTGTGATACCACCCAGCACGGCTTGAACGACCAGAAGACCCCAGGTCCCCAGAGCCCAGTAGCGGACCTGGCGTGCAGGGACCGATCGCCAGGTCCAGATGAATAGGGTCGTCATCATTATAAAAACAATGCCCGCTATGACCCGGTGCGTGTACTCAAAGGCAATGCCTCCTTCCCAGTGGGGCGGGACAGGACGGCCATAGGCCAAGGGCCAATCCGGAATCGAGAGACCCGAACCCGTCGTCGTCACCAGACTTCCGACGCCGATTAAGAACCACGCGGCGGCCGCTACGATCCACGCAAAGCGGTGAAGCGTCATCCGTGCACCTATGGACCTTCATATTGTCAAAGTTCGTAGGAGTCTGCTCGAAGATGTCGAGCCGTATCTCACCGGCCCATACATCGAAGTGACGAGTAACGAGTGATAATCCATTGTCCTACTACTGCCTTGTTAAGATATGGATGCAGGATACAGGATGCATGATGCAGGATAAAAATGGCTCGGATTCCGCTTACCTGGTACCTGGCACCTCTGCACCATTCTCACATTTCAAATCTTAACGGAGCACTACCGTACTCCACGTTGGACACACTTGCCAAGACGCTACTAAATCGGTTTGGGAGAGACTTCACTTCCTCGAGGTAATAAGGAGTTCCCCCAGCCGGGCCATAATCTCCGTATGTCGCCGGTCCATTTCCCGAAGGAAGGCGATTAAGTCCTCGTGCTGGCGGAGTGCTTGGGCCTGGAAGGATTCGATAAGATTCCGGGTCGTCTGGATGTCGGCCTGGATGGCCGCCAGGAGGGCTTGGGCGTTTTCGTGCTGACGGGCCGTCTGGGCCTGGAAGGATTCGATGAGGGCCCGGGTGTCCTCATGCTGACGAGCCGTTTGGGCCTGGAAAGATTCGATAAGGGCTCGAGTGGCCTCGTGTTGGCGGTCTGCCTGAGCTTGGAAAGACTCGATATGGGCTCGGGCCGTCTGGATGTCGGCCTCGATAGACCGCATCAGCATTCGGTTGGCCCGCCCATTGTAGAAAACGCCGTATATCGTTAAGGCCAGCCCCAACAGGGAGGCCAAGATTCCCGCCCAGCCGGCTATCTCCATGGGATCTCCTCAAAGGTGGGGCGGGGTGCTCATTGCCCCGCCCCACGATTCCACTGGACGGCCGGTCATTTCCGACGAAAGACGGGTCGGACGATCAGGTCGTCGCCGGTAATCTTCAGTTCCTGCAGGATGAAGCCCGGGTTCAACTCGGCCTTTTCGGTACCCGTGTATGTGAAGTCCACCGTTACCGTGGCCCCGGCTTTCACCTCGACGTCTTGGGTCACGGCACCGTATTTTTCATGCCAGGCCTGAAGAACGTACTTGCCCGGGGGCACATTTTGAATCTTGAAGGTCCCGTCGTCTCCAGTAACGGCAAAGAAGGGGTGGGGCACGACGCCCACGTAGCCGATCATCCAGGGGTGAACGTCACACTTGATCTGGAGCATGACTTCTTCGGCTTTGAGTTGGAAGTCGTTGGTCATCCCCTGAACGGGCTGAGCGACATTGAAGGAATTTCCCTTCTGGGACCAGGCGTGAACGTTATGGAGCGTGGGGTCGCTATTCTTCACCCGCAGGGTCTGGCCCAGCATGACGCCCGTCACCCGCGGATGGTAAATACAGCCCTGCTGATCGATCAGGGCCGGTTCCTTTGGCGGTGAGAAGGTCTTACCCTCTAAACCGCTCTTGATGTGGACGAACACGTTCTTGAGGGTGTTGTTGGGATTGACGACCACGACCTCTTGGTAGACCTTCTTACCGGCGTTGATCTTCAGACAGTTCGGGTCGGCACCCATCTGGATCAGCCGATTCGGCGGAGCCGTGCCGGTGAAGTTGACCTTGCCGGTGATGGTGCCTCCGGCCTGGCCGTAGGCCGACAGAGACCCACCGAACAGGAGGGCCACACAACTTAGGATGAGGAAACGGCACTTCATTTTTTACCTCCTCATTGTGATAATTATGCGACAAAGTCCCTTACCGGACAGAGAAACAGACGGCCCCCTTCAACGTTCGATCACGGCCCCCAGGCCCTTGATCCGGTTTTCGGCCCATTTCGGTGGCCGACCGGATCGTCCTGTGTCACCTGAACCCGTCGTCCTCTGCTCCAGAGGGGGGCTCCCATCCCTTCCATCCGGGCGTCCTAATTATCGTTCATCGTCCCAGGCTTGGGACTTTGCACATACGAGTGCAACTTTCGTGCCAGTACCCCCTCGGAGATCCGAAACAGCCGTCCCGTGGAGGGGTGTCCTGCAGGGCCTGAAAGGGGAAGGGCCCCAGGCCGTCAGTCGAGGGGTTCGGTCCGACCGGTCGGATCGTCCGTAGGACGGGGACGGCCCCAGGGGACTCCCGAGAAGCCCAGGAGTCGTCGGACCGTCGTACCCCGGGCCCGAGCCTGCAGACGTAAAATCTGAAGAGCCGCGGCGCCCACCAGCAGGTACGGGGTGATCAGTAAAAAGAGAATGGCCTGATTGAATCCCCGGGCCATCCGCTGACCTTCCGGCGACTGGACCAGCCCGGTCCGACACATCGCACACTGAGACCACGCCGATGTCGTCAGCCCCATGAGCAAGACGAGGGTGAGTCCGAGAGTCCATCCTCGTTGGCCGCTCATCGGTCTCTCCACGGAGTTTCCAGAGATCAGGAAGCCCCGGAGAGGTGCAAGACCCTCAATCCGTCCGGAGAGATGAGGGCAAAGAGAACAGCGCCCGTGATCAAGAGGCCGACGATAACGGTCACGATAAGGTTCAGCCGTTCAAACCGCAGGTGCATGAAATTGCCAGCAATGAAGGCGGCCTTCGTCAGCATGAAGATGACCAGGGCCAGGACCAAAAAGAATCGGGGCATGTGCAGGACCTCAAAGCCGATCATGAGGATTGTCAGGATGAGGAGCCAGAACCAAGTGACCCAGTATAGCCGGTATCCGCCGTGGACGTGTTCCTTCTCGGCCATCGTCCCGACTCCTGTCACAGGAGGTAAAAGAGGGTAAAGATGAAGACCCACACGAGGTCCACGAAGTGCCAGTACAGGCCCGCTACCTCGACGCCCTCGGGGGTCGCCTTCCCGAGGAGTGTCCGAATCAGGGTGACCGTCAGGATGATGACGCCGGAGAAGACGTGAGACCCATGAAAGCCCGTCAGGACAAAGAAACACGCCGTGAAGTGGGGAACGCCCCAGGGATTGGTATACAGGCGAGCTCCCTCTTGAATCAAGTGGGTCCACTCATAGGCCTGGCACCCCAAGAAGGTCAGACCCCCCAGGATCGTCAGGGCCAGACCCCGGACGATCCACCGCCGATCCCCCTGCCGGGCCGCCCCGACGGCCGTCCCCATCGTGGCACTACTCGTGATGAGGACGAACGTCATAAAGGCGATGAAGGGTATGTAAAAGACCTCGGATCGGTCCGGCCAGGTGGGGCTGGCCAGCCGCAAAAAGCCGTAGCCGGCCAGTAGGCCCGCAAAGAGGAGGCCGTCTGTGATGATGAAGATCCACATCATCAGCTTGCGCCAGCTCACCCCGAAGGGGGAGACGCCTCCGCTCCATACGGATTCCGCCACGTGCGTCTCGGCCATGCGAACCTCCTTTACGCAGAAAGTACCGTGTCGAGGTGACGGCGGGACGACGGGATGGGGGATCGGCTCCCCGCGACTCCCGTCGTCTCGCCCTCACACGACAAACAGGAGGCCAAATAAGTAGACCCACAGGAGGTCTACAAAGTGCCAGTATGTCGCACAGAGACCGACGGCCGGATGGTAGGGCGTGTACCGCTCCTGCCAGGCCCGGATCAGGACGACCGTCAAAGCGATCAGGCCGCCCAGTAGGTGAAGCCCGTGAACGGCCGTCAAAAGATAAAAGAACGAGCTGTGGGGGTTCGTGGGCAAGAAGATCCCCTGCCGGGCCAGGTCCCGCCAGGCCAGGACTTGACCCCCCAGGAAGGCCATGCCCAGGACCATCGTGACCGTAAGCCATCGCTTCAGAGCGCCCAACTTCCATGCCCGAAGAGCCCGACGGGCGACCTCCATCGTTGCGCTACTTCCCAGCAGGACCAGCGTGTTCACCCACAGGATAGGGGGGAGGGGAATCGATGCCCACCCCCCAGCGGCCCGACGGGCCAGGTAGGCGCTGGTAAAGCCGGCAAACAGCATCGTAATGGTCACCAGCAAGGCCCAGAGGCCGATCTGCTTTGTGTGAACCGGAAGGGCCCCGCCTTCCGCCTCGGGCTCCGTCGGGGAGTCTCCATTCCCCCCGCCCAGCCCGACGACGTCCACGACATCCGATCCCGAACCTCGGACTCGGGTCTTCCGAACCATGCCTTTGGCCTTCTGAAAGAGTCGGCGCCCCCCTTCTCACGAGCGGGGCTTGGACCTTTTATCTTAGGCCCGCATCTCGGCTACGTCTACGCCCCGACGGTCTTCACCTCGGCGGGGGCCACATTCTGAGGAAGATAGTCCTCGGCGACCCCGGGGACGCTGTACTCGTAGGGACCCCGGTAGACGACGGGGAGGGGGCCCCGCCAGTTGCCGTGAGGAGCCGGCGACTCAGTCGTCCACTCCAGGGTGTTGGCCCGCCAGGGATTCCGGTCTGCCCTCTTTCCCCGGAAGATGCTCCACACGAAGTTGAACACGAATATCAGCTGGGCCGCTCCGAGGATAAAGGCACTGACGCTGATAAGGTGGTTGATGGGCTGGAGGGGCTTGAACAGGTCGTATTGGGTCGGGTCGTAGATGCGTCGCATCATCCCCCGGAGGCCCAAAAAGTGCATCGGGAAGAAGGTCAGGTAGTAAGTCACGAAGGTCAGCCAGAAATGGATCTTCCCCAGGGTCTCATCCATCATTCGGCCAAACATCTTGGGGAACCAATAGTAGGTCGCCGCAAAGACCCCAAAGAGGGCCGCCCCGGCCATGATCAGGTGAAAGTGGGCAACGACAAAGTATGTGTCGTGGAGTTGAATGTCGATAGAAGACTGGCCGAGCCAGACGCCGCTGAGGCCCCCGCTGATAAAGAGCGACACGATCCCCAGGGCGAACAGCATCGGTGTCGTAAAGTGGATCTTGGCCCGCCATAGGGTCGCCAGCCAGTTGAAGACCTTAACGGCCGAGGGCACGGCGATAAGGAGCGTAAACACGGCGAAGGCCATCCCGAGATAGGGGCTCATCCCGCTGACGAACATGTGGTGACCCCAGACAAGGAAACTCAGGGTCGAGATGGCCAGGATGGCATAAACCATCGCCCGGTAACTGAAGATGGGCTTACGAGCAAACACGGAGATAATGTCCGAAGCAAAGCCCATCGCCGGGAGCATGAGGATGTAAACTTCTGGATGGCCCAGGAACCAGAATAGGTGTTGCCAGAGCAGGGGAGACCCGCCCTGATGAGGCGCCAGCTTGTCTGCAATGACGACCCCCGACGGGACGAAGAAGCTGGTCCCAAAGTGACGGTCAAAGAGGAGCATAATGGCGCCCGCCGTCAAGGCCGGGAAGGAAAGCAGGCCCAGGATGGCCACGCAGAACATCGCCCAGATCGTCAAAGGCAGGCGGAACATCGACATCCCACGCGTGCGCAGGTTCAGGATCGTCGTCACGAAGTTGAGTCCCCCCATCGTAAAGGAGGCAATGAAGAAGACCATCCCGACGATCCAGAGCGTCTGGCCCCACTGAGAGCCGGGGATGGCCTCCCGTAGGGCGCTCAGGGGCGGGTAGGCCGTCCAGCCGGCGGCGGCCGCCCCACCGGCGACAAAGAAAGAGGCCAGCATCACGAGACACCCTACGAAGAAGGTCCAGTAGGACATCATGTTGAGGAACGGGAAAGCCATGTCCCGGGCCCCGATCTGGAGAGGGATCAGAAAGTTGCCGAAGCCGCTGACGGGTGCCGTCGACATGACAAAGAAGACCATCAGCGTCCCGTGCATTGTGAACAACATCGGGTAGTACTCCGGCCGCATAATGCCGTTGGGGTCATAAAGGCCCGGTAGGATTTTGTGAAGCCACGGTTGGGCGGCCTGGGGCCAGGCCAGTTGGATACGGATTAACATCGCCAACAGGCCGGCCACCAGCATCATGAACAGGGCCGTCAGGTAATACTGGATCCCGATGACCTTGTGGTCCAGGCTGAAAATGTAACGCCGGAGGAAGCTCTGGGGCGCTTCGTGGTTGCCCTCGTGTCCGTGATGCATGGTCACTTCTCCGCTAAGGGTCAAGATTCGGGGGCGGCGGGGGTTCTGGCCCCCGAATTCGCAAGAAGGCAGTAAGGCCCTAAGGCCGTAAGGCTATACAGCCGTACGGCCATGATCCGGGTATGGGATTCGTAGAATCGCCGAACCAACCCATCATCCCTATTAGGAGTGACGGAGTGACGAAGTAACGGAGTGACGATAAGTAGCTCGGATGCCATGACTTCTACTTACGTTACCTCGTCCCTCCGTTACTCATGAATAACCCCCTCTCGGGCGGGACTTAGTTCAGTAACCCCGCTTTTCCCGCTCCTCGTCCCTCGTGACTCGTCACTCACCTTACTGGCCTCCCCACGTCGGCAGGCTCGCCAGCGTCTCGGCAAATTCTTCCGGGGTCTGGACGATCACGAAACCCCGCATCCGATAGTGCCCCAGGCCGCAGTGCTCAGCACAGGCCAGCTCATACATGCCCGGCCGGGTCGGGGTAAACCAGATATCGATGTTCATCCCCGGAACGGCGTCCTGCTTGACCCGGAAGTTGGGTAAGAAAAAGCTGTGGATGACGTCCTTGGACCGAATCCGCACGCGGACGGGGCGTCCGACCGGCAAGTACAGCTGGTTCACGAGAAGGATATCGTCGGCGCTGTGGGGGTCCCGGTCGTCGATACCCAGAGGATTGTCGACGGTGATCAAACGGGGGTCCGTCCGCCCGAACACGCCGTCTTGCCCGGGATAGCGGATATTCCAGGCAAACTGCTGGCCGGTGACCTCGACGAGCAGGGCGTCATCCGGGGGTGGGGAGTAGATGTGTGCCCACAGCCGTAGGGCCCCAAGGACCAAGATCGTCATCACCCCGGCCGTCACGACCGTCCACGTAAACTCCAGGCGGGGGTTGTCATGCCAGTAGGCGGCCTGTCGACCTTCCCGGGCTCGGAATCGCCAAGCAAATAGGGCCAGGAGGACTTGGGTCAAGATGAAAGCTCCGCCCGTCACGGCCAAGGTCAGGTAAATCCGGTGGTCGATGGCCGAACGGTCGGCGGCCAAGTCCGGAAGCCAGGGCCGGCTGAAGGCCCAAACGGCCACGACTACGAGGAGGAGCGTAAAGCCTGCAAATAAAAGCGCTTGCATACGCCCCATCGATGTCCTCTCCTGCAAGATCACCGACTCAGGTACCCAGTACCGGGCCGGGTCGGGCTTAAGCTCACGGGGTCCGGGGAAAGGTGCTGTATACTAAGCCCCTCCTTTACCCCCGTCAAGGGTCCGCGGGAGAAGCTTGTCGGAGCACCATGAGCCTATCGGGAACGACCCGGGTCCTTCGGACGGCTAACAGGACAATAGCATACTGAAAAATGTCCCTCGGTCCAAATGAACCCGGTCTCCGCGAGAAGGGCCGTACTATAGCGGTAGAGCGGCCCATCCGCCCCGGCCCGTCGGGTCGTCCTCAAATCATCACTTCCTGTAGAGCGGCTCGGAGGCGCTCGATGTCCCGGGTCCGGCGGCCCGTCGGGTGGGCGTGAAGCGCTCGGACCTTTTGATTCATCTCGTGAAGCCGCTCGGCCATATTCTCCATAAGGTACCACACGAAGCGCAGGACCGCGGGGTCACCCTGCAGGTAGGCCTGCCTCAGCCAGGCACCGTCCAGGCTAAGGGCCTGAACCGGCGTCCGGGCCTGGACCGTCGCCGAACGGGGTGTCTGAAGGACCCATCCGACCTCACCCAAGACGGTCGGGGCTTCCCGGACGGCGATGGGCTCGCTGTCGCCTTCCAGCCAGACCTCGACCTGACCTTCGATCAGGAGGAAAACCCGGTCCGAAGGCTCGCCCACGCGCATCAGGACAGCCCCCGCCGCATAAGCTCGAACCTCCCCGTGAGCCTTCAAGGCCTCGATTGGATCGAGGACCGACGTCTTGGGTGTCATAGCCACCTCGGTCTGTCATGGAGACGATCGATGCAGGATGGAAGGGATGATGGATGCAGGATACAGGATGCACGATGCAGGATAGGAAGGGTTTGGATCCTGGCTACCCGGTACCCAGAACCTGGTACCTGACACCCATGCCCCATTCCCCCATTTCAAATCTTAACAGAGCAGTAGTGCTTTGTTAAGATTTGAGATGTGGGAATGGTGCCAGGTACCAAGTCCCGGGTACCAGGTAAGCGGAATCCGAGCCATTTTTATCCTGCATCGTGCATCCTGTATCCTGCATCCATATCTTAACAGAGCAGTAGAACCCACAGCCCTGATCTCCGAGCTCCTCATCGTCACTCCGTCACTTCGTCACCCCGTCACTTCTATTCACTGGAGTCCCCGAAGGGCCGTTGCCCGAGCGACCCGGCCGACGGCCAAGGCATAGGCGGCCGTCCGAAGGTCACACTTCAGCCGTTCGGCCATCGTCCAAACGTCTTGGAAGCTCTGCCGCAGGACGGATTCCAGCTCCGCGTAGACCCGGGTCGCCGGCCATCGGAACTGTTGAAGGTTCTGGGTCCACTCAAAGTACGACACGGTCACGCCCCCCGCATTGGCCAGGATGTCAGGGACGACGGTCACGCCCCGCCGCTGAAAGATGGCGTCGGCCTCGGCCGTCGTCGGGGCATTGGCCCCCTCCAGGATGATGCGGGCCCGGACGTCGCCGGCGTTGTCCTTGGTCAGGACATTCCCCAAAGCGGCCGGGATCAGGACGTCGCAGTCCAGGGTCAGGAGCTGTTCATTGGAGATGGCCTCCCCCTCGGGACACCCCTTGAGGAGACGATGTCGCTGGACCCAATCGATGAGACGGGGGATGGGCAGGCCGTCCGGGCGGTAGAGGCCGCCGCTGACGTCACTGACGGCGACGACTCGGGCACCCGCTTCGTAGAAACACAGGGCCGCGAAACTTCCCACGTTGCCGAAGCCCTGGACGGCCACCCGCAGACCGGTCAGGTCGCCTCCGACCTTCTCCAGATAGGCCCGGAGGACATAGAGGAGACCCCGTCCCGTGGCGTCCAGCCGGCCCTCGGAACCGTGGAGCTCGACGGGTTTGCCCGTCACGACGGCCGGCTGGAATCCGTAGTATTTGCTGTATTCGTCCATGACCCAGGCCATGACCTGGGGGTTCGTATTCACGTCGGGTGCCGGAATATCCGTATAAGGTCCGATGAACTCTCGAATCCGACTGATGAACTTCCGGGTCGCCCGCTCGACCTCGGCCGACGAGTACTGGTCCGGGTCAAAGGCGATACCGCCCTTTCCACCCCCAAAGGGGATGTTCACGACCGCCGTCTTCCAGGTCATCAGGGACGCCAAGGCAATGACTTCGTCCTCGTCGACTGTCGGGTGATACCGCAGGCCCCCCTTGCAGGGACCCCGGGCATTGTTGTGCTGGACCCGATAGCCCACCAGGGTTTCGACTTCCCCGTCGTCCCGCTCGAAGGCGACCTCGACCTTCACGGTCCGGTCCGGGTTCATCAGGAGGCGGACGATGCGGTCCGGGATGTTCAGCCGCTGAGCGGCTTGACGGACATAGAATTGAACATATTCGAGGCTCGACATGGGGTGGTCCCTCCCCGCAGGAGCAGAAGGGGGTACCTCAAGGATACCAGATTATGGCGGGAGGACGCAAAGCAGTGGATGCAGGATACAGGATGCATACCCGATGGGCGCGTTGGGCTCGGTCTTCGGTGTTCGGCCCTCGGCGTCGATTCGGTACCCGGCACCGGTCTTCGAAAACGCGCCCACGGGGTATGCATGATGTAGTGCTCTGTTAAGATATGGATGCAGGATACAGGATGCACGATGCAGGATAAAAATGGCTCGGATTCCGCTTACCTGGTACCCGGGACCTGGTACCTGGCACCATTCCCACATCTCAAATCTTAACAAAGCAGCAGTAGTGCCTTGTTAAGGCATGGATGCAGGATACAGGATGCACGATGCAGGATAGGAAGGGTTTGGATCCTGGCTACCCGGTACCCGGAACCTGGTACCTGACACCCATGCCCCATTCCCCCATTTCAAATCTTAACAGAGCAGTAGCATAGGATACGGATTCGGATCTCGGGTGTCCGGTATCCGGGCCCCATACTCGTCACGACCCTCTTAAAAACGCCAGCCAGGCCTGTAGGGCCCGGCCCCGGTGACTGACGGCATTTTTCTCCTCGACGGTCAACTCGGCAAAGGTTTTCCCCAGGGGCGGGTAAAAAAAGATGGGGTCGTAGCCGAATCCGCCCTCTCCCCGGGGAGCCTCGGCGATGCGGCCCTCGACGCGAACCTCCGTCTCCCAGAGGATACGGTCCGCCTCGGCGAAGACCAGGGCACAGACGAACCAGGCCTTCCGCTGGTCCGGCGGGAGGCCTCGCATCTGTTCGACGATCCATTGGTTCTTTTCGGCCTGGGTCATCGTGCCGTGACCCCAGCGGGCGCTGTGGACGCCCGGGAAGCCGCCCAGGGCCTCCACGACGAGGCCCGAGTCGTCGGCCAGGGTCGGGCAGTGGAGGAGAGGCGCATAGTACAGAGCCTTGTGACGGGCGTTTTCCAGGAAGGTCGCCCCCTGCTCTTCCGGTTCGGGGACGTCCAGGTCCAGGCCGGACCGGATCTCGACGGCCAGGCCGGCCGCTTCCAGAAAGCGCTGGATTTCCTGGACTTTATGGGGATTCCGGGTCGCCAGTCCGATGACGGGGTATGGCATGGTCACAGACGGGTGACGAGTGACGGGTAACGAGTAGTGCTCTGTTAAGATTGGATGCAGGATACAGGATGCATGATGCAGGATAGCTTTTCCCGACTTTCCCCATCACGCGTCACTCGTTACTCGTCACTTCTACGGCAGATGCTCGGGCAGAAGGAGTCGAGACCGGACCTGGGTCAGGTGGTCCGACCGCAGGTGGGGGGCCAGGGTCTCATACTGGAGTTGGAAGATCGGCCGCAGGGCGGTCCAGGCTGTATGCAAGGCCGTTGCTAATGCGGAGGGCGTCAGCGTGCCGTGCTCGCCCAGGACCTGAAGTTCGACGAGGTGGCCCGTGGCCGTCATCACGACGTTAATGTCCACGTCCGCCTGACTGTCCTCAAAGTAGTTGAGGTCCACGAGGAGTTGATTTCGTAAGAGACCCATGCTGATCCCGGCGACCACGTGTGTCATCGGCCATCGAGGCAGGTTCCCCCGACGGACCCACTGGTCGAAGGCCAGGGCCAGGGCGACCCAACCACCGGTGACAGCCGCCACGCGAGTCCCCCCGTCCGCCTCCAGGACGTCGCAATCGACCCAGACGGTCACCTCCCCGATGGCCAGCAAGTCGACGGCGGCCCGGAGGCTTCGTCCGATGAGGCGTCGGATCTCGATGGCCCGACCGGAGGCGCTCCCTCGGTCAGACGTCGGTGTCACCCGACTCCCGCCCATACGGGACAGGAGGGTGTAGTCGGCCGAGATCCATCCCTGACCGGTTCCCTGAAGAAAGGCCGGGACCCGGTCTTCCAGGCTAACGGCGACAAGGACCCGCGTGCCGCCCCACTCGATGAGGGCAGAGCCCGGGGGCTGTCGCAGGAAGGGGGCGTGGATCCGAATCGGCCGGACCTCGGTCGGTGTGCGTCCGTCCATTCGAGCGCTCATAAGTCCGTCTCCCGTAGGGCAGTAGACCATACGGCAGTACAGCCATAGATGGTGTTCGAGGGGTAACGGTAACACGGCAGTACGGCCATTCGGCAATACGGCATTACGGCTACGGTTCGAGCCCTTGGCTCCCCGGATGACTTGGATCCGATTCCATTCAACTGCATAACTCCGGTTATGATCCGTCAACCGTGACTCGTCACTCCGTTACTCCGTCACTTCTATTAGGGGTAGCCGCTAAAATACCGTCCGACCCCCCCTTCGAGCAGGCCCATACGCACTGGCCCAAAGTCCCATCGTACCCATTACTCGTTACTCGTCACTCCGTCCCTTCCCGGTGGCCCCCGTCCTGGGCGATCCAGGAGGGATTCATTGGCAGGGGTGCTCCGATAAAGACGTGGAACTTGAAGACGGTCTGAGGTTGGTGCTCGATGAGGATCCAGACCCGTTGATAGGACTTGAGATTGGCCAGGAGGCTATGGACGACGGCATAAACACTCATGATCTCGGCCGTAGACCCGCCCGGATGGGCCTGGCGGACGGATTCGGTGAAATCCACGATGACCCAATGGTGACGGTCGTCCAGGACGACCCGGTACCACTGGGTATCCGGCGGCAGGGCCGGTTGAAGGTCTGGATTCTGGGGTCCCGCTACGAGGGCCGCCAAGACCTTCTGGGCCAGGTCCGGCTCGTCCAGGGCGGGGATCCGCCGTTTTTCGGGCACCAGACGTTCACCGTCGGCGTCCGGAAAGAAGAGGGTGACCTCGTATTCGGTACTGGTCGGGACCGGGGCTGGGGACGACGGAGCCGGGCCTGGGGTCGAAGGGACCGGTTGGGGGGCTACGGCGGGTCTCGGACGGTACATCCATACCAGGAGTCCGACTCCGGTTGTCAGGACACCCATGCCGATCCATAGCCAGCCCAGGGGAACGGAACGCCTGGTCAGGTCGTCTCTCGAGCTGTAACCCATAGAGCCGTCCCCCCGATGGGTCTTCCGCGGTTCCCCCATGACCCTACCCCAGGCGAACGTGCCCCTCCGGGAAAGGCGTGGAACCAAGACACGGAGTGCCTCCCCCACGATAAAGTCCGATAGGAGGGGAGAGACGAGACCCTCGGCCCTTAGCGGCTCCGGACCAGACCCCTCTATTCGCTTTTAGGTCCTCCGGCTTTTGCCCGGCTCCCGGGCCTACCCCATCGGCTCCTCGGTTTCGTCGCCCGTCTGTTGCTCGGCCGCCCATTCTAAGGGAAGCAGACGGTACCGGTCCCATAGGGAAGCCGCCGAGCCCTGCTGAAGCATCTCGACGACGGCCTCCAGGGGATACACGTCCATAGCCCCAAAGCAACGAACCCGATGCTCGGTGGGCCGATCGCCGGGGACCCACTGGCCGCCGTACCGAAGCCGGACCATGTCCCCGAAAGTGGCGCTCAAGAGGAGGATGTACTCCAGGGGGTGGAACTTCCACTGACCCTCGTTCCAGAAGTACTTGTCGACCAGATAGTTCAGGAGCATGACGCTTCGGTCGACCTGGGCTTCCTCCTCCGGGGTCCCACACTGCTCTGGCCACCGAATATCAAAGAGCTCCTCCATCCACTTGCGGGCCACGGCTACGAGGACCTCCGGCTGGTCGCTCTCGGCCAGCAGGATCCCGATGATGGCCGCCAGCTTGGCGACGGCGATAGGGTGCAGGCTGACCATTTCCTGGACGAGGGCCGGGGGCGTCGGGCCTTCCAGGTGGACGATAGCTTGCGGGTAGGGACTGAAGAATCGTAGGGCCAGGACCCACTCCAAGAGTCGCTGGACGGCCTCGTCTTCCCAGGGTTGGTCCTGAAAGTAGACGACGTGGTCGTCTGCGTCCTGTCGATACACGATGGGAATGTAAAAGGAGGATTCGCCGATGCGCTCGTTGGTCGCCAAGGGTTGCACGTCGGGATGGGTGGCCAGAAAGGCCCGGATGCGGTCGGGGTCTGTTTGGTAAGTGGTTTCCGGCATGACACCCTCGATTGACAAAAGGATGCCTTAATGATAGGGAAAATGGCCGGAGAAGGGTAGGGGGTGGAGAAAGGCAGGCATACCCGATGTGCGCGTTTTCCGGTAGCCGGGGTCGGTCTTCGGTGCTCGGTGTTTGGTCCTCGGCGTCGGACCGGCTCCGGTGCCGGGTACCAGGTCCCAGGTGCCAGATAGCCGGTACCCGATACCGGGTACCTGTCTTCGAAAAACCCGCACACCGGGTAGGCATCGGGCAGTGGGGCGATCAGGCAGTAAGGCAATTCGATGAAGTTAAGGGCCTCGGGGACCTGGCTCTTACGAGTGGGGTTGGATGTACAGCCCCGCACGGGCGTAGAGGGTCGGGTTCCGAATTCCCACTGCCGGATGGCCTTACGGCCCTACTGCCCCGTTGTCCGTTGCGACTGCCCCACTGCCAGATGCCTGGTTTCACCGTATGCCCCTCGACACGGTCTACGTCGGCGGCTTTTATCCAGAGCTGGAAGAGCGGCTCCTGGCCTGGCTTCGACAGCAGAAAGCCGCCCCGGACGGCCGATGGCGCCCCCTCTGGGTCGTCGTCCCTTCGGCCTCCCTGCAACTCTACCTGAAGCAGCAGGTAGTCCGCCGATTGACGGACCCCGAACGCTTGGGGCTCCAGATTTTCAGCTTACCTCAGCTCTACCGGCTCTTGACCGAGCGCCTGGCCGGCTTTCGGCCCGACCCGGGTGAAGGTGTCCGGGCCTTCCTCGTCGAGCAGGTCCTACAGGTCGCCGCCCGCGCCGGGACTTCACTCCGGCTATTTCATCGGCTCGCCGAGGCCTATACCGTCGGTGCGCCCATCCTCCAGGCGATTCAGGAACTCAAAGAGGCCGGCTTCTCCCTCGAGGAGGTCATGGCCTGGCAAGACGACCCCGAACTCGTCTCCGACCCCATCGCCCGGACCCGACTTCAGGACCTGGTTCATGTATGGCAACTCTATGAACAGGCCATGGCCCGCGTCGGCTGGCAAGACCCCATCGACGGAGTCCAGACGGCCCTTCAGGTTTTGGCCGAGATGGACACCGACCGGGTCCGGGACCGTCTCGGCCTGCCGGACTGCGTCGCCTTTTACGGCTTTTTCTCTTTTACCGGCCTCAGCAGTCGGCTCATCGAGACATTGGCGACTCATACAGGAGTCACGCTCTTCTTCGCCGTTCCGCTGGTCCCCCGGCCGGGCGGGCTGGCCTTCCATCCGGCCTTCGAGTACGTCCGCCCGGCCTTTGAGGCCACTTTTTATGGCCGGGCCCGAACGGTCATTCCCCTGCCGCCTCGACCGGACAGCCACCTGCGATTCCGGACGGCCCGTCTGTTTACGGACGAGGCCGAGGGGAATACGACTCCTTTCCTTCTCCGCCCTCCGGACACCGGCCTCTTGGAGCCGGCGGCTCCGTCCGTCTTGAAGGAGCCCTTGCACGTGTACTTCTGGAGCTGTAGCGACCGTCTCCGCGAGGTGGAGCACGTAGCCGGTCGGGTCCTACACCATCTCCGCCGGGGTGTGCCTCCGGCAGAGATCGCCGTCGTCGTTCGGTCCTGGAACGAAGAGGTCACCGTCTTGTTGGACGTCCTGGAACGGTTCCACGTACCCTACAACGTCGTCCGGACCCTACCGGCCCGGTCGCAGACGGTCGTCCAATGGCTCCAGAACCTCGTCGACGGCTTCCGGTCCGGTTGGTTCCGGGTTCACCTCTTCGGTGTCCTCCGTCACCCCTTGTTCCGGCTCGACCGCCTCGGCGTCGATGACCCCCGAGAGGTCGCTCTGTGGCAAGCCTTGGCCGAACGGTGGGGCGTCACGCGCGGGCTGGCCGACTGGGAGGCCCTCTGGCAGGCCTTCCGGGAGCCGCCTCCGGGGGTCGAGGGACGTGAAGAGGCCGGTCTGTATCCCCCGACCCTCCACGGCGTCCGGATGACCGTCGAGCAGTGTGAGCGGCTTCGACGGGCGATCCAGACTTTTTTGGACGTCGTCCGTCAGGTCCCCCCACGGGCGACTTGGCGGGTGTATGTCGACTGGTTTCTGGCTTTTTTGGACACCTGGACCCGTCTGGAGGGCATCCAGGCCGACGGGGAGAGCCGTCGGCTGTGGGAGCGGTTCCGACGGTACTTGCAAGACCTGGCGCACTTGGACCGGGTCCCGCTGGCCGATGAAGGCCTCGAGGTCCCCGCCGACCGGTTCTACCGGGCTCTTTCTTATGCCCTGGCCCGGACGGCTCGGCCCCTCCCGCCGTTTCGACCCGACGGCGTATGGGTCCTGGACGCCCTGGCCCTCCGGGGCCTCGCCTTCCGATGGGTTCTGGCCCTGGGTCTTGAGGAGGGTCAGTTCCCCCAGAAGATTCAAGAGGACCCCTTCCTGCCGGAAGACCTGCGGCGGAGTCTCCGAAGCGTGAACCCCTGGCTGTCGCTTCCTCAGGAGCAGTTCTATGAGGACCGTGCCCTCTTTTACGGTCTCGTCCAGTCTGCCCGGCAGGGCCTGGAATTGTCCTGGGCCCGTAGCCGGGAAGACGGCCGACCCTCCCTGCGGTCCCAGTTCCTGAACGACCTGGAACGCTTACTCCGACCTATCCTCCCCATAGAAGAACGGCGGGTCCTCCGAGACCCCCGCCGTCGCCTGGATGATTGGGTCCGTCAGCAGGCCTGGACGATGATCCACCCCATCGAATTTCAAACGTGGTATGAACCGCCGCCCTCCCGACCGAACGGGACACCGGGCCGGGTCGAGACGCCCAACCCCTACGTGACGGCCTGGTTGACCGAACGCGGCATCAGCCCGAGCCTCTGTATCGAGTACCTGCGTTGCCCGAATCGCACCCTCTGGAAGCAGTTCTTTCAGTTGGATGAGCCGCCCTTCCCCTATATCCAGTTCCAGCCAGCCCCGGCCGCCGAGGGGACCTTCGTCCACCAGTTTCTCCAGCACGCCTTTCGGGAAGTCCTGCGCCGCCGTCCGGCGAATCCCAAGGCCTTGATGGGGCTCCTCCACGAGGAGTTCGAGCGCTTCGAACGAGCCTGGCGGCAGATCCAGCCCGTCGGCTTGCCTCGATTTTGGGGATGGCGCCGGTCCTATATCCGAGACTGTCTCCTGGCCTTCATCGAGTCTGAACTCAAGGAATGGCTGGCCTCCGACGCCCAGGTCTGGCTCGAACACACCGTCGAGCTCACGTGGGACGTGCCGGGTGTACCCCACCCCGTCCGTGTCAAGGGCCGCATGGACCGGGTTCGCTCGGACTCTGCCTCCGGGACCGCCCCGGCCCTCGTCGAGGTCGTCGATTACAAGTGGAGTCGGAAGTTTCACGATCTGGTCCGAGAAGCCCAATGGTCCGAGGACACCCTGCACCGACACAGCGGTGAGCAGGGTTACGAGTACCTCTTCCAACTGGCGTTCTATGTGTGGCTACTGGCCCACGGTTCCGAAGTCATGGGCCCCACTCTCACGGCCCGCCTCGTCTGGCTCCCGGCCGCGGGTCCGGCCCGACGCCTCCTGGCCTGGGTTCGGGCCCACGCCGACCGCTGGCAGTTGACGCCCGACATGGCGACTCGCCTGGCCCGGGATGTCGAGGCCCTCATCGAGGCCGTCGTCCGGGGCCTCGCCGCCGGCCAGTTTGAGGTCCGACCCGGTCCTCCCTGCCGGCTGTGTCAGTTTGACCAAATATGCCGTTACCGGGATGAAGGCCTATGGATACAGGATGCAGGATGCAAGATGCAGGATGAGGCAGGATAGATAAGGATAGGATCCCGGGTGCCAGGTACCCGGAACCCAGTACCCGACCCCGGAATCGGATCCACATTATCCGTGAAGTCCGAGATTTCGAAAATCCGGAGGTTTGGATGACCCACAAGAAGGTCGTCTACACGGACAAAGCCCCAGCCCCCGTCGGACCTTACAGCCAGGCCATTCGGGTCGGACCCTGGCTCTTCCTCTCGGGCCAGATCGCCATCGACCCAGCGACCCAACAATGGGTCGGCGGTTCCATCGAAGAGCAGACCGAACGGGTCATGGAAAACCTGCGGGCCGTCGTCGAGGCGGCAGGCGGAAGCCTGGAAGACCTCGTCCAGGTGACGATTTACCTCAAGGACATGAGCCTATTCCCCCGGGTCAATCAGGTGTACGCTCGTTACGTGGGGGCCCAGCCGCCGGCCCGGGCGACCGTCGCCGTTGCCGACCTCCCGCGAGGGGCTGACATCGAAATCGCCGCCGTCGCCTACATCCCGTCGGCGGCCCATCCGACCGAGTAGACCTCCTGCTTGGCCGTCGGGACTAAGAGATGGATGCAGGATGCATACCCGGTGTGCGTGTTTTCCGGTGGCCGGGCTCGGTCTTCGGTGCCCGGTGTTCGGCCCTCGGCGTCGGACCGGGTCAGGTACCGGGTATCCGGTACCAGGTGCCGGGTGCCCGGTACCCGGTGCCCCATGGAACCCGGGACCTGGGACCGGATCCCTGGATGGAAGGCCGGAACCCAGGCTGAATGTTCGGCTCATGCTTCGAAAAGCCCGCCCATGGGGTATGCATGGTGCAGGATAGGGCCACTGGGGGATAACAAAGTCCCATCCTGCATTATAAGCGTTACGGACGCAGGGGCGGGGTGTTTTTACGGCCATACGGGAGTCGGGCGGAAGGCAATCAGGCAATAAGGCAATGAGGTAGTGCCTTGTTAAGATATGGATGCAGGATACAGGATGCATACCCCGTGTGCGCGTTTTTTAAGGCGTGAGCCGAGTACCCGGTACCGGGTTCCGGGTCCCGGGT
>Ga0079997_118275_pt1 | contig 20141 bp, 15 predicted proteins | sample PerSpoCPS_CMetaG_FD_69200 | JGI IMG/M metagenome (GOLD analysis project Ga0079997, IMG submission 69200) | Archaeal communities from Yellowstone National Park, Wyoming, USA - Perpetual Spouter C (PS_C) MetaG (SPADES assembly) (version 2) | ecosystem: Environmental > Aquatic > Thermal springs >... | reverse complement strand
CTGAAATGATTAAACTAAATTCTCCATTCCCATATCTACTCCTAGGATCAATAATCTTATTATTGTTTAGAACAACAAAACTAAAAATGATTCCATTACAGGATAGAGTAATATTACAATTTAATAATATTCTAAATAAACCAATAAAGAATCTTAAAGTCAATATAGATGGACAAGAATTAATAACAGATGAAAATGGTCAAATAATCTTATCTTTAATGCCAAAACAAATAAAACCAAAATTGTATATATTGATTAAATAAAAAAAGCTAAAAAAAATAAAATTTTATCTTTTTTGCTTTAATAATGATGGAAATATATAATTTAAAATTATATAAAGATGAAGAAATATATAAAATTTTAGATGAAGATGTGGCTAGATGGTTTAAAAGCACATATAAAACTTTTACACCACCACAAAAATACTCTATAATTCCAATATCTAAAAAGAAAAATGTTTTAATAAGTTCTCCAACAGGATCTGGAAAGACCTTATCCGCATTCCTAGCTATAATAGATGAGCTTGTTAAATTAAGCAAACAAGATAAATTAGAAAATAAAACATATGCTTTATATATCTCTCCATTAAGAGCATTAAATAATGATATGCAAAAAAATCTTAATGTAATATTGCAAGGTATAGAAAAATACTATCCAAATCATGGAATAAACGTAGGATTAAGAACAGGAGATACAACAAGCTACGAAAGAAAAAAGCTTTTAGAAAACCCACCTCATATCTTAGTTACTACTCCAGAATCTTTTGCTATAATGCTATCTACAAAAAAAACAAGGAAAAATCTTGAAAATGTTGATTGGGTTATTGTAGATGAAATACATGCATTAGCTGATAATAAGCGTGGGGTTTTATTATCACTAAATTTAGAAAGATTAGCTTATAAAAAAGAATTTGCTAGAATAGGATTGTCTGCAACTATTTCTCCATTGGAAGAGGTTGCTAGATTTTTAGTTGGAGATAGAGAATGTGGAATAGCTGATGTTTCATATTCTAAAAAATATGATATAAAATCAAAGAGTTTAACATCTGATTTTATAAATGTTGAAGAACAGACAGTTACTGAGAACTTAATGTCATATTTGATTCAAGAGATCTCAAAAAATAGAACAATACTTGTATTCACAAATACTAGAGCGTTAGCAGAAAGTTTAGCATTCTCAATAAAGCTTAGGTTTCCAGAAATTGCTGATAGCATAGAAGTGCACCATTCTAGTTTAAGCAGAGAACAGAGATTTTCGGTAGAAAATAGAATGAAAGAAGGAAAAATTAAGGCTGTTTTCTCTTCTACTAGTCTAGAACTAGGTATAGATATAGGATATATAGATAAAGTTATATTGATAAATTCTCCTAAAGGAGTTGCTAGAGCACTTCAAAGAATAGGAAGGGCTGGTCATAAATTATCTGAGATAAGTGTAGGAGAATTAGTTTCTGTTGATATAGACAATTATATAGAAAATTGTATAATAGTAAAATCTATAAAACATAGAAAGATAGATAAGGTAAAAATTCCTAAAAATAATTTAGATGTATTATCTCAAGCTTTAATTGGAATGTGCTTTGATGAAATAGATAAAGAACAAGCTTTTCAAATAACTAAAAGATCATATTGCTACAAAGATATTTCTAGAGAAGAATTTGAGCAAGTTTATAAGTTTCTATCATCAGATCCTATTGTATTTCCAAAGATATCTGAAGATATGACTCCTAGAATATTATCAAAAGATTATTTAATGAATATAGGAACAATACCTACTGAAATAAACGTTTCAGTATATGCTAAAAAAGATGAAAAGTGGACTATGATAGGATCTTTAGATGAAGATTATGCTTCTGAATTAAGAAAAGGTGATGTTTTTGTTTTATCTGGAAAAACATATAAAGTAATTGCTATAGATAGTTTAGGAAATGTTTATGTTGAATATACTCCAGATTTAGAACCTAATATTCCATCATGGTTTTCAGAAGTTTTACCACTTAGCTATGAAACTGCTCTTGATATAGAAAAGTTTAGACAAGTAGCAATAAATATGAGCGAAGAAGAGATAGCGGAATATCTAGAAATAGAAGATGCCAGTCAAATAAAACAATATATTGATGCTCAGGTTAGATATCTTGGTAAAGAAAACTACCCAACATCAACAAATCTGCTTATAGAAAAATGGAAAGATAAATATGTTAACTATGGAATCCATATCTTGGCTGGTAGAAAAGTTACATCTGTATTTAGCACTGTATTCAGACAATATCTATCTAAGCATGTATATTATATTTCAACTTTAGATAGTGATTATGGAATTGTTATTAGGACTGATAGAGAAGTAGACGATCATATTATGGATGTTTTTAGATTGAGCGAAGATGAATTTATATCTTCACTTAAGAAAGGAATATCTAGTGATGCTTCTCAAGCCAGATTTCCAATAAAGTTTAAAAATGTTGCCGTTAGAGCATATGCTATAATATATCCTAAAGATAAACGAGTTAGATTGCCATCTATAGCAAGAAAGATATTGAATGAGATTGATGAAAATCATCCTCTATATAGAGAAACTGTCAATGAAATCATTAATATAGATATGTCTCTTCAAGATGCTTTAGATTATTTAAAAAAATTAAAACAGAGAAGGATAGCTTTTGTAAGTTCAACGAGACCGTCTCCATTTTCTGTTAATTTAGTCTATAATTCAAATACTATAGATTATGCTGTTAATAAAGAAAAAAGAAAAAGTTTAAAGGAACTTTTAAAAATATGATGTTAAAAGATGGTAGTTTATTTATAGATGGATATTTAATAATAAGTGATTTGCATATAGGTATAGAACATAAAATAGGTTTATCTAGAAAAATTAATACAGAGAAAATGCTAAATAGATTAATTCAAACTATAGAAGAAACTGATCCAGAATATTTAGTTATAGCTGGTGATCTTAAAGATAGCTTTAGATTTGAATATACAAAGGCATTGAAAGATTTTATAGATGAAATATTCAAAAAAGTTAGAATAATAGTTACTAAAGGTAATCATGATAACTACTTGGAATCTATAATAAAAGACAAAGCTAAGATAGTTGATTTCTTTGAAACTGATAGTTTTATAGTTGCTCATGGGCATAAGAAAATATCCAGTAATAAACTTTTAATTCTTGGCGATATGCATCCTATAGTAAATATATATGATGAATGGGGTGTTTCATACAGATATAAGGCTTTTATAGAAATGAAAGATAAGTTAATATTGCCTGCCTATAATGACATTACTCCTGGTATAGATATATTTTCTGGAATAGAATTTAGAAAAAATCCAAACTTTACATATGAAGAGTTAGAAGATAGTAATATATATGTTATAGATGAAGAGATAGTAAAAGTTCCTTTTAGACATATTGAGATGATAAACAATGAAAGAGCTTCTTTTAAATTTTAAAAATCCTACAATAATTCATCATTATGATACTGATGGAATATCTTCTGCCACCATATTGTACGATTTTCTAATTAGCAATGGCATTGAGCCAAAGCTATTATGTATGAAAGGATTAAATAGATTTAATATCGATCAAATAAAAGATATAAATGAAAAGATACTTGTTGATTTAGGAACTCATTATGCTAATGTTCTTAAAGATGCAATAATAATAGATCATCATAAACCAAGTGTTAATGCCTCAAATCTTATTAATGCTCATTATCTAAATTTTGATGGCAGTATAGAAATATCATCTTCTGGATTAGTTCATTTTATAACTGGAAATAAACCTGAGATTGGGCTAGTAGGGGCAGTAGGAGATAGACAATGGCCTTTTATAGGTTATAATAAGAGGCTTCTTGAAAAAGTCTTATTAGAGAAAAAAATATATTCTAAAACAGATCTGACATTGTATGGAAAATTTAATAGGCCATTATTTTCAATGCTTAGTTATTTTTTTAGAGATTTCTTGCTTGATTACAGACAAGCTATAAAGTTTTTGGAAGATCTTGAGATAAAACAAAAAGATGGAGAGCGATGGAGAAGCTATTCTGATCTGAATCCGGAAGAAAAAGAGATATTGATTAAAGCAATTATAGAAAAAGCTTATTTTATGGATATGGATATACAAGATATATATAATGAAATTTATTATTTGAATTACGGTGGACTATACAATTATATTGATATAGAAGAATTATCTACTATAATAAATTCTGTGGGAAGACAAGGTAAAAGTAATGTAGGAATAGATATATTAAAAGGGAATGAAAAAGCTTTAGTTCAAGGAATAGAGATATCTAAAATACAACAAAGAAAATTAGTTAATGCTTTGAGATATGCTGAAGAAAATTTGTTAGAGTTTGATAAATTTAATGTTTTAGATGGAAGAAATGTTATAGATAGTAGTATTATAGGAATAGTAACTAGCATGATAAATAAATCCACCACAATAGGAATTGCTAAAGAAGAAAATTATTTAAAGATAAGTATAAGAAGCAATACATATGATGTTAGTGAATTGATTAGTAAAATTGTAAAAGAAATGGATGCAGAAGGAGGTGGTCATACCAGGGCAGGGGGACTAGTTATTGAAGAAGATAGATTAGAGAAATTTTTAGATATTATTAAAAAACTTTTAGAGAAATAAAAAAGCTCCGATCGTCTAGTGGTCCAGGATACTAGCCTCTCACGCTAGAGACCCGGGTTCGAATCCCGGTCGGAGCATCTATTGATTTAAATATTTTAAAATTCAAGCAATTAAGAATATTGATGTAAATACTCTTGATTTGAATATTTTGGAATTCCAGGAATTATGAATTCGAAATTAATCTTTTTACCTTGGTAATCTACAGATATTCCTAATTTTTTACCTGATAATTCTGAAATTTCACCAATAGCTTTATAAGCTGTCATCATATCGCTAGTTATAGATAAGCCATTATACTTTATTTCTATAGAAGATCCTTGTTTTAGAGCTTTGTCTCTTTCTAATCCTGATAATGTTGATAGCTCTTGATGAGATAATCCAGAAGATTCCAAAGCTCTATCTATTGCCTGTTGGGCCTGAATCATTTGTTTCTTGAAATTTTCTAAAAATAGATCTTTAAATTTTGGATCGTTCATTTTAGATATAAATGATGACATTATATATGCATAATCAATTCTATCTCCGTTAAAATTTTGTATAGTTGCATAAACATTCGTATCATATGATTTAAAAGTTTCTGAAACAGCTTTAGCAAAAGCTAAATCTATGATACTCTCTGTTAAAGGATTAGTATTAACTCTTTTTGATCCGAGAAATGTTTTTTGATATACCTCAGCTACATTAATTCTATCTGCATAAAGTAAAAAATCAGTTTCTGCCATATTATAAAAAAGATTTTTAAAAACAATTATATTTAATTATGGAATTAATAGCACAAGGAAAAAGAGCAATAGTTGATCTTTCAAAAAGCCCATTTGAATTTGGATCAACAGAATTCTTAAATTATCATCTTAAGAATTTGGTTAGCTTTGTTCAAGATCATGAAGTTGAAGAGATAATATACGAAGAAGAAGTTACTTATATATTGAATAAACATTTCACTGCAGTGCTAGTTGAATATGCGAGAGTTATAGGTGAATTAGAAAAATTATATCTAGATAGAAATATATATGGGGACCCAAGAGATCCAATGTATACCAGAAGACAAGAGATATTTAAAAGAATATTAGCACAAAGCTATACTAATCCTCTAGAAGCTGTAAAGATAATAGACTTATATAAAGAACCATTACCTGAAAAAGCATTTTTAGTAAAAAGCTATGAAATATTTCAAAATTATCTTAACTTTGTAAAAAATAGAATAATATCTACTAAATTTTACTCATTAGTTTACTCTAAAGGAGATGTTAAAACGGCATTTCTATCAATGGTCCAATTAAAAACTTTATCCTATATAGATTTAGTTATAGCAGATTTTCCAGAGGATGCTATAAAAATATCTGAATCATACTCTTTGCCATATGGAGTAGTTGTTCAGATGTACGAATCACCTGAAAAAGATATATACATATATGATATAAGACAACCAGAGCTAGAAAAATTATCTCCAGAGCACTATAAGCTTATTAGAGAAATGATAATCTCACAGCTTAAAGAAAATTTTTTGAATCAAGATTATAATGTATTATATAATTATAAAGTTAATGAGTATAAACAAGCATTTTTAGAACTAAGTCTAATTAGAAATCTTAATATTAGCCCCAGATTAGCATTGCTAATGGGAAGAGAAGTAGCTAACTGGACTGTTGGATTTGGAACCGCTATAGAGAATATCTCTTTAGATAGAGATAATGTAACTGATATTTATATAGATAGTGAAAATTCCCCTATATATTTAGATCATAAAGAATATGGAATAGTTCATACATTGTTTAGATATAATAGAGAACTTTTAGAGAGAGCTTTTAAAAACATGGTATTTTCAGAAAAAGATAAAAAATTTGATTCTACATCCCCTGTTGTTGATGTTGTTAGCTCTAGACTTCAGATGAGATGTCACTTACAAAGACCACCAGCAACATTTGGAGAATTGCAAGGTGCATTGAGATTAATGTCAGAAGAACCATTTACATACGCTCAATATCTATATTATCAATCGCTTACACCACTTTTTGCAGGATATGATGATGTTCTAGTAACTTATGGTTCTTCAGAAGCTGTTTTAGGGGTTAAAGGTGTTGGAAAAACATCATTTACAGCAGCAAAGATAGCAGCTATAGGAACTAGAAGAAGAATAATCCCTATTCAAGATATATGGGAAATACCTGTAAAAGCATATAGAAAGAGAGGATTTCATATTGGAGCTGCTAAAATAGCTTCATTAGATTTAGAGCATTTAAGTAAATCCTCTGAATTGGACCTAGTTGCTATGGCAAACGCTCTACTAAGAATGGGAGATGCAGCTCTGATAATCAATGAAGTTAGATCAAAATCTAATGTTCAAGGTATAATAAACCTTCTTAATACCCAGCCTGGTGTATTTTTATTATATAATTTACATGCAGAAAGCTTGTTAGATATTAGAGATAGATTAGAATTAGTTTTTGGAATACCTGCTTCGTCAATGTTTGCTACTGACAGATACACATTTCTTAAAAAGCTAAAATTCTCAAGAAGGGGAAAAACCTACAGAGCATTAGGATATGAGTATGAAAGTAATAGAAAAGATAAGAAATTTGAAAAAATATTTGAATTTGAAAGAGGAAGTAATATGGATCAGTCAACTATAAAACCTTTATTCATTAAAAATGAGATAGGCTATAAGAAAGATTGGAGTAACCTGGACATGAAAACTTTGCAGAAAGAGTTAGATATTCAATTTATTCCACCAACTATACAAAGAAGAGCTGATGAAGCAGGATTAAAGCCAGAAGAACTAATAATTCAAGCTTTCTATAAAGGATATATAATATTTAGAATTTATCAAGCCGCTATGAAAACAGGTGTAAAAGATTTAATGAAATTAGATTTTTATCTAAAGGTTAACAATCATGCTAATAAGATATTGATAGAGCTAGAAAGAGAATTGGGATCCCCTGATTTTGTAGAAGCTCAGAAAATATTTGATGAAACATTCCCAACTTTAGTCAATCTAGAATTAAATTTAATAAAACAAAAATCTGGATAATGTTTGGATGGAAAATTCTAGAAGGTCAATATGATGTTAATATAAAACCTGTAAAATTAAATAGATTGGAGCAAGAATTCTTGTCAAAAGTTTTATTAGCTATTAGAGATAGTCATATAGAAAACTTAAATAAGGCTTTAAATTCCATTATCGATGAAGTAGCTCTTAGAGAAAGAATATTATTGAAGCAAGATCAAAAGCAAAAATATATTGATATAATAAACAAGTTCTATTTTGGATTAGGATATTTAGAAGATATTTTTTCTTTAGATATTGAAGAAATAGCTATAATAGGGGTTAATAAGCCTATTTATATATACAACAAAAATTGGAAAAGCGTCAATTTAGCTATAGATAATCATGAATATCTAGTAGATTTAATAAACAAAATAGCATATTCTTCTGGAAGGAAGATTAATCTAAAAAATCCTAGAATGAACGCCAATTTAGATAATATGAGAATTCATGCTACCATACCACCGATATCTGATGGAGAAATCACTATAAGATTGTTTAGAAGAACACCACTTACTATTAAAGATTTTATAGATGTTTATAGCTTAGAGATATTAGCTTGGCTTTCTATTGTAATGCAAGCAGATTTTAATATTGTTATAGCTGGAAATACTGGTTCTGGTAAAACTTCTTTCTTAAACGCTTTATTTCATTTTGTCCCATTAAAAGAAAGAGTTATAATTATAGAAGATACACCAGAAATAAACATTCCACATATTCAACAAGTAAAGCTAATAGAAAATTTGGAGCTTGGAATATCTTTAAGAGATTTGATATACGATACTTTAAGAATGAGATCTGATAGAACTATAATGGGAGAGATAAGAAAGCCAGAAGAAGTAAAAGCTTTTATAGATGTACTTTTATCAGGACAAGCTAGAGGATCTTATACTACATTTCATGCTAATTCTTCAGATGAATTAGTTAATAGGATGATAGGATATGGTGTTAGAGAAGATGATATCAAGTTTATTGATTTTGTTATAATTCAAAAAAGGATATTAACATATAAAGATTCAACTTTAAAAGAAATTAGAAAAGGTATAGAGATAAAGCATTTGCCATCTAATACCTTAATATACAAATATTCTTCAAAACCTTATTTTAATGAGCAAGCTATTGTATCTATTTTATCTGAAAAGCTTTGGATGTCAGAGCAAGAAATTAAAGATTTATATAAAAATAGATTAGAAATAATATCTCAAACTATAGACAATTTCCAGGAATATCAAAGAAGAGTGTATGGACTACTATAGAGAATTATTTTCTAAACTTGGATATACTATATCTCCTACTTTATATTTCTACATTTCTATAGGTTTTATATTGCTAAGTTTTTTATCTATTTGGAATATATATTTTTCCATAATGTTTTTGATAGGGTTTTTAATGATGATTTACCCTATAATAGACTATAAAAATCGAATATCTTATATTGAAGCATATTTACCTAGATTTTTACTAGATCTTGGTCAATCACTTACTATAGGATTATCTCTAGAACAAAGTATTAAAAATTCTATAAAAAGTTCACCATATTTTAGTAAAATTTTCAAAGTTTTTGCAAAAAGATTGGAAGAAAAAGAAACATATCAATCAGTTTTTCTAAGTTTTGCTAGTGTGTATAATTCTCCACTTATAGTCAGATCAATGGCTCAATTGATATCTTCTCTTAATTCTGGATCTCCTAAAGAAATAATTCAACTTTCAAATGAGCTTTTAAAAGAAGAGGTTATCAAAATGAAAGAATATTTAAATAAAATACAAATTTTAATTCAATTTTTCATAAGTATTTCAATAATTTTACCTATATTAACTATATTTTTTCTAATCTTAGGTTCTTCTATAGAAACCGGGCAATTAAATATAGATAAAGATGAGATATTTAAAATATTATTTTTAATTTTACCTATAGTAATGGCAATTTTTATACTAACGGTAAGATTAATAACACCTGTGTTTAGCTTCTATAATCCAAAATTAAATTTAGCATTTTTTCTATCTGCTTGGACTTTAAGCTTGTCAACATTTATTGTAACTGTAGATACTATAAAATATTTATTATTTTTATTTACTTTAGCTTTAATATTTGTTTTATACAAGCCATTTTTAGTTGAAAGATATATAAATAGGTTAGAGCAAGATATTCCTAAAGTAGGTTTAATAATCTCAACAGCCCCAGATTTTAATATAAGAAATATCTTCCTATCAATAGCAAATACAAAAGGTTTAAATGAAGCTAATAAACTGTTTAAAATAGCATTTAGAAAATTAGAATCTGGTATCTCTATTTCTGAAGTATTTAAATTTTTAAAATCTACAAAATCTTCAGTATTTTATAATTTTATAACAAATTTAGAGTTTATATATAATATAGGGGAATCAAGCAAAGAAAGAATATCTCAATGGGTTGATTCATATAATCAAATATATTTCGCAAAGGAAGAAGGATTATCTAATATTGGCATATATAAATATACCTTAATAATAGGTGCATTATTATTGCCAATAATCTTTAATATGTTCTTTTCTATAATCTTTAAAATGTTTAAAGAAGATATATCTTACATATATTGGTTTGTGTTTATTCCAATAGGTGCTATATATACTCTAATTTCTATCTTTGATGATAAACCAGAAAATTATCTATTATATATTATTTCTCTAATATATTCTTTATTTCTTTTTAGGTTTGATACTGGGATATAATTTAGCTAACTTTTCTCTAGTCATCCAAAAAGGCTCTATTTCTAATATTTCCCCTAATTTATCCATAATGAAACTATAAAATTCGGCTTTTAATACTTTGTTGCTAGAATTTATCTTTTTATAGACTATTATTTGATCATGTTTTTTAACTAAAAAAAGTCCATTCATATTTTTCTTTGAATCTTGATCTAAAACATCTTTCATCATTTTGTCTAATTTTTTTATAGTTTCTAAATCTGGAGGATATTCTTGATTGTCTATGATTATTGTTATCTCATTATCCATAATAAAATTTAAAAAATGATTGATAAAATATGCTAATTTTAAAATATAGACCAAAAACTTTAGATGAATATATTGGAAACTTAGAACTAAAAAAAGAAGTCAAAAGTTTTGTTCTTAATTGGAATCCAAATGTTCCTGTATTTATAATCGAAGGCCCACCTGGTTCAGGAAAAACATGTTTAATAGAAAGTTTGGCTAATGATCTAAAATTGCATTTGGTGAAGATTGATGAAGATTCTATAAATTCATTTGATCCAACATCCAAATCTATATTAGATAAAAATAAGATATATCTTCTTCAAGATATTGTAGATGATAAAATAAAAAATACTAAATTTCCTATATTTATAGAAACTACAGAAGCATGGAAGATAAAAAGCAAATTAAATAAATCCGGTATAAATTATAGACACTCTAAAATAAATGTTGATAGTGGTTTAATACTAAAAATTTTAAAAAATATTGCAGAAAAGGAAAATCTAGATATATCGCCTGAAGAATTAAACTTTATATCTAACCATAATGAAACTATAACATCAGCTATAAATTCTTTAGAAACTATTAAATCGAGATTTTATATAGATAATATATTTAGAGATTTAAATTTAATACTAGGCCACTCCAAAAATTCTTCTCCAAGCTATCTTAGAGCTTATTTAACCTTGCAGAAAATTCCATATTCAGATTACTTAAAATGGATTAATTATCTATACAATAATGTTTCTTTATTGTATGATCTAAAATTAGCAATTGAAATAATAGCTTATTCGGAATATATATTTAGAACTAGAACAAAATTGTCAATTATGCTTTCTAAATCTATTTTAGCAAATCTGAGCATGATACCTAGAAAAGATGGCAAAATAGATTTGACTATAAAAAAGCAAAAAACTATAGATCTAGAAGAAATAGATAAATATGCTAAATTAGTGAAGATAAGTAGAGCAAAATTTATGAAAGAAATTCAACTTTACAGTTTAATATTTAAAAAATCTTTTATATAATATATGCAAACAAAAATTTTAGAATATATTAACGCTTTATTTCATGAATCATATTTTCCGCATTTACATAGAAGATTATCTAGATATGATATGATAGAATTGAATAAACTAAGAAAAAGTCTTAACTTTATTCCTGAAAATGTATGCCCTGAACTAAAAGAATATCTAGCAGAAGGTACTTTGCCAAACTATAAACCAGAGCAAGTTTTTGAATCATTACAAAATATATATAAATATAAGAATTTTAATATTTTTCCAACCGTAGTTCAAGAATTAATCTCATTACCAAATCATAGAATATCCGATTTTATGACTTACTGGAGACATAGAGATTTTTCTTACTATAATATAATATTATTTCAACAAAATATAAATAACTTCGAAAAATATATAGATTTGTTAGAGACTGCAAAAGCTGAAAATCCAGATTTAGTAAGACTATATTTGAAAGGCTTAGATGTAGAAATTGTGAAAAAAATAGTTGATTTTTATGAAAGTACTTGATAAACTTAAATTGATAAAATTATTAAATAGAGCAATAGCTGGAGATAAATCAGCTTTAGAAGAGTATTTATCTATAAAAAACAATTTGAATCCTAAACAAGAAGAGCTAGTTGAGGAAAAACCAGCTAAAGAAGAAAAAACTTTAATTGTAGAACAAAGTCAACCATCAAAATTAGAATTTATATCTTTGAGAGGAGAAATAAAGGATCAAGAAGAGAAATTAGTCATACAAAAGCCTAAAAGCCTATCTGATTTAATGGAATCTACAGAACAGAATGAAGAACAGCCTAAAGAAGAATCAAAGGTATCATTTAAACAAATGTTTGAAGAAGAAAAAATTATATCGCCTTCTGAGTTAATACAAGTTGAAGAAATTAAAGAGACAAATGAAGAAATAAATAGCATAAATGATAAAGATAATGCTATAAATAAAGAAAATGAGGAGATAAATAAAGAGATAAATGAAGAGATAAAGAATATTATAGAAGATAAAGAAAAGGACAAACTTATAGAAATAATTCTTAGTTCTAAACCTAAAAAAGCTCCAGATTCTAGTTATGATAAACCAGTTAAATTAGAAATGTCAGACAATGAAAAAAGAGCTATTCCTGAGCAGCATAAAAGCAGATTTTCTTTTCTAATAAACCTAATATCTCAAGTTATAAAAAAGATTAAAAAATAATATATAAATATGTATGATCACAAAGAGATAGATAAAACTATAACAGAGTTCTGGAATAATAACCAAATTTACAAAAAAGCTAAGCTTAAAGTTAAAGGAAAAAAGAAATTTCTCTTTATAGACGGACCACCATTTGTCACTGGAGAAATTCATCCTGGAACAGCATGGAATAAATGTATAAAAGATTCTATTCTAAGATTTTATAGAATGAGAGGATATGATGTTAATGATCAACCTGGATTTGATACTCATGGATTACCTATAGAAGTTAAAGTTGAAAAAAAGCTCAATATATCAAATAAAAAGCAGATAGAAGAATTTGGATTAGATAAATTTATAGAAGAATGTAGAAATTTTGCTGAAACATATAGGCAAATTATGACAGATCAGCTTAAAAAATTTCATGTTTGGATGGATTGGGATAATCCTTACATAACATTTAAGAAGGAATATATAGTTAGGTCTTGGAAAGTTATAAAAAAAGCTTATGAAAAAGGTTTGTTAAAAGAAGGAGATTATGTAGTGCCATATTGTCAGAGATGTGAAACTACATTAGCTAATTATGAACTAGAATACCATGATTTAGAAGATCCTAGCATATATATACTTTTCAAAGCAAAGGATGGAAGATATCTTTTAATATGGACTACAACACCTTGGACTCTAGTTGCAAATTTAGCAGTCATGGTCAATCCTGAAAAGGAATATTTAGAGATAGAATCTAATGGAAAAAGAATAATTATAGCAGAAGCTAGATTTGAAGATTTGAAAAAATTCTTTAAAGATGCTAAGATAGTTAATAAGTTTTTGGGAAAAGAGCTTGAAAATTTAGAGTATGAACATCCATTTCAAGATTTGATAGATTTTAAATGGAATAGAAAGGTTATCTTATCTTCAGAATATGTTGATGTTACAGATGGAACTGGACTTGTGCATAGTGCTCCTGGTCATGGAGAAGAAGATTATAAAGTTGGAAAATCTTATGGATTGCCAACATTTTCATTTGTAGATGATCAAGGAAATTATATAGATCTAGCTGGAACGTTTAAAAAGAAAAATGCCAGAGAGCAAAATCAAAACATTATATCTATATTAAAAGAGAGAGGTTTATTAGTTCATGCTGGTACAATAAAGCATAGCTATCCTATATGCTGGAGATGTAAAACTCCATTAATCTATAGAACTACTCATCAATGGTTTATAACAATTACAGATCTTAAACAGAATATGATAGAACAGGCCTCCAAAGTCAAGTGGGTCCCAGAATTTGCAAAAAAGAGATTTATTAACTTTTTAAAAGAATCACCTGATTGGTGTATTTCAAGGCAAAGATATTGGGGAATTCCATTGCCTATTTGGAAAAGTGATGATGGAGAGGTAATAGTATTAGATACTTTAGATAAAGAGCCAAAAGATTATCATAGACCTTATATAGATGAGATAGAAATAGAAAGAAATGGAAAAAAATTCAGAAGAGTTCCAGATGTATTAGATGTTTGGTTTGATTCTGGAAATGCTGTATGGGCAAGTACTGGATTGGACGAACAAGCCGATTTTATAGTTGAAGGTCAAGATCAAATAAGAGGATGGTTTTATTCTTTATTAGGTTCTGGCATAGTATATTATGATATGATTCCATATAAAGCTATAGCTATGCATGGATTTTTTGTAGATGAGAAAGGAGAAAAAATGAGTAAGAGTGTAGGAAACTTTGTTCCAGTTGAAATTATATTGGAAAGAGTAGGAGCAGATGCATTTAGATTATTTGGTTTAAGTAATAATATATGGGAAGATTTAAAGTTTAATTGGAAAGATCTTGAAGATAGTAAAAAAGATTTAGATACTTTGCTCAATATGGTGGAATATCTAAAGCAAAATTACTTTGAAACAAATAATTCTTTAAATATAGAAGATGAATGGATATTATCTAAACTAAATAAAACATATTCATTCTATATATCTAAATTTTCAGAATTTGAATATTATGAAGCTGTTAGAGCTTTAAGGTTATTTATAACAGATGTTAGTAAAATATATTTGAAAATATTTAAGCAGAGAATTAAAGAAGGAAAAGCTCAAACTAAAGTTTTGTATCAGACAATATTGAAAATATTACTAATGTTAGCTCCAGTTGCTCCAGCTGTTTCTGAATATGCATATCAAAGATTTTTCAAGAACTATGAAAAGCAAGAAAGTATATTCCTAATTGATTTAAAGGACTCTGAACCATATGATGAAAAGATAATACAAGATTTTGATGAAGTTATGGAGATAGTATCTAAAGGATTAGAAATTAGACAAAAGCTTAATATAAATTTGAGAACCCCTATAGAAGCTGTTTATGTACCTGAAAAATATAGCAAATTTGCTGATATATTCAAAATAATGCTTAATGTTAACCAAGTTAAATATGAAACTTCTGAATATGACTATAAAGATGACAAATATTACATATATTTTGAAAAGCAGATAGATGAAGAAAAAGGTTTAGTTAATGAAATAAGAAGAAGAATACAATATTATAGAAAATTGAAAAATCTAACTAAAGATCAAGTTTTAGTTATTAACTATGAAGCTTCAGATAAGGTAAGAAATATAATAGAGAAATATAAAAAAGATTTGGAAAATGAGACAAAAACTGTATTAAATTATGCTAGCAATGAAGGAAAGTTATTTAAGATAAAAGAAGAATGGATTAAACTTTCTTAATTTTTGCTATAAAAAAAGCTTCTCCTGCATCTTTTGCCGATATTCTAATAGTGTATTTAAGATCTTCATATATAGAACTATCTCCAGGACTATACGGTATATCTAAATCTATTTTTTCTAATTTAGCGTTTTGGTATTTGTTTAAAAGATAAGCTATTATAGCTTCATTTTCTTCTAGAGTTATTGTACATGTTGAATAAACTAGGATCCCGCCTCTATTAAGCATTTCAAATGCAGAAGATATAATTCTTTTTTGCACATCAGTTAAAGTTCTTAATATTGAATCATTTAATCTTTTCCATGCATTTGGATGGGAACCTAATGATGAGCAAGGAACATCAACTAATGCTTTAGTATATCTATAAGGTAGTTTTTTCTTAGCATCATGAACTGTTACGAAAGTATTAAGAACACCTAATCTCTCTAAATTATAATTCAAAGCTTTAATTCTATCTCTCTTATCTACAGCTATTATTCTTCCTTCATTTCTCATTATCATTGCTAGTTGAGAGGTTTTACTGCCAGGTGAAGCGCAACAATCATATACAGTATCATTTTTTGATGGGTTTAGAATATAAGGAGGTATTGCCGATCCTAGAGATTGAGTGTGGATATAACCAGCATGAAATTCTATAGTATTTCCTAAATCATAATGTAATGGAACCTCATAGATGTAATCTATAAAGGTTTTTTTCCCTATCGGTTTTGCATATGGTTTCAGTAAATTTAGTCTATAGAATTTTCTTTTACCTATATACAATAATTCTTCTTTATTCCGCTCTAAGAGAGATTCTATCATTAAATAATCTTTCTATGTTAAATAAACTCATCAATGTAAATTCTTCTCTAGGCTGTGGAGTATAATCGCATATTCTATCAACATTTAAAGTTTTTTTGAATTCCTCTATGATTTCTGATTTAGTGTAAACTCCATCTAAAAGTCCTATTTTATAAGCTTGTTTTCCTGTAAATATCCTGCCAGTTTTTACTATTTCTAAAGATGTGTCATTTAATTGTCTAGATTCCTGAAGAATAGATATAAAATCTTCAAAAGTTTCTTCAACTATACTTTTTAAAACTTGATATTCTTCTTCTGTAAGATTCCTAGTTGGATTTCCTATATCTTTCATGCTTCCAGATTTTACAACAGTAAAGTTTACTCCAATCTTCTCTAATAAACCAGCATAATTTTCTATATACATAACAACACCTATATTTCCAACTAAAGAATTTGGATGTGCGTATATTTTCTCTCCGGCTAATGCTACATAATATCCTCCACTAGCTCCAAGTTCTTCAATGTATACCCATTTTGGAAGCTTTGATTTCTTTATAGCTCTATATATAACATCAGAAGCTATAACACCACCACCAGGACTATTAATTATTACTAACAATCCTTTAACATTATTATTTTTAGAAAGTAATTCTATCTGTCTAGCGTAATCTTCTGCTCCCGGCATACCTCTATCAAATAATCCGCCAGACATCCCTCTTAGCATAATTGGGCCTTCTATTCTAACAACACCAATACAGCTTCCACCGAAATTAGAAATATTTAGTTGAGATATGATCAGAAAAAAGCTAACTAATGATATAAGCATTAATCCGAATATTGCAAATATAGCTATAGCCTTCCAGATTTTAATATCCATAATTTATATGATATCTTTTAAATATTTTCTTTGAAGATTTATTCTTTCAATAGTTTTTCAGTAGCTCTGATAAAAATCTAATAGTACTGTAGGAACTATTAGAGCTTCATTTATAGTTACTATTTTAGTTTATCTATATAAAGTATTATATATATAGGATATAACATACACTCCAACTAATATTACTGCTATTGCATATGCTATTGACATAGGTAATTTTTTTGCTTCTTTTATATATCTATATGATACATAATCCAGCTAGTATGCTTGAAATGATTTGACTCAAGTATATATTTGAAATGATAAGCCCAATTATGAGTGCAATAAGTGCTGCTCGATAATCGATACCTATAGCTCGTAATACAAATGCTATAGGAATTGCTATAAATAGTGCAACTAATAATATATTTATAGCTGGAAAAAGATCTGGAAAAATGAGCCTGACATAAGTTATATTATTACATTATGTCCTTTAAATATTTCTCTATCAAAGACTTATCTATAGGAACTTTAATATTAAGCACCATGTATGATGTAGACAAATATTCTACGATTTTATCTATATCTTTAATTTCGGTTATTTTTATAAAGCTTTTTATAGTAGATTCTATATTATCATCCTCTCCAATTAAGCTAAAAAATATTAATCCTTCCAAACCATGCTTTTTATAAACAGCATATGAATCATATCCAAAAAACTGTCTGATATCCTTTCTAGTGAACTTTTTTATAGATATATTTTGTGGAACCTTTTTGTTCAAATAATCTACTATTTCATTTATAATTTTTAATGGAATTTTAGTAGATTTTATTAAAGAAATCAAATCTATATCTTTTTTAGATCTAAGTATATTCAAAAATATTTTAGCCTTCTCTCCATATTTTAAAGCCAGTTCTAAAGGAATGATCATCTTTATTTTATAATCTTCTTTTTCTAACTTTATGGCGTATAGCTCTGTTTCTAGATTTTCACTAGCATCTATAGATTCTACAGATTTTGAAGAGAATTTTTGTTCTGGTTGAATTATTCCATTAGATTTCATGAAGTCTATTACAGACAATACAAAGCTAGTAGGTTGATTTGATTGTTTAGCTATTTCATACAAAGCTTTATTAGGAGAATAAGCTCTATACACTTCTAATCCAGCATCTCCAAAATTGTCGTATATAAGTTGCTCTGTAGGATTATTAAAAGATTTTCTTATTTCTATAGGTTTTGTTTCTATTACTGGAGACTCTGCTAGAGGTTCTTGAGGTGCTTCTATAGGTTCTTCTTGTTGAATTTGAACAGGCTCTTGAATAATCTGCTTTTTCTCTATTATATTTTTTTCTAGTAAATATGAAATCACTTCGTCTGGTTGAAGACCATGTTTAGATATTATTGAATATAAATCGTCAGGTGTTAATTGTTTTTTTTCTTCTATTTCTGAATATATTAGTAAAGCTTTTTTACCATATTTTCTTATGAATTCTGTTTTATCTTTGCTTTTTTCAGCAAATGATTTATCTTTTATGCTGTACACGTTTTTAATAATCTAAAAACTTTTTAAAAAATGTATCTTAAATTTTTATTGCCGGGATGGCAGAGCGGTCGATTGCGCTGGACTTGAGATCCAGTGCCCGAAAGGGTTCGGGGGTTCAAATCCCTCTCCCGGCGATAAGATAATTTTAAAAAATATTTTTTATATATGATAATCTTGATTGCTTTAATTTCAATTGTATTTGGAACATCCATAACAAGCTGTCAAAATATCAACTCTGATGGAACCTATTATCTGGCAAATAATCTTGTTAGTTCTGGCAATTGTATAATAGTAAATGCTCAAAACGTTGTTATAGATGGACAAGGATATTCTATAACATCTTCAGGACATGGAATTGTTATTAATGTTCCTAGTTTTAATATCTCTATTGTAAATGTTAATATATCCTCGAATCAGAATAATATATATCGTGAAGGCTTTGTTGAGAACAGTACAATAACAATTTATAATTCGACTTTAAGTTCTAACGGAAGTAATTTGTTGATAAGAAATGAAACCTATTCTGTTAATAATTTATCAATTGAAATACAAAATTCTACTTTGAATGCATCAAAATATGCAAATATTGATTTTTTTGTTAACAACTCCTCAAACAATATTATTAGAATATTTAATTCTTTCATGTATGCAAATCAGAGCAATATAATACCAAATAATAATTCAAAAGGTATCATACAAAATTTATTTTTAGAAATAGTAAATTCTACTTTAAATTCGTCAATTTTTAATATCAATTTTTACATTAACACGTCTTTTGACAGTACTATTAAAATTATAAATTCATCTATGTATGCAGGCAGTAATATAAGAATATCAAATATTTATTCTGGCAGCTTTATGGGGATAAAAAATTTAGTTATAGAAGTGCTAAATTCTACTTTGAATTCAACTTCTTCTAATATGATTTTTTTTATTAATGAATCCTCAAACAATACCATCAGAGCAGTTAATTCTTTTATGTACGCAAGTAGTGCAAATATAGAAGTATCAAATCGTGGTTCCATAGACTATGGAGAAATGGAAAATTCAGTTATAGAAATAATAAATTCTACTTTGACAACTGTTTTGTATAATCTGGTTTTTTCTATTAACAAATCCTCAAACAATACCATAAGAATAGTTAATTCCTCTCTGTATGCAAAAGAGATAAATATAAGAAAAAGTCCTTCAAATGGCTCTGTGGAAAATTCAGTTTTAGAGATAGTAAATTCTGCTTTAAATTCATCAAACGAAAATAATATCTATTTTACCACTAACAAATTCTTAAACAATACCATCAGAATAGTTAATTCCTATATATACGCAAGGGTTACCAGCAATATAGGTCTAGGTAGCCGATTCTACAGTTCTGAGCAAATGGAAGACTCAGTT
>Ga0079997_114768_pt1 | contig 20143 bp, 22 predicted proteins | sample PerSpoCPS_CMetaG_FD_69200 | JGI IMG/M metagenome (GOLD analysis project Ga0079997, IMG submission 69200) | Archaeal communities from Yellowstone National Park, Wyoming, USA - Perpetual Spouter C (PS_C) MetaG (SPADES assembly) (version 2) | ecosystem: Environmental > Aquatic > Thermal springs >... | reverse complement strand
CAACGCTACCATTGATCCACTCGTTGAACTTTAGGACGTCCTCTATTGTCTTCTTGACCTCATCCATGTCTCCTTCGCCTCCCCTGTGCAGGAGAGGATTATCGGGCATCCTTGGTCTTCTTTGGATCCCCAACCCTTCTTGACGGGCAGTGTGTCCCTCATGGGACGTCCCATGGTGGGTGAGCCGGGACCAGCTCCTCCCTTGACCCCGGGAGCAGGGACCTGAGAGGGCTTCTCGGACATCCCCCCTCATTTAGGCGAGGGGGCGGCCGTGTTTCAGGCCGGAAACAAAGCCCTCCCAGGAAACTAGTGGAAGGGTTGGGGCTGCTGAAGTAATCGAAAGACGTTAGTGAATTGTCTTCGACCGTCATCGAAACAAAGTGAACTTCTAAGACATCCTCGTTCCCGGAGTTTCACCTAACAGCCGCCATACATGCAGAGCTAGCTCCTGCCTATGCATGGTTGCTTTTAGGCTTCTCCGGGCATCCGCCCTGTCTGGGCCCGCCCCTTTTATCCCCATGTGGTGGCCCGGGTATCCCGCGGCCTGTGGGCTAGCAGTCCGGGAAGCCCGCGACATAGCCCAGAGGTGGCTCCACACAAGGAGGGGCGTAAGAATGTGTCCGGGTAGCCCGCTACACATCCTTAGGGGCTCGGGTATCCCGCAGCCCCAGCCCATAGGCCAAACCCGCCTCTCCCGCCACCCCATGACGGTATGTGTGGGGTGGGAGTCCTGTTAGGGCTCTGGAAGGGAAGGAAATAAAGGGAGGGGGTTTGGGTGGGCGTCGCCATGTCACGTCAGCAAGGCCTGCCGTCTTCAGATGTATCCTAGCAGCAGTGGGACTATTATGTGAACGGTTAGTAGTGCCAGTCCTCCGCCTATCGCAAGCCGGAATCCGAGGAACTCCTGCCTGAGACCTAACCCAAGCAGGAGTCCTACCAAGACCATTCCGATGCCGATAACATTGATTATCGGCGTTAGGATGTTGAAGATCTCGATAATGACGTTTTTGATCGCTGTTGCTATCTGCTGTCCAATGCTGTTTCCGTTGAGAGCTCGTGCCGTTGGTGCTGTCGTCGTTAGTGCTATTGTCGAAAGTAGAACTTCCAACCACACAATTGTTTTCATCTTTCTCGCCTTCTTTGTTCGCCACCGCCGGGCAGCAGCGGCAGCAAGCCCCCTCCCACGGCGTCACCATGCCCTTGCCCAAGGAGCAGCCTTTTCCCGGCATCTTGAGGGGGCATAGAGTATTAAGCCCCCCGCCCCTTTTACGGGGCTGATGCCTGGGAAACGGCTTCCCTAGAGGGCTTTGGGACGGCGGGAGGGGGAGCTACCTTTCCAGCAGCCCCTCTTCCCCTCGCTCCGAGCTTATAGCCGCGTTTCAACCCAATGCTGGGTTCTGGCAGCGACCTCAGCTCGGCGTGGCGTTGCCAGGCCTTTGGGACCGCAGACAAGTTGTTTTAAATAGGTGGCTGACTCCGGCCACCTTTACGAGGCGTTCTAACCTTTTAGAACTTGGTTCGTTCCGGGAGCTTTTACAGCTCCGGTAACCCCCTCGCATACCCCCCGGCATGGACGGAGTAGCCCCATTCTGTATGGGGACCACCCCCTGCATACCCCCCGACCACCCCCCTGCTGAACCCGGTTATGCCCTTGCTCAGCCTGGGAGATGCGGGGTCAACCCCTCGGGCATCCCCTGAGCACCCCCCTGGGATACCCAGGGCATACCCAATTCATCTCCCTCGTATCCCAGAGCATCCCCCTAGGATGCACCTAGGATACCACCTCCAACCCCTCCTCAAGCCCGTTGATGGGGTGGTTCAAGGTGCTGTCAACCCCTCACCACCCCCTCCTAAGCCTGATTCAGGGCGGGGTTTTCGCCTGCCGCCGGAGGTGCTTCCCGGCTGCGGCCCCGCAGGCATCCTATGCACCCCCACACGGACGCTTCAGGCGGACCCCAAACAGCTCAAAGCCGCTTGGGCTGCGGGCTCTTTTGACCCGCAGGGCGTTGCGCCGACCGCCGTTGAGCCGCCCACGCCACATGGGCGACCCCCTCATGAGTCATCGGTTGGTCCGTGTGGTGGGAGGGCTTCTGCCTCCCCCGGCAGACCCGCCCCGCTTTATAAGCGGGATGAGCCCACCTAAACCATTATCCGAAAAGCCCCAAAATAAGCGATTCCTAAACCAACATTGGTTTAGGAAAACTTTATTAATCCTAGGGTCCACTTTAGGCTATATAGAGTTTTTCTAAACATAATTCTAGGCTAAATAAAGTTTTCCTAAACCTACGTCTGTTTAGGAAGTGATTATTAGGGTCATTCGCTAAGTTCAAACAGATGAAGCCATGAACCTGAAAAACCTGAAGACGGTCGGGCAACTGGCTGTGTCCTTGTCGCTTGCAGCCGTCACGTCGTTCGCCGCAATTCTCGTGTTAAGGAGGGGGGTGTGGTGAAGTGCTAGGTGCAGACCCAAGCGGTTTGTTGAATATGACGGAGCTTGGTATGACGCTGTTCACAAGCAACATAATACTCTGTATGTTCATAATGTACTTCGTGCTACGCGGAAACGTCCCCGAAAGCATACCTACTGAGAGCTACGGCAGGGTTTTGGCGGGGAAGATAGTTTTCGCAATACTGCTTGCTATGCTTTCCACTATGCCTGCCACAGGACCAGGAGCACCCTTCGCGGGCCTAGTCCATACTCTCGCACTACTGGGCCCCGGGTACTTTATCTACTCCATGATCGCTGACGTATTTCTAGCGGCAATTCTCAAGAAGCTGGAGTTCTACGGAGCCTATAGGATCGTTATCTTCAACCTGCTGCACCTGCCCTTCATCTCATTCCTAGCATTGCTACTAGCCGTCTTCGAGCAGAACAAGACGCTGAAGAGGGCTAGGGAGGACATTGCATACAAGGAGGGGGGCGTGGTTATCGGGGAGGCGGTGGAATGCATTCGCGTCATCAGGAAACCCATCAGAACACGGGATGAGGCCGACGTCGACCCGCACTATGATATCAGGCCATTGCCGGGTACCGTGGAAACACTCTACAAGCCCGAAATCGTGCACGGTAGGGATTTCAACCCACACCTCGTCATAGCAGGGGCGAGCGGGTCGGGGAAGACGACTTTAATATACCACATGCTCACGGAGCTTTCCAAGAGCTATCCAACGGTCTTCGTTGACGTTAAGGGGGATATTTCAAGGGCCCTGCTGAGGGAGAAGGCTAACGCACACATAGTTCACATAACATCCGTGGGGGTTAACCCGTTCACGAAGATAGGTGATGAGACCTCCAACGAGCTTGTTGAGAGGCTGATGGACTCCGTGTCGGTCGTCGAACCGGTGGGTAGTAGGCAAGAACATTTGATCAGGGAGGCGGTCATCACATACTGCGGCAGGAAAGAGGACGGGAGAGAGGAAAGACCGCCTTCATACTCCGCCCTAGTTAGCTACCTCAGGGGCCTTGTGAAAACCCTCCCACCTCCGGAGGTTAGGTGGGGGATGGGTGGCTCTGGGACAAGGGACGCCCTCTTCAGCATATACTCAAAGTTGGAGGACTTAAGCAGCTATTTCAGGGATGACGGCGTATCGGTCCCGCAGGTTATAGCTAGGGCCCTGAAAACACCTGATGGGAGGAAGAGGGTGTCGGACTTCCCCATCACGGTCTTCAACCTCGAAGGCATAAGCGAGAAGGTCAGGGCCATAGTGTTGGAGCTGATACTGAGGAACATCGCCAAGTGCATGTACCACAGGGGACCGCTGGCGTACTTGAAAGAGAAGACCCTTGTTGTAGTGGTTGACGAGGCGTACCTAGTCGCTAGGCCCATGCAGCACAACGGCAAAATCGGCGAGGACAGCAGGAGCATCCTTCAGGAGATCGCCAGGGCCGGGAGAAGCTATGGCGTAGCCTTGATACTCGCAACGCAACGGCTCAGCGATGTGGCGGACGGCATACTTCAGAACTGCCAGACCCGCATATGCTTCAACACGACCAGTCCCGAGGACCGGGAGATAATAGGGATGTACAGCAGGGTCCTTTCGGAGGTGGTGCCTGACCTTGAGCCCCGCCACGCCTACATATGGAACCCAAACCCGCGAAGGAGGAAATCCTACAGGTCTACAGCGGACACGATAGCGCTGGTCGAGGGCTACATCTTCAGGATGAGGGGGAGGCTCCTACAGTCCGAGGAGGAGGGGGCTAAGAGGCTGTTGCAGAAGCTTAAGGAGAAAAAGAAGAAGGATAAACATGCTAGACGACTCCAAGTAGAGGAGGATGAGCTGGAAGATACAGGTGGTGGGGTCGGTGATGAAGGAAGCAGTTCACTCCTTAACTATGGAGTGGTCTGCTACAGGTGCATGCTTCTAACAAGCGACCCAAGCTACTGCCACGTCTGCGGGCAGACCCCATTGGTCAAGGGATCTGTTGAGAAAGGGCAGAAGGAGGAAGGGGGGAAGCAGGCATCTGGAACTCTATCCAGCAAACCCTCGACAGACCATGAGGTTATCGAGGCAGATGTTAATGAGGAATGGTTTTTGGATAGGGGTGAATCACAACAGGGAGAGTTTAGCGGGGAAGAGATTAGGAAGTTGGCGATAGAGATGTTTCCTGATAAAAGAGAGGAGCTGTTGAGATTGTCAGACATAGATATTTTAGATTTTGTGAGTAGAAGATGGGGTGATGGGGAGAAATTTGTAAGGCAAAAGTTGTTGAAGAGGGCTGAGGGTGGGGAGCTAAAGCCCAAAGGAGCCGGCAAGGCATTACTCGACGCATTTGATAGATTGAGGGGGTTGAGGAATAATGGTTAGAAGGGGCTTAAATAAGAAAGTGGATGAAAAGCCGGACCTTAATTCCGATAGGAAGGGTGAGACGCTGGACAGCACTCCACATAATAATTGGGAGCCACGTGTATTCAAGAGAAAGCCCCAAGCGCCAGCACTGCACGAACTTTTGCAGAAGCCCTCCATATTTGAGGTCACCCCGACGGAGAGGTGGCCGTTGGGCTGGAGGCCAGTAAGCACTACCGGCGAGTTCAAAACCCTCTTCCCAGTCTACAATCTCAGAGGGGATTTCAGCAGCATCACAGTCCTACTCTGCCCGCAATGCGGAAGCGTCCTAAGGGCTTTAGGCAAAGGCATTCCAGTGGTCTGTCTGGAATGCGGATTCCCTAGCATGGAGCATGGCTGGAAGAGGGAAGATGATTGCTAAGCTGTTCCGCTACAAGATTGATTATTTGCTGGACTAACAAGCAGGATGATGCCTATTACTTTTATTGAAGCCACACCTTCTAACATTAAAGCCTGCAATGATGGCTCTTGAGGGCATAGGGCTGAACGTTTTCCAGCGCGCGGCTTTGCAACGCGTCCTCGGGAGCCGGTTTGGGCTGGTCCAGCTCCCGACGGGATGCGGAAAGACACGGCTTGCGGCTGCGGCTATCAGGCTCCTCCGGGGAAACGGCCTCTTAAGCGGGGGAGATGTTGTTCTCGTCCTCTCACCAAGGCTGGTTATACGGGAGCAGATAAGGCGTGAAATGGAGGCAGTCCTAGGGAAGGGCTTCATGGTGGTAGAGGTGGACTCAGGCGAGAAGCTTCAGAACTATCTCACCTTAGCCTCCGCCACAGGCGTGAATTCCTACCTTCTGGTAGCTACCCCGCAGCTACTGGTCAGCGCGGAGAGGAGGGGACTACTACAAGCGGCAAGGGTCGCGGGCCTAGTCCTCGACGAGGCACACCACACCTACACCGGGGATGAAACATCCCAAGTCATCGAAGAGCTTGTAAGAAGGGTGGTCGGTGGCGGCGGGTTCGCAATAGGGCTGACGGCAACCCCTACCAAGGAGGCGTTGAAGCTTCTCGGGGGCAGCCTTCTGTACAGCGCCCTATCAGCCCATGCGATGGCGGAGGGGGTGCTGGTAGGTAGGCTTACAATACGCTACACAGAGACGAGGTTTGAATGCCCGCCCGATGTAGACCCATGGAGGTATGAGGTGCCGCAGAGGGCCGAGGCCTACTCCAAAAAGATCCTGGAGGCGTTGGGATGGAGGGTCTCCTGTAAGGTTCTCGTGGTAGCCCCAAACGTTGGCGAGGCAGATATGATCAGGGATAGGCTTGTAGATATGCTGGAGGGTGACGCGGGAGCCTTAGTTAGGACGGCCCACTACAGGGAGGAGGACCCAATGGATGTTATCAGGTGGTTCCGCGATACAGACCGAGGCATACTCATAACAGTGAACATGGCTGACATAGGGTTTGACGTCCCCGACCTTGAGGTACTCGTCCTAGCAAGGAGGTTCAGCTCCCCAGTAGCATACACTCAGGTTAGGGGGAGGGTGCTGAGGAAGCCGCCCAACACAGAGGCAGGTGTCAGGAAGGCAGCTAACGGCGCTGTACTCGTGGACTTGGCAGGCTCCAGCCTAGAGCATGAGCCGATGGTCCCCGCCGTCGAGCTTGGGCAGCTCCAAGAGGGTTACGAGGCCTTTTACAGCGACCTGAGGGGCTTCCACCCAATAGCTAGGAGGGACATCCAAACACAGGTGGGTGAGCTGCGCGATGTTGTGCTGGACGCGGCTGTTTTAAAGGGGTTGGAGGAACCAATAATCCGCTCCTTAATGAAGAAGCCCAGGCCGCTGGATGGGTTGGTGGCTAGCTTGGGCTCAATGGGGGTGAGCCAGCCACGCGATGCGGTTTCAGCGGTGTGCACGATCCTGAAGCTACTTGGTGTAGTTGAGGGGGAGGTGAACCTGCGCGTACCCCCTGAAAACGCTGTAGCATGGCTGGCTTTGAGGGAGGGGGCTGACGAGGGGGGAGGCTGGGTCTCGGTCAGTAAGGCTAGGGTTGAGGGGTTGCTAGGGGAATCTTCCGTCCTTAGCGGACTCATGGCCCAGTATAAGCCTCTCTTCAGGGACGGCGGCGAAAAGCTGCTGGTGTACGTGGCTGATTGGAGGAGGTTAGTAGATATTGGGCGTGACCTCTCACGGCTTAATAGGAAGTTCATGCAGTTGGAGGTATGGGTCTGGCCCAAGCTGGTCAGGGCTAGACGCCTGCTAAGGCGATGTCTGGCTGAGCACGTGGAGGGCGTTGACCTCCACCTGAAAGTCAGGTCCGATGTCCTGTTCGATGAAGCCAGGTGGCTCGAGTATGCCAAGGGTCGTCTGGGATCAGCTTTACAACGCCTTAAAAGCGGCGGGAGACTAGTCATGCGCCTAACAGTCCACGGGCAGCGGGTAGAAGCAGACACGGCAGCTAAACTCCTCTCCAAATCCCTATCCTCCATAATGAACACCGAGGTGAAGGTTCTCATTAAAGGGCGTAGGGAGTTAAAGTCAGGGCTTGAAGAGGCGGAGGAAACCTACACACGCTTCCTAGAGGAATGCAGGCTGCGCGCAGGTGAGGCCGGAAAGTACTCCGAACTATATAACGAACTTATCGAGAGAACCTTGGAAAGTCTAGCACATATCAGCAGGCAAAACATTATGTATATAGACGTGTTTGTAAAATTAGCATAAGGGCCGTAACTTTAACCGGCCACAAACACCATACGTGCAGGCCTGACTCACCGGTCAAGAAATATGCTAGGTCCTGTATAGCAGTAAGACATCTCTCAGGCATTGGTCCAGATAATTGCTAGTAGTATGGAGCAGCTACTTTAGCCCGTTCTTCCTGAAGGGAGGCTTCTCCTCATCCCTAAAAACCACCATGGCCCAGAAAATCTAACAATAAGGGTGTAAATAAATAGAGAGAGTAGCGTGAAAGTGTACATTACATGACGCTGCTGGGAAGGTGGTGGGAATGGAGGCTTATAGTAGATGTGAAGGGGACTTTATAAAGGGATACGGTACAGTATGCAATTTGTAGGGTGTTATCGTTGAGGGATGAACCCATAGATATCCTTACAGCACTAGCCCTCTATTTGGAGAGTGTTCTTGAGGCTAAACCAGAGGATGACCTATACGAGAGGAGGGGCATGGTGTAGGGTTGAGGTTCCGCTGTAAGATGTGTGGCCGTGAGTTTGGAACCGAGATGGGTGTGAAGGCCCATATAAGGGGGAAACACCATGGCGATGTACTGAAATTGACATTTAAACAGGCTTTGAGTGATATGGGAAAGTCTCCTGAACACAGTAGAGCGTTTAGAACCTTGATAGATAACATGGATGTTAAAAAATTTGAGGAGTGGGATTTGGACATTACAAAACCTGAAGAGATAGCTAGGATGTTTAACGAGGTCTTCTTCCACGGCGGCTGGGAAAAACATATAGAATGGATAAAGACGTATGGGAGTGAAGAACAGAAGAGAGAAGACATACCCCTACTAGAAAAGCTGATGAGGGAGGATATGGAAAAGTCTAGGATCAAGCCGGATAAAACATAAACCACCACCCTGATACTGCCTACATTTAGACCCAGTCAACATTGTTAGGCCACGGGTTCCCTATTCGTCGTCATCAAGGGCCGAGCCGACCATCAACCCTCATCGAAACCTTAAGCATCCTCTCCAAAACACCAAGCCTCTCCTCATGAGACATAAGACATGACATAAGGAAGACATCGAATTCATCACGTAGAGGATACATAGTTCCCGCATGAACATATCTGAATACCTGGTCCACCAGCCTGTCGAATACCTCCCTCTCATCCGCTAGAAGGGCCTTCCTGAAGGGAGACCATCTGTTAACCTCTTCCTCAAGCCTCTGCCTATATGTTAAGCTGTTCCTACCCATATCTATCACAGCATATTGGAGGGATATATGTTGAGAGAGTAGCGTGAAAGTGCATTAAGCGTTAAATAGTGTTACCGATTTCACCCATTGTTCAAGCCTTTATATGTATTAGGATGGTAGTATCGCCGTGGAGGGTGGGGCCAGGGTCATAGATAGAGTCAGTATAGGTGTCATTAGATGCATCCTAGAGGGTGGGAGAGTACGTATAGTGCTTAGGAAAATCCTTAACGTAAGGTCTGTTCAGACAGGTTATGGTAGGCTATTCTTCAGGCAGGGAAGAGGCTGGTCCGCAGGCTTCAAACACCTATCCATAGAATCCAAGAACCCAGCAACCATCAGCATATCCATGTCTTTAAGGGAGGTTGTTGGTTTGGTTAAGAACTTCTACGGTGTTGTCTGCGCCCCTATGGCTAAGATAGACATACCCCATGGTAAGGATGTTTGGCTAATCATGCTTGCACCCATCTATAATACGCCATTAATAGAGGTATCAAAGCCAGTACTAACGGCTAATAGTGCTTCTGTACAGGCCTCTCTGTCTGTTGGGGATGGAGGCCTCAGATATAGCCTAATCGCATATGGCTCAGGCTTCAGAAGAGCAGGCCTAGAGCTTACCAGACACGTATACACAGGATGGTCATCAGCCTTCGGACGTGAGAAGATTACAGCATCAGAGAAGCTTGCAGAAGCATGGCCCGGAGAAAACATCCAATCCGTCTGGAAACCTGTCAAAAGATTTACAGAACCAATACTGATAGCAATGAATTCTATACCGTCAAGAAACGATGTAGTAACATTACTCCAATCCCTAGGATGTATAATCCACAATATTCTATTACTGGGGCCACGCATACTACACAGCCCTTTTATAGTAGGTGATGGGGAAGCAGTCACATACAAGATCAGGCTAAAACTGGACGGAAAAACCATAGACGAGACAGAGCTAAAGATATCATTTTAGAGGTCTATATTTTTGGCAGGATGTCCTTATACTTCTCCATCCTTATCTTTCTTCCTTCAGGCTGTATTAGCCAAGTCATCCAGCAGAGCTCAATAGGCCTATAACCACATGCCAAAGCTAACTGCTCAGCTTTGAAGAATGTTAGAGCGATTAGGCTGCTCCTACCATAGGAGGCCTCCAGAGCCAGTAATTCCCTAGAATCTACGTCTACAGCAGACCATACATATAAATAGACACCCTTCACGGATAGCTTAGTCTCATCTACCACTATACACCTCCTGAACCTAGGCTCCCTTGCAACACTAACCGTAGACACCTTCCTAGCAAGGTCATGTACTGCTGATATGCTCCAAAGCTATGCTAAGAACCCTAGAAATTCTCCTACAACTACCATGAAACATATAATCCAAGACGGCTAAGACCTTAACCTTCCTACTTTTTTATTACGGAACTCGTATGGTCTTCCACGCCTCGGCCTACGCCTATTCCTTATGTTTACAGGTATGTTAGCCTTTTACCCCTCCTCCTAAGATACGCCCTTTCACCCCTCGTATAATATGCTGAGTCTCCAGTAACCTCGCCAGATCTAGTCCTAGGCCTACCCCCTGCCACATCTAACCCTTATCCTATCCATTACCTCTCTGAAGCGTTTGCTATCATGCTCATCCCCCGGGACCAACCACCAGGCTTATTGGTAGTGATTCACCGGTAACGGCTACATGGTTCTTAGTTCCCTTAACCCTCCAGTACCCATCGTAGCCTATAAGCTCCCCCCTTTACCAGCCTTTACAGTAGTACTATTCACAGCAACCTTATCTAGTCTGAGCCTTCCAGTAGAGTATCCCATGGCTATCAGGGCCTCAAGAACCTTAGACCACACACCCATAACACTCCACCTCCTAAACCTATCCCAGCATGTCTTATATGATCCATACTTAGCAGGTAGATCCATTCAACGGCACCCAGTAACAAGAACATACAGTATCCCGTTTATAACCAGCCTATCATCGATCCTAGGCCTTCCAACATCAGCCCTAGGAGGGAGTAGAGGCCCTATAACCTCACACTCACCATCGCTCAACTCCCTAAACTCCATAACAAAACTAAATGTAGGAAAGAAATATTTTTCAGATGGGTTCAAAAGACAACCTATTCCAGATACAGCGAAACACAAACAAACATAGAGAAGATCAAGACAATAGTAAAAATCCACCAACAAAAATGGATTAAGAACGACCCGTTATTTGGACACTAGCATTTTCTTGAACATAAAAGCTAAAGCTCCAAAAATTAGTAGTCCAAGCAAAACTTCCACTAAAGCAGGAACCACTATACCAAATAGTATGTAAAGTAGGGGTACTAAAAGACTAATTATAATGTCTATGAGCGGATCACCTCTCGTTTTTGTTACTATTAATAAACCTGCAGTTAATGGTATTAAAGTTAGTTCAGCAGGGAAAACAGTTAACGTATCTACGCGGAAAAGATAAGTTGAGTGAATAACACCTAAGACCGCCATGATGATTAACAATAGTAAAACTATGAAGTACCTATAAATAACGAAATTAATAGCAAGTGACTCTGCTATCTCTTTTCCTCTTTTTATAAGAATTAACGTATTTTTTAGTTTTACTGGCATGTGGAGATAGAGCCATAAAAAAGATAGAATAAAGAACAATGCTAGTAAAATAAAGTGTGCATAAAACTCTATATCGAAGTGAAGATATCTTGCCGATACCCTGAAATAAGATGAATCTAACGATGAAGTTATGAGCGGAAATATCAAGTTTAAACCTAAAGTGAGTAATGCAAAATATCCCCCCGACGTTCTTAACACTAAATAAGTTAGAGGTGCTAAGATTAATACCATTAGAACGGAGGCAGAAAACAAATCCATAGGGGTTACAAAAATCTGGAATTGGTATAAGATTGACACTAAGTATATTGATAGACCGACTATTCCGGAAATACCCAAAAAAAATAAACCTAAAAATTTATAAAGTATTGCCCAGATTAGAGTCAATAAAGAATAAAGAATTATTTGCTCAATTAATCTAAATCCATATGGAAGTAGCAAAGGTAAATTGAGGCTTAAAATCAGTACGACAAGAAAGAGAACTTTCCTTCCGACTAAATTTGAGGTCGTTAGCATGAGATTCACCTTAACCCTCTTTTTAAACCTTCAGGTTTTGCAACCAATATTAATAGCATTAAAACATAAGAAATCGCTATAGCGACACCTAAAGGAATAACTAAACCTAGAAAAGAATACAGTATTGAAATTACCGATGCAATAACGAAAGAATATAATAAATTACCAACACCTGAGACTCCCGCAGCAACAAACCCAAGAACTGTATAGTAAAGGCCGAAATAGGGATTGATTGGGTATAATAGAACGTATAGACAACCCGACAATCCCAAAACTCCAAAAGATAACATGAAGACTATAGCAAAGATTCTTTTAGTATTTATTCCAATTGCAATGGAAGCTTGTATATTTTGGATTATTGCTTTTGATTTTAACCCTAAATTATTATTTGATATGAAAACTAGGTGCATTACAGAAGCTACGAGCAGTGCAAATATGAGGATGGTAAGTTCAGTTTCCTTTATGAAGCTTAGACTTAAGGGCAATTCCAGTTTCACATTTACAGATGTGTATCTTGCACCGAAAAGTAATGATAAACCTCCAGTTATAAATAAATAAAACCCATACGATAATATTGCGCTAAGATCTTCTATCGTGTGTTCAGGCTGGTCAAACAGACCCATCTTATTGACCCCCAGGTAAAAAACCAAACCAATAACTGAAGAAGTTAAAAATACCAAGCCCGCTGTTGTTAAGAAACCTAACTGACTTATAGATGTTAATAGGTACGTAGTGTACGCACCTACTGCCATAATTGCTCCCGCTCCGATGTTTATAAATCTTGCCACACTCATCATTAAATTTAATGCGACACTTACAATGCCAGTTATGACAGCTGCAGTAATAACAGCAACTAAATCTACAACCAAAAATTATCACCCACCACTCGCTAATAATTTCCATATAGATTCATGGTCCTCAAGTTGCTCTCTACTAATAGTTGTAATAATGCGACCTGCAGATAGTAAGTGAACTTTGTCAGCTATGTCACGCAAGTAGGTGGGTAGTTGTTCTGTTATGATGACTGATATTTTTTTCTCCTGTATAAATATTGAGCTAATTGTCTCATATATAATTTTGATATTTGCGAAAGATACACCTTGACTCGGCTCATCTAAGATGAGAAATTCGGGTTCATTCATTAACGCCCTCATCAGTGATAATATTTGGCGCTGACCTCCACTTAAGACGCTTGCTTTCTCTTTTCTCCTGACTTTCAACCATGGGAAAATGTTGTAAGCTAATTCTAAGTTTTCGTATAACTTATCTCTAGCTTTTTTTCTTACAGCTCCCACCATTAAGTTTTCTTCAATTTTTAATCTCTCTAAAATCCCAGCCCTTTCAGGCACATATGTAAATCCCATTTCCACCCTTTTATAGGTAGGGAGAGTTGTAATATCATAACCATTCACACGTATGCATCCAGTAATAGGTTTTAAGATTCCAAGAAGCCCTTTGCAAAAAGTTGTTTTACCGGCACCATTTGGTCCGAAAAGTGCTACTACACTACCATCAGGTATCTTTAGATCGACCCCATTTATTACTATCGAACCAGCGACCCGTAATGTAATATCTTCCACCGATATCTCCATCCCATTGTTACTATCACATTAACCGGTATATAATGATAACGACACCCTCGATGCATAGTGTCCAAATAACGGGTTTATACGGCTGAAGACCTCCCCATAGTAGCCTCGTGAGTCAAAAATGGCGCCCCTAGAGAGTATTTAAAGTCTTATTTGGACATTATCTGGCTATCGATAGTGTCCAAATAAGCTTTTTTGCTCACCTCCCGCTAGTAGTTCTCTCCTTTAGGTATCTGAAGAACCTCTCAACCCTATTCCTCATACCGAACATCTCATACCTATACTCTAGCCCAAGCCTCTCAAACGCCCACCTATACCATGGGCCTCTATCAACCAATACCAACGGCTTGTTAATACACATCCTTAAGGAATGATAGAGCATTTAGGCTACTCCTCCCATAAGACGCTTCCAGAGCCAATAATTCCTTTGAATCCACGTCTACTGCAGACCATACATATACATAGACACCCTTCACAGATAGCTTAGTCTCATCAACAGCTATACACCTCCTATACCTAGGCTCCTTAGAGACCCTGATCTCAGATACCCTCTTGGCTAGGTAGTGGACGGCGGACTTGCTTATAGGCTCCAAAGCCAAGCTAAGAACCTTAGAGACCCTCCTACAGCCACCATGGAACATGTAGTCCAATACAGCTAAGACCTTAACCTCCCTACTTTTTTATTACGAATAAAACAGCCAGAGACAAGGGCCACAACATCCATACAAACAAAACACAACAACCATCCTTTAAACATAAACACCTTATTTGGACACTATCATTTCGTAATGTGTTAACAGGTAATAGATGGGCTGTTTGTGTATACTTTCAAAGTTCCTACACAGGCAATTTATCCGCAGGGCCTTTGAGGTCATCATTCTTGATAATATGGGTAGCCTGCTCAGATCGTTGGTCGCTGGTATGATATTAGGATTGGTTGAAAGCTCTATAGCTATATTCTTTGGAACTGGATAGAGTTACACTATATCCTCTGTTATACGACTCCTAGTTTTTGCCCTTAAGCTACTCAGACTCTCCTAGAGATAGCGGGTTATGATAAATGCTGTGGCCCTCCATATAATTGCTGCCTTCCATAACATAGGAAGGCAGGTGGTAGGTGTTTAGTGATATGGGTGGTAACTATATGGTGTAAAATCGGCTATTTCAATGTAATGTTGTTTTAGAACGATGAGGGGAAAAATCTACCTGTAAGGTTTTCGATTATATTACCTATGTAAAATAATTTCCTTTCTGAACGTTTCTTTCCGATTAACTGAACACCCACGGGCAGTTCATTGTTTGTTAATCCGCATGGGACTGTCAATGCTGGAAGACCTGTTAGATTGGCTAGTCGCGTATACATCGTTAAGGCTGTAGTTACATCGAATCTTTTTATACCAGATTTGTTTTCGATTTTTATTCTCCTTTCGCTTGTCTTGGGTGCTGTAATAGGTATTGTAGGACAAATTAACGCATCAAAATTCTTAAGAATGTTGTTGATTTCAGTTTGAAATAGTTTTCTTAGCTTTATAGCGTTGATGTAATCATGTGCAGGTATCAACCTTCCGGTTAAAAGCCTATGGATCAATTCTTTGTCAAAATAAAATGAAATCCCTTTGTGTCTTAAATATTTGTCATGTGTTGCAGCAGCTTCCGACAACATCAATATGTTTGTTACGGTGTTAATGTCTCTATAATCTCTTATGTTTACTGGATTTAGGATAACTTCATGCTGTTCCAGCTTTTTTAGAATTTTTTCGATTAATGTCACGACTTCTATTGAAGAATGTTCAATGTATGTTTCTAAAACTCCCAATGTTATTTTATCTGTTGTACGATTTAACTGTTCTTTTAGTATATTGTAATAGGTTCCCGATATGGTCTTTAATATTATTTCGGCATCACGCGATGTTCTAGTTATCGAACCTACGGTATCTAATGATGGAGCTAAAGGGACAACACCATATAGGCTTACACTACCATATGTCGGTTTTAATCCCACTACTCCACATAGTGATGAGGGTATCCTTATAGATCCGCCTGTATCCGTTCCTATTGAGGCTGCACATAAGCCAGCGCTAACCGCTGCTGCTGAACCACCGCTCGAACCACCTGAAATCCTCGACATGTCCCATGGATTTTTACAATCACCATAACTTGCATTCCTATTTGTAGCTCCTATTCCAAACTCGTGACAATTCGTTTTTCCTATTATTATCGCTCCATTTTTTCTTAACTCACTTACCAGTTTGGCATCTCTTGAAGCCACGTTATTGGCAAGATTTTTAGATCCACAGGTCGTGGGTAACCCTTTCACGTCTATCAAGTCCTTTATCGCTATCGGTATACCATGAAGTGGCCCAAGATATTTGCCTTCCTTAATGAGTTCGTCTAGTTTGCGGGCTTCCTTTAATGCCCCCTCTTCATCAATGGTGATGTATGCATTTAACTTTGAATTATGTTTACGAATTCGCTCCAAGTATTCTTCAACAACCTCTAGGCATGAAACATGACGATCTCTTATCATTTCGGACAATTCTACTATTGTAAGTTTATATATGGGGGTAGCGGTCATAATATCTCACTTTCGTTGAAAACGTAGCGTTGGGATATAACGCGACGTTATGTTTTCATCAAGTATTTTGGCTAACGGGATGCTAAGCGATTCCAACCTTCTTAATATGTCGTCATAATCTATTATGATGTAATCTTTTGTGTCCAAGTTCATTATTGTTTTTATGAGCCTTTCTAACCTTCGACTCAGATAAGCCCGTTTAATTTTACTTTTTTTAATACTCATTGATCATTCCCTAATTCTCTCAACTTTTACTTAAGCTTTTCCCTTTATGGGGCGTGTCCAACTACTCATAGGTCCACCTCACTAGGATCTTTAGGCAGTATATTGTGATTCTTAGGGGTGTTCTTGTCTTTGTTGGCTCCTCCCTCCTCGTCTTAAGCCTGTCTCCGAACTCTACTGTTAATGCTCCGAATACTCCTTCTCCGACGCTCCTATACGCATATAGGGCTTCAGCGTATGCCCTATCCCTAACCCTAGCCCCATAACCCTCTTAACTATTGGTATGTATCCCTTGGATGCTATGGTGTTTAGGACGGTGTGTCTGGGATAGGTTCTCAGCATACCTCAAGCTAGCCTTACAGACCTCCTTCAAGACCAGGGCCTTCAAGTAAAGCCTAGGAGGCCTCTCAAACCTACAACCCACAAACCTAGAGTCAAAGCCCATCAAATTAAAGACATAATCCAAGGTAGCCATCAATAGCCCAATATCATAAGCCTTCACATCCCACCTACAAAGCATAAATAGAAGAGAGGCAAAACACTAAGTAAGGGTTGGACACGCCCTCGAGGGGTGATAATGTTGAAGATTTTACCGAAAAAAGCTGACATTGTCAAAGATCAAATTAAAATACGTCTATCTAGTACAGGCGCAGACAATGAGTATTTCGGTGCAGAAAGAGTAGATGTTACCTATACAGAGCATCTTATGTTTACCGTCAAGAAGGCGAAACATTCCTTCTTGGTAGATGAAGCTGAAGATAGGGGTGGGACAGATAGAGCTCCCAATCCTCTCGCTTATTTCTTGGCTGGTGCTGCATCATGTCTGGGAATGCAGTACATCAAGCTTGCTATATTGAAAAACGTTAACTTAACTAGCCTTGCAATTACTGTAAGAGGACATTATAGTAGGAAGAGGGGAGGGGCATTCAGTGAAATAATATACGATGTTAGAATAGAAAGTGAGGAAAACAACTCTACTATTGCTGAATTAGCTGAAGAAGCAGAGAAACTCTGCTTTGTGCATCAAACATTAAAGGATGCGGTTAAACTTATTACAAATGTGTACCTAAACGGCCATAGAATAAAATAAATGCTCACACTTAAGCAGTGTTAAGGGTTTAGTGATGTCTGAGGTAGTGTCTAGACACGCGTTTCCTTTTACCTTCCTGACCTCGTTACTTGATATTATATTACAAGTTGGTTTCAGGACTTGTTTAGGTTCTTTATTCCTTTTATGTGGTTTTTTATGCTAATCGTATGGTGGAATACTGCTGTCTTCCCTTATTAAAAGGATATGGGATTTTTAGATGATTTTGGTTAAACGATATATGTAATCCGGTTTTAAGGGAGTCTTTGTTATTTTTATGTTATAATCTTCTAAGGCATCTTCTACAGCACTGATCAGTACCGAGGAAACACCTTCAGCACCACCTTCACCAGCTCCCTTGCTTCCTAGCAATGTGTATGGGGAGGGGGTTATATGATGAAAGATTTGGATATTAGGTATCTCTAGACTCGATGGGATTAGATAGTCCATGAATGATGAAGTAAGTAATGATCCATTCTCGTCGTAGACAAGCTCTTCATAGAGTGCGCCTCCAATCCCTTGCGCTATTCCACCCACTATTTGTCCTTCAACGAATTTTGGATTTATTATAGTACCACAATCGGAGACTACATAATACTCTAAAATTTTAACCACGCCTGTATCAGTTTCTACTTCTACAACAGCTATGTTTACCGCATATGGATAGATAGGATAGGTATTTATACGCCCTTCCTCATCAGGAATGTGGTAAACATTAGGTGTTTTGAAATATTTTGTAACCTCAAGACCAGGCTCGATATTGTCAGGTAGCAGATATATGTTTTTATACACATATGATGCGATGTCTCTAAACGAAACGTTTCGAGAAGGGTCGTCTTTTACAAAAACTTTGGAATCATGAATTTCTAAATCGTTAGTGCTTGCTTCTAATAGGTGTGCTGCTACTTTAAGTATTTTGCTTCTTAGTTCTCGCGCCGCCATTACTGCAGAAGAAACACCTACTATTGCTGCTCTACTACTAAAGTTACCAAGACCATATGGGCACACTGCAGTATCTCCCTGTACAACTTCTATATCGTTGATCGACATGCCGAGCTGATCTGCTACCACCTGAGCTATTGCGGTTTCATTACCAGTACCAGGGGATGTGATACCTGTTAGCACAACAACTTTTCCCGAAGGGTCCATCCTTATCGTCGTTACATCATATCCTTGAGTGTAAGAATCAGGTACAGATGCCCCCGAGGGCTCTAAAACAAAAGATATACCTATCCCTATATGATGTCCTTTCTTTTTCTCCTCTTCCTTCCTAAACTTAAAGCTGTGATAACCTGAAATTTCAACGGCCTTTTTTAAGACTGTTTCATAGTCACCACTATCGTAAACAGCACCTGTTGGTGTCTTGTATGGGAATTCATCTTTCTTAATCAGATTTTTGAGTCTAACCTCAACCCTATCCATTTGCAGTTTCTTAGCAACAAGATCCATAATCCTCTCATACACTAAATTAGCCGCCTCTTTCCCAAATCCGCGATAGGCATAATAGTATGTCTTATTTGTTGCTACACCGTATCCATCGACATAGACATGTTTAATTTTATATGGCCCTACAATATGTTTCGCGGTTACATACATTTGCATCTGACCGTGGGTCGGAAAGAATACTCCGAGGTCAACTATCATCTTGTCTTTAATTCCGAGTACCGTTCCGTCGTTCTTACAAGCAACCTCTAGGTAGTGGGTCTGCTGCCTAGCATGGCCTGTGGCAACCATATGTTCACGTCTTGTCTCAATCCATTTAACTGGTCTATTAAGTTTCATAGCTAGGAACGGGATTAACCCCTCCTCCGGGTATACGGGTGTTTTCAGACCAAACCCGCCCCCAACGTTAGGTTGGATTACTCTAATCTTGTTTTCTGGAAAGTCTAACATAATAGATATCATAGTTCGAAAAGGGTGAGGTTGTTGTGTTGAAGCCCAAATAGTTAAATATTTCTCAACAGGGTCATATTTAGCCACATATCCACGAGGCTCTAGAGGCGTACCAGTATAACGATGTATCTCTATTTTTTCTTTTATAATAAAATCTGCCTGGTCAAATGCCATATTTATATCACCCCCTTTTACTGTGAACCTAAACATTATGTTGTCTCCCCATTCAGGATAAATTAATGGTGACCCTTCTCGCATTGCTTGCTCAACACCTGTGACTACAGGCAGCGGCTCGTATTGCACGTCTATAAGCTCAATCGCGTCTTGTAAAATGTACCTATCCTCCGCTACTACTGCGACAACGGGCTCTCCTACAAACCTCACCTTATCAACAGCTAGCGGATAGCATTCTGCATATTTCAACCCTGGAAAATCTTTGAAAAATGGTGGGTAAGGTTTCAACATCTTCTTAAGGTCGTATCCCGTAAAGACACCTAGAACACCCCTTAAGGAGGTTGCGTCTTTCGCATCAATACGCTTTATTACTGCATGCGCATAAGGGCTTCTTAAAAATCCAACATAAACCATATTTGGAAGGTTTATATCATCAACGAATACTCCTTTTCCGGTTAATAATAATGGATCGTCAATTTTTGGAACATACCTTCCTATGTACATACCCTTGCTCTCTACCATCCTACATAAAAGCAAAACAGTGAATTATTAAACATTCTGCTTCTTAATCCGGTAATGTCTAAATTAAGGTGTTATATTTAAAGGTGTTTGTATGGATGTTGTGGCCCTTGTCTCTGGCTGTTTTATTCGTAATAAAAAAGTAGGGAGGTTAAGGTCTTAGCTGTATTGGACTACATGTTCCATGGTGGCTGTAGGAGGGTCTCTAAGGTTCTTAGCTTGGCTTTGGAGCCTATAAGCAAGTCCGCCGTCCAC
>Ga0079997_114807_pt1 | contig 20374 bp, 24 predicted proteins | sample PerSpoCPS_CMetaG_FD_69200 | JGI IMG/M metagenome (GOLD analysis project Ga0079997, IMG submission 69200) | Archaeal communities from Yellowstone National Park, Wyoming, USA - Perpetual Spouter C (PS_C) MetaG (SPADES assembly) (version 2) | ecosystem: Environmental > Aquatic > Thermal springs >... | reverse complement strand
TTGCGCCCGCCCAGCCCGCCATCGCCTCCGAGCTACGTCTCAACATAACCTCGTTAGGGCTGCTCGGAACCGTCTTCCTCATAGGCATAGGCTCATTCCAACTGCCTGCAGGGATTACAGCAACCCGGCTGGGGGCCTCATCCCTTTTCGCCGGGCTTTCAGGGCTGGCCCCAACATTTGAGATACTTGTAGCTTTCAGGCTTCTGACAGGGGTTTCCATGGCCTTCTTCTTCGGACCGGGTATAGCTTTTTTCACACCTCTCTTCCCAGCCAGAGAACGCGGCACAGCCCTCTGCATCTACAACGCAGGCTTCCACGCAGGCACGCTGGTGGCATTAGGCGCGTGGCCGGCCGTCGTCACAGCCACCGGCTGGAGGATGGCTTTGCTTCTTCCGGGGGTGGCGGGATGAATGTTATGGGCGGGCTGTCCACCACAGCCTTAATCCCCATCGGGACCCCCTTCACTATCTTCGTCACCTCCAGCTCCTTCCTAAGCCTCTCCACCTCTTAGCTCAATATTCTCACGTCTCAGCCTGTTAAGCTCGTTGCTTTCATCCTCGGCCTTTCTAAGCTCCGTCTCCAATAAGGTAACCATCTCCGAGACAGAGCCAGCCAGCTCGGGGTTCTTTATACCTACTAGGGGCTGCGAGGTTTCGCCGCCGTGGGGCATCTTCCGCCTGAAGGCTGTTATCTTCCTAACCTCCCCACCTACTATTGCGTAGAACTGTCTGGGAGAGAGTCTAGCTACATCAACCGTCGGTATCTCAATTGAGAGTAGGCTGGACATCTCCTTTATGCCCCTAAAGGTCGTGTGGTAGCCTGAACCCACCAATGAAGACCACGTTCATGTCGGCGGGTCTAGGGTTACTAGGATTAGTGTTATTCCGAGCTTCCTGCCCTGCTTAGCCAAATCCAGCATCCTTTCGAGGAGCGGCCTCGTCTCCCTATCGGCTATCTGCGGGGCGTAGCGGTCGGCCTCCTCCACGATTAAGGGCCTCCTGATAACGTCCCACGCCTCGTAAAGCGACCATAATAACCCTACAACGAACCCTCTCTCGTCAAGGTTAGACATAGTTACCTGACTTAGTTGTAAAGACCATGTTAGCACCCCTCTCAAGGAGCTTAACGTAGGGGCTCCGGGTTCGCGGTAACCAGCGGAAAGACACCTACCTTAGCAACCCACACAACATCATACAGCTTTTTCAGCGCGTTATACTCCCTCAAAGGCTCTATAACTAGGGTCTGAAGGCCCTGCTCCAAACCCTGCTCCGCAAAAAAGCATAAATGAGAAAAATTATAGTTGGACACACCCTATTCATCCCTTGATTTTTCTATCGTATTCTAAGAGGTCTTCATGTACGAATCTGCCTGCGTGAGTTATAGGAACCCCATCAAAATAAACCTCTGGATTAAAGATTCCTAAGTCTGTATGTGATTTAGCTTTGCCAATCTTTCCCCTAAATTTTAAGCTTTGAGAACCGAAGCCGAATTCAACGCCTGCATATATTCTTTCATCCTCTAAGGGTATTCCGCTCAGCTTAGCTTTAGGATGAAATCCCCAGGATGCGTGCGCAAGATAGTACATCTTTTCATCATTGAGGCTCCTAAGCCAACTCTCAAATACTCTTGCTTCTACACCTCCTTCTATCTTCGTTATCCTTCCCCCCCTCATAGTTATTCTAACAGGGCTTCTGAGAACTCCGATCTCTGAGGGTGGCCATATAAATGTATCCGCGACTATGACCCCCTCAATGCTATCTTCAATAGGCGCCCAAGATATTTGTCCTCCTAAAGGCTTGTATATTCCTTTCTCGTTTAGTATTCCATCGTTATGGAAGACAGGTCTATTAGCATCATTCTCAAACTTAATGTTTGTTCCATTCTCGCTCTTGATTAATACTTCTCTAGCTTTTTTGGTCAACTCTGTTAGACGGTCTCCGAGTTTACACATCACTGGATAATTAGTTCTACCTATAAGCCTGATCATCATATCAGGAGTAGTGCCCGTCAACTCCAGTATTCTAGCCCCAGCTTTGAGAGCATCGTTATAAGCAGTTGTATGGAGTATATACATTAGCGGAAGACTAATTACAACATCGCTAGACTTCATGGCCTCTGCTACAGGTTTTGGAGGTTCTATGTTCACATCATCTCTAGTTTCGTATATCATAATACTTGATTGTGCACCTAGAATACGTGCTGCTGAGGATAGAAGTTTAATCATTTCCCAATCTATGGCGGTATCAGCTAAGATCAAAACTTGTTCACCAGCGTTTATCCTAGCAAGGTCTCTAGCGGTTTTTAAACAAGCTTCATAAAGCTCCATAAACATGCTCAATTCTTATCACCTAATACACAGTCTGAGAAAATACATGACTTCCTAATAAACCTGAGTCAGGATGCACATCTAATGGCAGAAGGCTCTCTAGGAATTAAGTATTAAATACTCTTATATGTATTCTCATTGCTAGTAACGTAGGAGGTTGGGAAGGTTGTCCAAAAAATTGGGGATGGTAACGATTGGTCAAGCGCCAAGAGACGACCTTGTTGAAGATTTTCTAGTAAACTTACCTAGTGATGTTGAGGTTGTACAAGTAGGGGCCTTAGATGACCTCGACCTCGAGACAATAACTTCGCAGCTTTCACCTAGAGCAGACGAGATCCTATATGTTACAAGGTTGAGAGACGGCTCGGAGGTAAGAGTATCAAAGAATAAACTGATACCTTTAATGCGATCTAAGATTAGCTACTTAAACTCAATAGGTGTTGATATCATCGCAATACTATGTTCAGGCGAGTTCCCCCGATTCGAAGCTAAGTCTCCAATAATTTACCCAGATAAGGTCTTGAAGGGAATAGCTTCAAGTATCTCATATGTTGGGAAGGTCGCGGTATTGATACCTAATGAAAAACAAGTCAGCTATGCGTACAGTAAATGGAATAAATATTTCATAGAGTTAGAAGTCATTTCCATATCCCCTTATAGTTCAAGCACCCAAGACTTTATTGATGTCGCCAAATTTATTAATGAGAACAAGATAGGACTAATAATAATGGATTGCATGGGGTATAAATTTTCCCATAGAGACATCCTCAAGAATATAGCTAGAAATAGTAGGATAATTATTACTAGGGGTGTCTTAGCGAGAATTCTCACCGAGATAATGTGACCCCGTTTATAGTAAAGCCCCTCCGTAATTTTTAATGGGTCAGACAAAATTGATGCAATAAATAAGTGAACTTGTCTCCAAACTATTTAAGCTTCTTCTGAGCATGGTGTCTTATGGAGTTGAGTGGGATGTCATTAGGCCTCTTCTTCCTCCCAGGTCTAGTGTTGGTAGGCCTAGGGCTGATGATAGGATGGTCTTGAACGGTATATTGTACGTCCTTACCACTGGCTGTAGGTGGATGGATATGCCCCTAGAGTATGGTTCATACAAGACTGCTTGGAAGAGGCTTAAGAAGCGGCAGGAGATGGGTATATGGGATAGTATATTCAAGGCGTTAGCATCCCTTAGAGTGCATGGTATGGTTTCTGTAGATAGCTCGACTGTCGAGGCTAAAAAGGGGGAGAGCTAGTAGGATATGATGGATTTAAGCATAGGAATGGGACTAATAGATGTATGCGTAGACAGGGACTCCATGCCTCTAAGCATAGCTATAGGGCCTGGGAATGAGCATGACTCTAGGAGGCTTCAGGAGCTGGTAGATGGCTTGTCTGGGAGGCCTAGGGAGCTCTATGCGGATGCAGCATACGACACGGAGAACATAAGGAGGGGTTTAGAGTCCATGGGTATAGAGCCTAACATACCTGTAAACCCTAGGAATGGCAGGAAGCCTAGACCATAGAGAGGTTCTTCGGATGGATAAAATCATTCAGAAGAATAGTCATAAGGTATGAGAGGCTAGCATCAACATACAAAGCCCTAGTAACAATAGCATCAATAATCATACACCTAAGATACGGAATTTGGAGACGAGTTCTAGTCTATCCATCATCTCTTCCTCAATCGAGGATTCAAGTATTCTATTAATCCATCTCCCAATAAATTAAGTCCAATTACAACTATTGATAACACAAGACCTGGAAAGAAGGCCATCCACCAAGCTCTGACAAGGTACTGTTGAGCAGTATTTAACATAAGCCCAAGACTTGGGACGTTGGGATCAGCTATCCCTAGGAATCCCAGCCCAGCTTCTACAAGTATGGCAGTATTTATTTGTAGGACTGCATATGGGATAATTGCTGGTATCGCATTTGGTAAAATCTCCTCGAAGATTATCCTTACATCAGTTAGTCCCACAGCTCTCGCAGCCTCTATAAAAGGACGCTCTTTTATCGATAGAAATTCTGCTCTCATCATTCGTGCTATACCAGGCCAGCTAACAATACCTATTGCTATTATGATATTCTGGAGATTTTGACCAAATATAGCTACTATAACTAACGCGAGCAAGAACTGCGGTATGATCAGCGCCATATCTGTTATTCTCATTAAAGCATCTTCGAGAATTCCACCGTAATATCCAGCTACGACTCCTATCAGTATCCCAATTGCTAATGAGATTATAACTGAGCTGGCACCAACAGTTAAGGAAGTCCTTATCCCATAGAGAACATTAGTATAAATGTCCCTACCCAGGTCGTCTACTCCAAAAGGATGCAAGGCAACAGGTGGAGTAAACGGCTTACATACCAAGGTTTTCAGAGGCGGATACCACGTAATGAGTGGAGCTACCATGGCTAAAATTACAACCACCAATAATATTATTAAACCCGCTGTGAATCGTGGATTAACCTTGAAAGCTTTTGAGGTCTTATATAATAACTGCAACCCAACAATCTTGAGGGGACCTATACCTGCGTATGCGGCTTTCTGCCTGTTCATATTTGTCACCGTAAACGTATCCGGGGATCGAGTATACCGTAGAGTATATCTACGAGTAGGTTTGCCAGTACCACGATTATTGAGCCGTAGATAAAGATTCCAAGCACGACGGGGTAGTCTCTCAATCTAATAGAATCATATAGTAGGGAGCCCATTCCAGGCCATGCGAATACCGTCTCCGTTAGTATTGCTCCTACTAAGAGGACTCCCGTGTTGAATCCTGTGTAGGTTACGACGGGTATCAATGCATTTCTAAGAGCATGTCTGAATACCACTCTTGATTCAGGAATTCCTTTAGCACGTGCAGTAAGTATATAATCTTGAGTCAAAGCTTCTTGAACGCTCCCCCTCGTTATCTTAGTAGTGAATGCTATGTTAAAGATAGCTAAAGTCATTGCAGGTAGGGTCAAATGGTATACGACGTCAATAAAGTATTGTAAACCTTGGTATTCATGTCCGACTGAGACCATTCCTCCTAGAGGGAAGACGCCGAGCCATACTGCAAAGATTATTAGTATTATCTGTGCTAGCCAAAAGTAGGGGATCGAGATACCCACGATTGAAAGAGTTGATAAAGTTAGATCAGCTGCTCCTCTTTTTGCTGCTGCGATAGTTCCGACTATGATCCCAATTAATGCTGACATAAACATTGCTGTTAGTACTAACAGTAAGGTCGCAGGTATGCGTTCAACTATAAGCTTAGCGACAGGCTCCGACCTCAAATATGAATATCCCAAGTCGCCTCTGAAAACATTCGAAATGTAAATTACGAATTGCTCATATAGTGGTTTATCTAATCCTAGCCTCTCTCTTGCAGCTCTAACAAATGATTCATCTCCTACTTCTCCAACAAGTATGTATGTAGGATCCCCGGGAGCTAAACGGACTAATAGAAACGTAACTATTATGACGGCCAGTATCATAGGGATATATTGGGTCAATCTCCTAATGATGAAAACTAGTAATTGAGTCATCCGACAATGAGGAAATAGTCATACTTAAAAAAGTTTTCTTGTATACTTAGAAAAGGATTCATTCTGAGTAGAGATAGCAGGATACTAGTCTATCATCAACTTTAATTAACGGAGGTGTCTTCTCCCTACATCTATCCATAACGTATGGGCATCTAGGATGGAAGTAACATCCATTAGGGGGATTTATCAAAGAAGGTATCTCTCCGCTTATAGGTATACGCTTCCGATTTCTAGCGATCTCTGGATCAGGTACAGGTATGGAGGATATAAGCATCTGCGAATATGGATGTAAAGGCTCTTCTATTATTCTTCTAACTTCACCCTTTTCCACCACTTTCCCAAGATACATTACCATTGTATCTTTGCAGAGACTCTTAATAAGAGCTATATCATGGGAGATGACGATATAAGCTATTTCGTTTATATGTTTTTCATAAATTTCTAGCAGCAATTTCACTATCTGTCCTCTAACAGATACATCGAGAGCTGAAACAGGCTCATCTGCAATTAATAATTTAGGATTTAGAGCTATGGCTCTAGCTATACATACTCGCTGTCTCTGCCCACCACTTAACTCATGGGGGTATCTATCTAGGAAAAGTTCCGGAGGGGTTAAACCAACTTTCGCCAATAAATCTATAACTCTTTCTCTGATTTCTACGTCACTGATGCCCGTATGAATCTTAAATACTTGCCCGATAATGTGCATTATCTTCTTTCTAGGGTTGAGAGATGCCATAGGGTCTTGAAAGATCATCTGCATTTTAGGCCTAAGCTTTCGAAGCTCTTTATTATTTAAACTGAAAAGGTTGACACCATCTAAATAGACTTTCCCTGAGGTGGGCTCAAGAAGCCTCAATATAACTTTAGCGAGAGTTGTTTTACCGGAACCACTTTCACCTACAATCCCTAAGGATCCTCCGACATCTAAAGTAAAGCTTACATCGTCAACAGCTTTAACATACTGCTTGCCCCTACCGAAGACCGCTCTTCCCACCTGGAAATATTTCTTTACATTCTCAACTTTGAGTGATGGAAACGTTCCCATAAACCATCACATCATTAGCCAGCATGCTACAGCTCTATCATTATTCACTCGTATTAGAGGAGGCTCTTCACCTAAACATTTTTCAAAAACAAATGGACATCTCGGATAAAATCTGCAACCCGCTGGTGGATTCACTAAGTCTGGTGGACTCCCCCTTATACCGCCCACACCGCTATTTGACTCATGGATTCTAGGTACAGCTTTAAGTAGACCAACAGTATAAGGATGCTTTGGACTCTTATATAATGAGTAAGTTTCTGCAATTTCAACAATTTTCCCAGCATACATGATAGCTACTCTATCGCAAATCTCCGCTACAATACCTAAATCATGTGTGACGAGGATAAGAGACATACCTAACTCATGGATGAGCCCCCTTAATAATTCTAAGACTTCAGCTTGAACGGTTACGTCTAGAGCTGTAGTCGGCTCATCAGCTATTAGTATTTCTGGGTTGCATGAGATAGCAATAGCAATTATAACTCTCTGCTTCATCCCTCCACTTAGTTGGTGAGGGTATCTCAATGCAACATTAGAAGCATCCGGGATTCTAAGTCTTTCTAACAATTCAACTGCTCTCTTTCTAGCTACCTTCTGCGTACATCCATGATGATACATTATTGCTTCAGCTACCTGGTCGCCGACCCTCATTACAGGATTAAGGAAAGTCATAGGGTCTTGAAAAACCATTCCTATTCTACGACCCCTCACTTTCCTCATATCATCATTAGAAAGCCTAACTAAGTCTATCTTTTCAGGATATAACCATATGCTTCCATCAATGATCCGCGCATTATCTGGGAGTAGCCGCATGATTGAAAAAGCGAGTGTGCTCTTCCCACTACCCGACTCACCAACGATTGCAAGCGACTCACCCTTTCTCAGATCCAATGTAACGCCATCTACCGCTCTCACAACCCCTCGGGATGTATAGTAATAAGTTTTTAGATTTGAAATCTCAAGGATTCTTGAATCATTCATCTACCAATTCATCATCCAACCTGAAATATAAATTTTTATCAACGTATTCATAGTGTCCAATTAAGGTGTTATGTTTAAAGGATGGTTGTTGTGTTTTGTTTGTTTGGATGTTGTGTCTCTGGCTGTTTAGGCGTAATAAAAAGTAGGGTGGTTGAGGTCTTAGCTATATGTTTCATGGTGGTTGTAGGGAGGTTTCTAAGGTTCTTAGCATGGGTTTGGAGCCTATAAGCATGTCAGCGGTACACTACCTTGCCAAGAATGTATCTTCTATAAAGGTTGCTAAGGAGCCTAGGTATAGGGGATGTACTAGTCAAAGGCCCATGGTATAGATGGGCGTTTGAGAGTATAGGCATGAGAGGTTCTTCAGATATCTTGAGAGGACTGTAGTATTCCACCACAAGCTAAGCTCGAGAACCACATACAGGGAATAAACAACCTAAAACTATTCCTAAGCCCATTCGCACTCTACTATCAATCCGTGAGAACAGGGAGGTGAGCAAAAATGCTTATTTGGACACTATCTGGAGATATATGAAAAACTAAATATAAATGCCCCACTCCAAGACCCCAGACTTGGCCATCACATTAGCCGACTGGCTTAAAACACTTGAGGAGAATAACCTACTCCACAGAGTCAGCCATGAGGTCTCGATACACGATATCGCTTGGATAATCTCGGAAAACTATACCAAAGCCACCTTCTTCGAGAAGATAGCTGGATATGACATTCCTCTAGCAGCCAACATCGCCTCCAACAGAAAGATGGTTGCCCTAGCACTAGGTGTTGAGGAGAAGCACGTCATCCATGAACTTGAGAAGAGAACACAGAGAAGAATACCACCAACAAAGGTCAGCGACGCACCATGCAAGCAGGTCATTAAGATCGGCGAAGAAGCTGACCTTACAGTATTCCCATTACATCTACAACATGAGCTCGATGCAGCACCATATATAACGGCGTCGGTTGCAATAGCCAAGGACCCGGAGAGAACTGTATACAACCTTGGAATATACCGTATGATGCTGAGAACAAGCCGGGAGATGGGGGTGGATGTGACAGCACCGCATAAGCTCAGGGCATATTACCAGAGGGCCTTAGAGCTGGGCAAGACACTTGAGGTGGCTGTCGTGGTGGGGTTACCGACTATAGACCTCTTGGGAGCCGAGATATCATCACCTTATGATGTGGACGAGTATGAGGTGCTGGGTGGTGTCAGAGGCGAATCGGTTGAGATAGTAAAATGTGAGACCTTAGACCTCTATGTCCCAGCCAATGCCGAGATAGTTCTAGAATGTGAGATGCCGCCTATAGGATGGACCGAGGATGAAGGACCATATGGAGAGTTCACAGGCACATATGGTGGGCTGAAGATGAACCCAGTCCTCAAGGTTAAGGCGATAACACATAGGCGGAACCCCATATTCTTAACGGCGACCCACGGCGGAAGACATCCAGGCTGGACAGACCTCCATCTCCTCTTCCCAATAATTGAGCTGGACCTATACAAAGCCCTCAGAAATGCTGGAATTGATGTGAGGGGGATACGTCTACATCCCGGAGGATGTGGGATGTGGGCAATAGCAAGCATCAAGCCACGGGCCAAGGGAGACTCCAGAACAGCCCTATACCTCCTCCTAACAGCATCACGTCAAGCATTTCCCAAATACGCCGTTGTAGTTGATGAGGACATAGACATAGAGGATGATGAGATGGTGATATGGGCTATGACATACCGGGCCCAGCCATCCCAAGACATTATCATACTCGACGACGTGAAAGCTATACCGCTGGACCCATCACTGCCCACCGACATGCCGCCAGTCACCACATCCAAGATGGGCTTCGATGCAACAATACCAGTAGATAGACCTAGACACCGCTTCGAACCATGCCTACCACCCAAACCCATAGGAAAAGAGTCCACAGCGGAACCCATCCAAGCGGAAATCCTCGAGAGGCTCCAGCAGCCTAGATACTTCGGAGAAATAGCGCGCAACTACAGCGGCGAAAAATACCGGCGATTTCTCACCATATGGTCAAAGCTGAGAGAGGAAAATCTCATAACAAGAGACCCGCTGGGAAGATACGTCAGAAAAGCCACTAACTACTCCAGACTAGAGTAAGGAACACTCGTTCATTTTACACACCTTTGTAATTCTCTTCTACGCACCGTTGGCTGACAACACCTGCATCACCAGTGGGAAAGCATGATGGTACAGAGAACAGTAATCAACACTACCGGACTTTTATGTATTGTTCTGCTGGTCCTTGAACAGGCCCAAGCCATCGCGAAGAATGCCGTATTTTTGAGCATCAACAACCAATGGGGTTTTTCTTATTCACCAACCTGTAAAAATCCTCCCGGGTGAGGGGGGTCACTTCAAAGCCTTCAGGTGGGTTAACATCTTCAGCCTTTCTAACGGCCTTTCCGGAAAACTATCCGAGATAAGCAGCACATCGACATCACTCCACAGGTTAAAATCACCCCTTGCATAGGAATCGACCAGAACAGCCGTAACAGAGAAGCCAAGCGTACTAACCCATTCCTCAACCCTAGCTACAACCGCCTCAACGGGCTTTCATCCTCTCCTCAACAATATCCATCCGCTCTTAATTGCCTTGTGGACTAATTCCTGGACTCTTTCGCCTCTCTTCGCTACCTTTTGGCGATTCCTGTGACGTTTTCGGCTCTCATCTCAGATTCCTTATATCCTTTCACCTTAAGGCCTATTGCCGTGCTTCCATTCCTCTCCCATGATGAGCTGCTGGAAGAGGGTCGGTGAGAGGCTAATTAAGCGTGGCATGCTTACTATGGATCTGGATTTCTTGAGGGGTTACCGGGATGAGCTCGTCAGAATGAATAGGAGGAAGAGGGGAAGGCCTTACAGGATAGCTGAGAGCTACGTCAGGTTCCTTGCTGTTATCAGATATCTCTTCTCCCTCGGTTACAGCCAGCTTGAGGGTTTCACCAGATCCCTTGAGAAGAACTTCCCGATTCTTCCCGTGATAGACTACTCATGGATAAGGAGGAGGATCGTCTGGCTGGGAGAAGATTTGGTGGGGTACAATCTGAGGGGTGTAAACGATCCGGTAGTCATAGTCCTGGACTCAGCCGGTGTCAAGGTCTGGTTCATGGCTTGAGAGGAGATACTCTAGGAGGAGAGGATATCTGAAGATGCACTTCGCTATAGACGCCGGGACAGGGGAGATAGTGTATTTTGAGAGGACAACAGATAGGGTACATGACTCCGAGGTCGCTAAGAGGATGGCAGATAGATCAATGAAGGCTGGGAATGTAATAAAGGTAATCGGAGACGGAGCATACGACTCCATCGGATTCATATCTCGAGAGGGAAGGGATAGAACCTATTATAAGGCCGAGGAGGAATGCCAGAACGGGCAGAGAGGCCTCCTTCCAGAATGTCTGCAGCCAGGATGATAAGAGATTATGGGTATAGAGCCTGGAGCAAAATAGTGGGATATGGTAGGAGGTGGATGGCTGAGACTGCAATATCGAGGTTCAAAGCATTGTTCGGAGAACATCTCCTCTCCAGGAAGCCGAGATGGATGGACGCAGAGCTGATGCTCAAGGCCTGTTGTAGAGCCTAACGAGATAGATCTGGATGAGGTCAGGCCATTGAGGGATGCTGTTGAGAGGAATAATCGTAAATCACTCCTCCGCCTACTTAAAGATGAATGGGTTGAGATGCTCCCGGCATCCGGCACACCGTTAGAATGTAGGGGAGGCTGGATGCATATAGAAAGGCTGGTGTGAATATGCCTCTCATAGTCCCCTTAGGTCAGAACCCTAGGGATGCGATCAGGGAGATGTACAGGGATAAACGCTAAATACACGCCCTGTAGAAGCAGATAACAACATGGTCAAAGTATACATCATAGATGGAGGAACCTTCATACAGGACCAGTCAATAGCTACATTTGCCGTAGGAATAGGCCAGCCCATGACATCCCAAGTTTACTCGGTCTACGTCGATCATCCGGAGGCGAAGATCATCATCGAGACTGGGATGGATCCCGATATCTGGCCGCCATTAGTAAAACAAATACTCAAAGCTAACCAGCGTCCTGAGCAGAGGCTTGATAATGCTCTCAAGAGGTTGGGGGTTAAGCCTGAGGATGTGGATATAGTCATTAACACCCATCTCCATGCAGATCATTGTAGCTTTAACAGACTCTTCAAGAACGCCACATGGCTTATACAGAGGGAAGAACTAAGACAGGCTTATGTTCCAGAAGTGCACGAAATAACTTATGTTAGGGAATGTTTTGATGTGGGGTTGAAAGCAGAACTTCTGGATGGGGATTACGAAGTTGTAAAGGGTGTCACCATACTGGATACGCGTGGGCACACAGCAGGCCATCAATCAATAGCTATAGAGACTGAGAAATCGGGTGTATTCCTCATTACCGGTGACGCTGCTATGACACGTGAAAATTTCTACGGCTCTGAGAGGACAAGCCCACATGGATGGCCGTGCTCACCCGTTATAGACGCCCGACAATACATGAGATCACTAGCGAAGATGAAGAGGTTTGTCAGAGAAACTGAAGCGAAAACCCTGAAGACATGCAACATAATATTCGGCCATGATCATGCAGAGTTCCAGAAAATAAAAACCGCCCCATCATTTTATGAATAAAAGATCCTAGAGGGGGGTTATCATCAGATCTGGCTCCACTCTATGAGGAGGAATACTCGACGGCAGAAACATGGGCCTAGATGCCAGGATAGCAATAGGATAGGTGAAAGCGAAAGGGATGACTGAGCAGAGAGAAATCAAGTAGAATGAGGAGAAAATAGAGGATGGCTGCCTCACTGTGTTAGGAAATTCCTTAGGCTGAAGGGTAAGGCGCGACGGCTTTCAAAGAGTTCGACAAGCTTCTCAGAAACCATCTGCTTAAACCTCTCGTCCCTCATTTTTCATGCCAATTATACTGTCTGTTTCTATCCTGTTTTCTTCTATCTCAATAGCTACCTTAAGGCCTAATGGAGAACCACACTTATGGCAGAAGCGTGAGCGCGGTGAATTATCTCGCATAGTATTGCCTTGTATCGCCCCCCTACTTTTCTTACGGAACCTGATTCCGCTCAGCAGTGCTGTATCGTCATCTCTTCCCGACAGGCGCACGTAAACTGGTTATCCTCGAGCCTACGGCCCAAGCCGGAAAACTGGCACATCTGAGCTTCAGTAGGGACTTTGTCCAGGTGGGTGGGGTGTATAGGTTCTACGGCTTCTACATCGGAGTATTTTTTCCAGATGTCAACATGTGATGTGTTGTGGGCTGCCTATTGTGGAGGGCTGCATAGATGTCCCTATGTCTCACCGGTGTGGTGTTGAATTTGGCCCCAGTGGCGTTACATAATGCGTTCACTAGTGCTGGGGGGGCTATTATGGTGCCTCCCTCACCCACCCCCTTCACCCCTAGAATGTTAAGTGGTGATGGTGTCTCATAGTGATGGAACTCGATTGTTGGCGCCTCCATACTGCTGGGTACGAGGTAGTCCATGAATGATGTTGTGAGGATGTTTCCATGTTCGTCATAGACTATCTCCTCGAAGGCGGCCTGGGCTAGTCCCTGTAGCGTTCCACCATGTATCTGGCCCTCAACTATCATTGGGTTGACAACAACGCCGGCGTCATGTACGACGATATACTTGAGTATCCGCCAGATGGCCGTCTCAGGATCGACCTCCACCACGCATATATGGGCTCCATAGGATTTTGGAAGCCCGGCGGGGTCGTAGTAGACTGTTGCCTCAAGCCCCGGCTGGAGGCCGGCTGGAAGGTCATAGGCCAGGTAAGCCATCTTGGCTACCTGCTCAAGGGATACTCTACGATGGTCTGTGCTGCTGCATATCTGGCCGTCGGCTATCTCCAAGTCCGCTGGCTTGCATCCGAGCATATGGGATGCGATGGCTAGGATCTTCTCCCTAACAGCTTGGGCTGCCTGGGCTACGGCGTTTCCAGCCACTACGAGGCTTCTGCTCCCGAAGGTTCCATGACCATATGGTGTTATCAGCGTATCGCCATGGAGAACCGTCACATCCTCAGGTGGAACGCCCAATATGTCGGAGCATATTTGGGCTATGGATGTGGCCAATCCCTGGCCATGGGGAGAGGCTCCCACCGCCACCTCAACGGTAGCGGAGGGTGTGATCCTAACCCTGGCGCTCTCATATCCTCCCATGAGCAGCCCATCTTCATGGAAGAGTCTAGATGGTGCGAAGCCTGTGGTCTCTGTGTAGAAGGATATGCCGACACCCCAACCTTTGCCACCGGCACCCCTGTATCCGGCTAGCTGTAGTGCTTTTCTCAGGACTGCTGGATAGTCGCCGCTATCATATCTCACACCTGTGGAGGCCTTGTAGGGTAGTTCGGTGGGCTGGATTAGGTTGCGGAACCTTAGTTCTGCTGGATCCATATCCAGCTCACGGGCCGCTATATCCATAAGCCTCTCCATTATGAAGGCCGCCTCAGGTTGGCCGAAGCCCCTGTATGCGCTGACTGGAACCTTGTTGGTGAAGACCGCTGTTATGTCGACGTTGATATGCTCGCATTTGTAGGGTCCGGGTATCGAGTGGGCTGTTATGAAGGGACCACCCGCTGTGAAGACATGTAGGTAGGCTCCGAAATCAGCCGTGAGCTTGACGTCCAACGCTGTTAGTTTTCCCTCACCTGTGAAGCCAGCCCTTACCCTAGCCCTAACATCTCTCGCATGGGTTGATGAGAGGAAATCCTCAGTCCTTGTCGAGACCCATTTTACTGGTCTACCCGTTTTTATGGCCAGTAGTGGGATGACTATCTCCTCTGGGAATATCTCGCCCTTAACCCCGAATGCACCCCCCACATCTGGCGCTACAACCCGGAGACGACTCTCCCGATGTCCAAGTGTGTGGGCGAGCCATGTCCTGAGTATGTGGGGGAACTGGGTGCTTGACCATACTGTAAGTATATCCGATGAGCTATCATATGACGCCATTACACCTCTAGTCTCCATGGGAGCCGCTGTAAGTCTCTGAATCCTAAAGCTCTCATCCAGAACAAGCCTAGACCCATCCAATACACTCTCAGGCTCGCCACCCCTCAGCCTATAACGGTAGCAGATATTGTCGGACAGTTCATCATGGACCAGTGGTGCGTTGGAGTCGAGAGCCTTCTCCACATCCACCACAGATGGAAGCTCCTCATACTCCACATCCACAATTTCAGCGGCGTCTAAGGCGGCGTATCTATCATCAGCGGCTATCGCCACGACAGCCTCTCCCACATGATTAACCTCATTATAGGCCAGTCCATAGTGTGCGGGTGTCTTCATACCAGGTAGAAACCATATGACTGGAAGAGGCTTTGAGAGTTTTATAACATCTTCTCCCGTGAGCCAGGCCTTCACCGTGCTGAGACCCGTGATCCGTGACAGATCTATACGCTTTATCTTGGCATGTGGATATGGGCTTCTGACAAAGACGGCGTGAAGTAATCCCGATGGTCTGAGATCATCTATGAAGGATGAGGAACCTGTGATCAGCCGCATGTCCTCAAACCTCTTCAAGGACCTGCCTACAAGTCGTCTAATCTCACTCTTGGCTACCTGCATTTTAGAGATAGACCCAGGATCTGATAGAGGTATAAATTCTTTTCGCTCTTAAAGGGGTAGTGTCCAAATAAGGCTTTAAATACCCTTGTAGGGGTGTCTATTTTGACTCACGAGGCTAATTGTGGGAGGGCTTCAGCTATAAGAACCCGTTATTTGGACACTATGCGCCCCAGATGGGGAAAACCTAATAAAATACCAACACAGAATGGGTTAAGAGGGAATTTGATGTTAGGGAGAGTAGTTATTTGTGGTGGTGGGGTGGCTGGTGCTTCGCTGGCTGCAGCCCTTTCGGGAACGGATTATGAGGTTGTCTTAATTGAGAAGGAGAATGAAGAGACCCTCGGCAGTTATAGTGGAGGTGAGACTCTTAGATCCGAAACATGTAGATCGTTTGATAAGATAGGCGTTCTGGATGATATTTTAGATTTCAGCCATTCGGCTAAATATGGTGATAGACGTGAACTTCACCACGTAAACGTGGGCATGATGGGATATTTTAGATATGACGCGTTCGCACCAAATTATCCTGTGGTTCACACTCATCACAATTACATAGTTAAAGGAATATATAGATACATTAATAAAAAGGGCGCCGGTAAAATCGAGATTAAATTCGGTAATGAGGTTGTAGGTGTTGGAGAATACAAAGAGGGTTCGAGAAAGGTCTATGTACTCGATCGGAAGACAGGCGTAACCAAAATTCTTGAAGCAGGATTAGTAGTTGGAGCCGATGGCGCCAAATCGATTGTGAGGAGATCTCTGGGAATAGAGACAGCTGAATCCGACCTCGGAATCGTATACCATTTTTTTTATATAGAAAGATTTGATGACTTTGAGTATGGCAGGTTTACAGTAGGACCGCATGGCTTTATAGGAATATTTCCCACAGCGGAGGGGTTATTAAGACTAGCTGTCGAGCTAAAGCTCAGTGAGTTAAGCAATTGGCTAACATTAAGTAATGAAGAGCTAAGGTATAGATGGGCTCTTAGGGATCCCTCGCTACGCAAAGCTAAGTTTGTTAAACGTGGGCTGCCTTTTCACGTAATAAAGAGGCTTGCAGACAATTATGTAAAGGAAGGGGCCTGCATAATAGGTGATGCAGCCCATGTACCGCCGCCCATACTCGGCATGGGTATCTCATTAGCGTTAAATGATGTTCTTGCACTGAAGCATGTTCTAACTCATCCTGAAGGCCATCCGTTCAGTTTATCGAATCTCAGGAGATTTGAAAGTCATGTGAAACCGTACAACACTCAATGGGTAGAGAACAATCACAGGCTGTATAACTGGCTTAACGCAATGTGCATCGACCCTTCTAATTTCAGCATGATACCACTAAATGAGTTGGCTGAGATGGGGTTCGAAAGAACCATTTAATCAGGCGGGGACACAATATGCCGATAAAAAAAATAGGAGTTATAGGTGTAGGATCTATGGGCGGAGCCATTGTTGAAAGGCTGCTTTCTCTTGACTACAATGTTATGGTGTGGGATATTGACAGATTTAAAATGATGAAATATGCTGAATTGGGTGCGATGGCTGCACAGTCAGCAGCACATCTAACAGCACTCAACGAGGTCGTCCTAGCCAGTCTGCCATCCCCTAGATCAGTGTTGGAGACCTTTCTATCTGAAGAGTTTGTTGCTAGCCTTAAATCCGGTTCAACAATTATTGATCTATCAACAGTAGATCCAATCACTTCTAGAAAGGTTTATACAAGGCTCCGGGATTTTGGGGCCAGTTATCTTGACGCGCCTGTGAGCGGGGGGCCGAGACGGGCGGCTGTAGGAAAGCTAACTATAATGGTTGGAGGCGATGAGGACGTATTCAGGAGGTACGAGCATCTTTTAAAACAGCTGGGTGAGAAGGTTTTTTATGTGGGCGGTAGCGGTGCAGGAAGTACCTTGAAATTGATAAACCAACTTCTGGTATTCGCTCACATATACGCAACTATGGAGGCATTAGTCCTAAGTAAATCCCTCGGAGTAGAATATTCGAAGTTGTATGAAGTCATAAAGTCGAGCTCAGGTAATTCGTTTATGTTTGAGGAGATTGTTAAGCTTATACTGTCAGGAAAGGTATGGGGTGGGAGGGCGGAGCTCTTGATAAAGGATATTAAGCTAGCTCATGAAATGGCTAAACGGGCCGACATTAAACTGCTGTTATGCGACTTCCTCCGTGAGATAGCCGAGAAGATGGAGACTATGGGCTATGGTGTAAACGACGCCGTAACGGATTTCATGTCTTATGTTCAATACATAGCTAGTACGCGGAGGAATTAAGAAAATATGGTCCATATCGGACTCAGCTATGTTTCACATGCAGGGCCCGTGACATCGAATGAAATTGTAGAATCCGCCATATTTGCTGAGAAGCATGCTTACCACTCAGTATGGGTACCAGAATTATACTATAATAGGGAGTGTCACACTATACTCGGTGCTATAGCAGTCCAGACTAAGAGGATAAAGTTGGCACCAGCAGTGGTCAATCCCGTGACGAGACATCCCAGCCTAATTGCGATGGGCATTGCAACTCTCGACGAACTCTCAGGCGGTAGGGCCATTCTAGGTTTGGGAACGGGAGGTAGAATAGGTGCAGCCGTTCATGGCATACCATTAGAGCATCGGGGGATGGAGTATGGAAGCCCGGTGAGGAGGCTTAGGGAGTGCCTGTTACTTGTTAGGAGGCTATTAGACGGTGAGAGAATTAACTTTGAAGGTGAATTCTATAAGATGGATAATGTGGTCCTTGAATTCAAATCAATAAAGCGGCGCATACCAATTTACCTAGGACAGCAGGGACCACATATGATGAGACTTATAGGCGAGATAGCTGACGGCGTCATACTAACAATTGTATGTTCTGAACAATATATTAGACAGGCTATAAGCCAGATTGCTGATGGGGCTAGGAATGCGGGCAGAGATCCAAGAGAAATCGACATTACAGCTAGAATAGTTGTTTCCATGTCGAGTGATGGTGTGAAGGCTAGGCAGGCGGCGAAGGAAATTGTGGGAAAAGTCCTGATCCATCCGGGATCACGACCTGTCGTAGAAGCTAGTGGTATAGATCTAAATGAGTTAAATGCATTGAGGGGGGCTGTTGAAAAGAATGACCGTAAAGAACTTTTCCGTTTAGTCAAAGATGAATGGGTTGATATGCTAACTGCTTCAGGTACACCAGCAGAATGTAGAGAGAAGCTGGACGCATACAGAAAGGCGGGTGTAAAATTGCCTCTCATAGTACCCATCGGCAGAAATTATAAAGATGTGATTAGAGAGATGGTTCGTGACAAACGTTAAATAAAGTTTGTAAACGGTCACTTACATCATAGATGGCGGAACCTTTATTCAAGACCAGTCAATAGCTACATTTGCTGTAGTAATAGGCCAGCCCATGAAGTGTCAGGTGTATTCGGTTTATGTTGATCATTCTGAGGCAATGATCGTACCATCACTCATCACGTGTATTCGCCTGCATATCTCAGCCACGAACAGGATATTATGTTCCACGATTAGAAAGGATCTACCATACTCATGGCTTAAACCGTTAATAACCTCACGAGCTGATTAATCATTTCGGGATGAATCCTCCAACAGGCTCATCCAACATAATTAGTCTAGAACCTTTAACCACAGCCATTATGAATTCGAGGAGCTTTTGTTAACCACCAGATAGATTCTCGCCAGGTTTGTACGGTAGCCCGGCTAAGCCACATGCACCAATGAGCATAATTGATAGCCTTCCAGAATCTGAAGACCTTGACAACAACTACACCATCACTGTAGTAAAGGATGACACGGAGATAGCAAGCTACCTAGTCGGGTTCACAGCGTCGAGAACATCCACAACGATACAGTCAGGCATGTATGACATAGCCGTACTCGTCAAGGGAGCCGCAGGACAGCCAATACAGGGAACCCTCTTTGAACTCATCAAAGGCTGAACAACAATAGCTAGGGCAGCCACAGACACCAGCGGGACAGCCGTCTTCACTAAAGTTATTGGAGCGTATTACTTAGAGCACCGTACGGGGCAGTTCAGGGCGGAAACAAGCCTACTTATAGGTATACGCAAAACACAGATAACGCTAGACATCTATACACTACTCATTGAAGTGCAGGTTAACTTTGCGACATTCCTAGTGTTGAGTATTGGCTTTATACTGCTCATCATAGTTGTCGCCTTCGCCGTAAGCGAATATATACACTGGAGAGGATGACGACTGGTGTTTACAGACCACCAATTAAGTAAACAATTTCGTTTATTGTGATGGGCTTAAGCTTTTGGATGCTAGACATAGTGTACGAATAACGGGTTCTTATAGCTGAAGCCCTCCCACAGGTAGCCTCGCGAGTCAAAATAGACACCCCTACAAGGGTATTTTTAGCCTTATTTGGACACTATCCGAGTATGAGGGTTGTTAATCTTGGAGCGGGGTTTGCCTACCTATTCTATGGAGAGGAAAACAGGATTACTGTTACTTTTAAGCTGTATAACGGTAAATTAGAGCTATTCTATAAAGAGGATGAGCAGTCTCTTTTCCCCATATGCAAGAAGTCGGCCAGATATGAGGATGGATGGCGTTTCTGCACCTATTGACAAAAATTCTTTAAAGAGGGTAATAGATGCCCAACTCATGGATTACTTTTAAGAATATCACAAAGGAAGAAAGGGAGTAAACATAACGGTAACAAATTATAATATAACTGAGTTTCAGAAACCAGCCTTATGGTTCCAACAACCACCTCCCCCTACCTATTCTGCCGAGGCCTCCAATCGGAGTGGAAGCGGCCGGGCCTGTCTACGCGCTCGTATGTATGGCTTCCGAACCTGTCGCGCAAGGCTTGAATAATGTTTG
>Ga0079997_113551_pt1 | contig 20500 bp, 18 predicted proteins | sample PerSpoCPS_CMetaG_FD_69200 | JGI IMG/M metagenome (GOLD analysis project Ga0079997, IMG submission 69200) | Archaeal communities from Yellowstone National Park, Wyoming, USA - Perpetual Spouter C (PS_C) MetaG (SPADES assembly) (version 2) | ecosystem: Environmental > Aquatic > Thermal springs >... | reverse complement strand
TGGGGTGAAGGGGGGATGGCCGCGCCCGCCCTGCGGGCGGGCGCGGCCTCACAGTGGCGGCCAGCGCCCAAAGGGCGCTGGCCGCCACCCAAAAAGAATGGTATAACTCCGCATAACCTGAATTTCAGCATGAAGCTGAGCCATCCGATGATGTGGATTGAGCGGCCGCCCAACCGCCTGCCACCTCACTATGTAATCCAAAGTGCTTCCATCAAGTGCTCAGTCCCCCCAATAGCCCCAATCGCCCCCACCAGCCTCTCTAACTGCAAACCTTCCATGAGGTAAAAGAATCCTTTACCCTCCTCCCCAATCAGGTTTTTCGGCAGGCACCCGCCCTTGATCAAAGAATAGCTCCGCCGTAGCCGACGCATGCCAGCCCAGCTTCCGAAGCTTATTTCGGGTAATGCCGGGACTATCCAAATCCACTGCCAGCAGAGAAATCCCATTAATGCCCGCCTCCGGCTGCGTCTTGACCACTAAAACAACAAAATCCCCATAGTAGCCATTAGAGATGAAGGTCTTCTGACCACTCACCACATAATAATCGCCCTCCTGAATGGCCCGAGTCTGAATATTCGCCACATCAGAACCCGCCCCCGGCTCGCTAATGCCAATAGCGGCAATCTTTTCACCCCGGATTACAGGGGGTAAATACTTTTGCTTGAGGGCTTCGCTGCCATACTTGTAAATATATGGGGTAGACATGTATTGCGTTACCAACGGAATAACCCCAAATCCGCCCGAAAACACCCGGGAAATCTCCTCTGTAAAAACCACCGTGTAAAAGAAATCCAACCCCGCCCCCCCATATTCAGGCGGATAATGAAACCCTAAAAATCCCTGTTCTGCAAACTTCTGCCAGAGGGACTTAGGCACCTGCTGACGCTCTTCCCACTCGTCAATGTAAGGCAAAACTTCTTTTTCTAAAAACTTTCGCAGGCTTTCTCGGAAGAGCTGATGCTCTTCTGTAAAGTAGTAACGGTCCAGATTTGCGCTCATACGTTTATTGGTTTTGGTTCAGGAGCATGCCAGATGATCGGGCGGGGATCGTCCTGCCAAGCTTCATAAAAGGGGCTGTAACGTTGATGGATCTGGGAGCGACGCACTTTGAGGGTGGGGGTAAGAATGCCATTTTCAATGCTCCAGGTGTCTGGCAGGAGGATGATGCGAGCGAGGCGCTGATAAGGGGGGAGAGGTTCATTGACGCGCTCCAGTATTTGGAGGAAGTCTGCTTCTACCTGAGAGCGGGGAGCTTGTCGGCCTAATTCCGAAAGCGTAGCGAGTAAGAGCGGCTGTTTGAGTCCTAAGCCCACTACGCAGACCTGATCCACATAGACCAGCTGAGCGAAAGGCGTCTCCAGAGGTTCTGGCGCTACAAAGAGCCCCTTAGCGGTTTTGAAGGCCTCTCTCAGCCGCCCCGTAATTTGGAGGAAGCCCTCTTCATCCAGCTCACCGGTATCGCCCGTGTATAGCCAGCCATCTTTGAGGACTTCCGCGGTTTTTTCAGGGTCTTTGTAATAGCCTTCCATGACCCAGCTGGCCTGCATGATGATTTCGTGAGTCTCGGGGTCTATGCGGAGGCGCACTTCCTTGAGAGGCTTGCCCACTGTACCCGGCTTATTGATGCCCCGGGGCATGACGACACAACCTGCGCAGTTTTCGGTCATGCCATATACTTCCCGGACGGGGATGCCCAAATCATGAAACCACTCTTTGAGGGGATCGGGCGTAATAGCCGCTCCGGTAAGCGCTATCTGGACCCGCCCCAGGCCCAGCTTTCGGCGAATATAAGCCTTGAGAAGAGGCCCTATTAGCGGCAGCCGGGTCAGGCGACGATACCGCTCAGGCCCTCCAAAGCGCTCCAGCACCCCCTGCTGAAAACGTTGCCATATCCGCGGCACCCCAACGAAAAAGGTCGGTTGAGCCTCCTGAATATTTTTAGCAAAAGTATCTACCGACTAGGCAAAGAAAATCTCCGCTCCCCGATACAGAGTAGCTACCTCTACAGCGATACGCTCCGCAATGTGATTAAGCGGCAAATAGGAAATCACCCGATAAACGGGTAGCTCATAGATTCCAAACTCCCCATACCGTCGCTCATGCTCCATAAATCGCACAGGCGATCGATAACTTAGCATAACACCCTTTAGGACGCCCGTAGTTCCCGAAGTGTAAAGAATCGTCCATAAATCATCCAGGGCAGGCAGATAGGGGTCCTGAAGAGGCGGATACCGGGATAAGAGGTCATCCCAACTTTGGCTTTCCTGAACTTCCGAGCAGCCGGGATACTGCGGAAATCTAATGAGCTGAATGTAGTCCGGAATGACATCCCGAACTTTTTCCCAGTAGCCTGCTTCCAATCGGCCCACGAATAAATGAGTAACTTCACTTTTTTCTAAAACATTACGCAGGTCAGAGGGGGAGAGGTTCGGGAAGAACGGGACGGAGACCGCGCCAGTCATGCTGATAGCTAAGTCGGCTAAAATCCAGTGGTAGCAGTTTCAGGAGATAAGGCCTACGAGGGTACCTTTTTGGACGCTGAGATCTTTTAGGGCAGTAGCAATTCGGCGGGCCTGGTTACCTGCTTCCTGCCAGGTTACGGGATGCCACCGATTCCCATACGGCTGCCGCATGTAAATGGCCTGAGGCTTGACCTTCTCCCAGTGGTAAAACGCGTGGAGATGCGTAATGGGCCTAGACTGTTCCCAGAGTTGAGACTCTATGAAGGGTTTGGTTTTCATAACAAAGGAAAGATGTCCCCCCATAAGCGCTGCCCGCCGTCAATGTAGATGGTTTCCCCGGTGATATAGGCGGCATAAGGGGAAGCCAGAAAAAGCGCAAGATAGGCCACCTCCTCCACGGTGCCTAAGCGACGCAAGGGGATTTTGTCCGCAAGCTCCTGCTTGAGGGATTCGGGATACTGCTCTAAGCCCGAAGAGTCAATAATTGCCGGCGCGATCGCGTTGACCCGAATGCCATAGCGGCTCCATTCCACAGCAAGGGTGCGCGTAAGATTTTCTACGCCGGCCCGCGCCGCCCCCGTGTGCAACATCCCCGGAAAACCCCGATAGATATTCGCAATAATATTCAGGATGATCCCCTGCCGATGAGGCAGAAAAAAACGATGCGCCAAGGTATAAATCACATTCCAAGTGCCTATCAGGTTGTTTTGAATGACGGCGGTGAAGCCCTTGGGGGTGATATTTTCAGCGGTGGCCGGGTACTGACCGCCTGCGTTATTGACTACGATATGCAGCGCCCCACAATCCTGGTGAATGAACTCCGCTAAGGCCGTTACTTCGTCTAAGTTACGGATGTCGCAGCGCTGCGCATGAATGGAACCTGCTTCGGAGAGGGTTTCGACCGCTCGCCGCAGTTTCTCTTCGTTGCGGCCGCAAATGATGACCACAGCGCCCGCTTAGAGGAAGGCTCGAGCAATAGCATATCCGATGCCGCTCCCCCCACCGGTTACTAGGGCGACCTGACCCGCCAATGGCGTCCCCGCAAACATGCTATTTAGGAAGGTGAAGCCAAATTAAGCATTTTTCTCGCTTCGGCGATCGTGGCGGGTTCTCGGCCCAGCATACGGGTTAAGCGGACGGCGGCCTCCACGAGCTTGCCGTTGGAATTAGCCATTTCGCCCTCGGGAAGGTAGAAGTTATCCTCCAGGCCGACCCGAATATGGCCTCCCAACGTAAGAGCTACCGCCACTAAGGCCCATTGCTTACGCCCAATGCCAATCACCTGCCAGTGACTACCCGGCGGCACACTACGCGCCTGATGAACCAGATTTTCCGTCGTCGCGGGAATACCCCCCCATCACCCCCATGACAAAACTGAATATATACGGCGGCTTCAAAATACCCATATCTATGAAAGGCGTCGCATTATGGATATGCCCGGCATCAAAAGCCTCCATTTCGGGTAAGGTGCCAGCTTCTTGCATCACCTCTAAGAAGTACTGAATGTCCCTGAAGGGATTCTGAAAGACGAAGTCGTAGTAGAAACGTTTGGACTTAGGGGAGTAGATGGCGTAGTTCATGGAGCCCATGTTGAGGGCGGCCATGTCGGGCCGAAGGGCCCGAATGTGGTGAATCCGCTCTTCCCGCGGTAAGCCCACCGCCCCCGTGGAGAAGTTAATAATCACATCAGGGTTTCGCTTGCGTACCTCCTCGTAGATTTGGCGATAGGTTTCCACGTCAAAAGCGGGCAGGCCATTGAGTTGGCGAGCGTGGATGTGCAAGATGGCGGCCCCTGCTTCTACGGCTCGGCGCCCCTCTTCGGCTATCTCTTCAGGGGTGTAAGGGATGTATGGGCACTGTTCCCGCGTCGCTAATACCCCTGTCAAGGCAGCGGTGATGACGACTTTGTTATCACTCATAGGCGAAGGTTATTTTCCTTTCCATTGGGGGGGACGTTTTTCTTTGAAGGCGCGTAGGCCTTCTTGGAAGTCTTCGGTTTGGACTAGGCGCAGGAGCTCTGCATACAGCTCGTCGTGAGAAAGCTGCGCTAAGCGATGATAGGCGGCCAGCCCGCGCTGCTGAGCTAAGGGCGCCCCCTCCCGAAGCCGCTCTATCAGCTTATCACCCGCCCCATAGTCTTCCTGCGGAGTCTCTGCTAAGTGCGTAACCAGCCCCCAAGACAAGAGCTCCTCCGCTGAGCGGCTTTCCCCTAACAGACACCAGGCAAGCGCCACCCGCGGCGGCATAAACTCCGACAGGGCTTTCAGAACCTGAAAGGGAAATAAGCCCCGCCGCACCTCCGGCAAGGAAAATCGCACGCCCTTCGCCGCCACCACAAAAGTCGCCCCCGTAATCAGCAAAAGCCCCCCGCCAAGACATCCCCCGTTACCTCCGCCACCAGCGGCCGAGTTAGCAACGGGAAAAAGGTGTGCAGTACAATCGGCTGAGCCGCAAGAGGAACGGTAGAGTTAGGATCAGTCTGCCCAGCAAAAGCCTGCAAGTCCGCCCCCGCACAAAACACCTCCCCTTCCGCTCGTAGCCGCACAAACCGAACCGCCGGCTGGCTCTCCGCCCAAGTTAGCCCATAAGCCAGCTCATTAAGAAGCGTAGGACTCAGGGCATTGCGACGCGCTAAATTGCGCAAAGTGAGAACCAAAGTATCGGCCTCTACCTGCCACCCCACCTGCGCCCATTGAAAAGTCTCTAAGGGCTCTATCTGCGGAAAGTATGCCTGCAAGCTCATGAGGCAGCTTCAAAAGTTTCCACTTTCAGCAGCTCGGTGCCAGCATCTACGGTCTGGCCCTCAGAAACGAAAATAGCCTCCACCCGCCCAGCTTTCGTAGCGAGAATGCGATTCTCCATCTTCATGGAGACGAAAACGAGGAGGGGCTGACCGGGCTCAATCAAATCCCCCGGTTTGACCAAGATTTGCAGAATCTGTCCGGGCATGGGAGCCATGTAACGTCCCTCTTCCAGCTGCGTGCTCTCCGTGTCAGGGAAGCGAGGCAATAGACGCACTTCGGCATAACCCACGTAGGGTTCGTGCAGCCAGTGGATATGCTCATCGGTCTGGGAGAGACTTATCCAGAGGTGATGGCGGCGGCCCTGCCACTCATAAGTTACGGACTCAGCCGTAGCCTCTAACAGGGTGGCTATGCCTTCCCGCCCCAAAGTTTGGCAGAAATAGGAGCCTCCACCCAAGGGACGATAGACCACGGTAACGGTTTGGTTACCGATTTGCCAGCCGTAAGGCAGCGGTGGGTCGGGCAAGTTTCGCCAGCCGGGAGGAAAACCCGGGGGAAGCGGCATCTGGGCCGCTGATTGCGAAAGCCGCCACAAACTCAATCCCACCAGCCACCCCGCCCAAGTCTCTTCGTCCAAGCGACTCTGGAGCCTCAGGAATAGGTCTTTGCGCCGCCCGAGAAAATTCGTGTCATACTCTCTCCGCTGAACCTGTACATCCTGACACAAAAGCTCTAAAAAAGCGAGGTTGTGCTGCAGTCCTAAGCAGGTTATTTGAGAGAGGCCATAGGCTAAACGTTGGAGGGTTTCTTCTCGGGTGGGTCCGTAGGCAATGATTTTAGCCAAGAGGGGGTCATAGAGGGGAGAGACTTCGGTGCCGCTTTCAATGCCGCTATCTATGCGGAGGTAGGGGAGGTCAGGCACCCGCCATAATAGCACCCGCCCTGCCGAAGGTTGGAAATCCGCTCCCGGGTCCTCCGCATATAGCCGCACCTCTATAGCATGGCCTTTGGGTCGTAGATCCTCCTGCGCAAAAGGCAACGCCTCCCCTGCAGCCACCCGGAGCTGCCACTCCACTATATCCAACCCTAAAATAGCCTCCGTCACGGGATGCTCCACCTGCAGGCGTGTATTTACCTCCAAAAAGTAAAACTGCCCCGGCCCCACATATAGAAACTCTACGGTGCCGGCATTGTCATACGCTAAAAGACGTCCTATTTGGAGGGCGGTTTCGGTGATGGCTTTTCGGTCTTCGGGGGAGAGAACGGGGGAAGGGGCCTCTTCCCAGACCTTTTGGTAACGCCGTTGGAGGGAGCATTCTCGTTCAAAGAGGTGCAGGAGATGTTCATGCTTATCGCCGAGGAGCTGGACCTCTATGTGGCGGGCCGAAGGGAAATACCCCTCTAAGAGAAGTTCGCCTGAGCCAAAGGCATGGAGGGCTTCGCGCTGGGCCGCTTGAAATGCCTCCACAAACTCAGCTGGCTCCGAGACAATACGCATGCCTTTGCCGCCGCCTCCCGCCGCCGCCTTGAGGAGGACAGGATACCCCAACCGGTCGGCCGCCGCTTGCAAAACCTGGGGAGAAGCCTCCGGCTCGTAATAGCCGGGCGGCGTCGGAATACCATGAGCCTGCATAAGGGCTCGCGCTTCCGCCTTAGACCCCATGCGCGCTATCGCCTCCGGATGCGGCCCCACAAAACGAAGCGGCGGCAAACCCGCCTCCACCCGCCGCGCCGACCGCTCAGCCACCGCCCGAGCAAAATCCGCATTCTCCGATAAGAACCCATACCCCGGATGAATAGCATCCGCCCCCGCCCGATCCGCAATCGCCAAAAGCTGGGTCTATATTTAGGTAGGTTTCGGCTGGGCTCTGCCCAGAAAGCGCATACGCCTCATCCGCCTCCCGTACAAAAGGCGCCCCCCGATCCGCCTCGCTATAAACCGCCACCATACGAATACCCAAGCGCCAACAAGTACGTTGAATGCGCCGCGCAATCTCACCCCGATTCGCAATCAAAACCTTCCGAATCGGCTCAATGCCGGATAACCCCATACTGATTAGAGGGTTGAATAGGGTGTTGATACACGATGCTCAAACACAAGCCGAGGATTTCTCGGGTTTGACGAGGGTCAATCACCCCATCGTCCCAAAGCTGAGCTGTACTGTACCAGGCCGTAGAGGTCTTTTCTATCTCCTGAATTAGGTGCGTGCGCAGGGCGGCCGCTTGGGCTTCATCCAAGGGCATGCCCGCTTTTTCGGCGGCCTGGCGCTGCACCATTTCCATCACCCCAGCCAGCTGCTCAGCCCCCATTACGGCAATCCGACTATTCGGATACACAAAAAGAAAGCGCGGACGATAAGCCCGGCCCGCCATAGCATAATTGCCCGCTCCATACGAAGCCCCTACAATCAGCGTCAAATGCGGCACCTCGCTATTAGAAACGGCATTAATCATCTTAGCCCCCTGGCGAATGATACCTTCCGCCTCATACTGCCTCCCCACAATAAAGCCCGTAATATTCTGCAAGAAAAGAATCGGCACAGCCTGGCGATTGCACAGCTCAATGAAGTGGGCGCCTTTGCTGGCCGAGTCTGGGAAGAGAACCCCATTATTGGCTAAGATGCCCACGGGATAGCCGTAGATTTCGGCCCAGCCAGCGACGAGGGTGCTGCCCCAAAGAAACTTGAACTCCAAAAAGCGGGAGTCATCCACCACCCGCGCAATGAGCTCCCGAATGTCAAACGGCTGGCGAGGGTCCGCCGGCACAATCTGCAGAATCTCTTCGGGGGGTATCGGGGTGGCTGAGCAGATGCTGGCCGAAAAGCCCCCACGGGACGCGGCAGCCGACTCAGAATCTCCCGCGCCCGCCGAATCGCCTCTAACTCATTCTCCGCCAAAAAGTCCGCCAAACCCGAACGCATAGCATGCAAGTCCGCCCCTCCCAAACTCTCCTCATCTATCACCTCGCCAATAGCCATTTTCACCAGAGGAGGACCCCCTAAAAATGCATAAGCCTGCCGCCGCACAAATATCGTATAGTCGCTCATCCCCGGCACATAGGCCCCCCCAGCCGTAGAACTCCCCATCACCACCGAAATCGTCGGAATCCCCTGCCGAGAGCGCCGACTAATCTCCCGAAAAATAGCTCCCCCCTGAATAAATACGCGCGCCTGCTCAGGTAGGTCCGCCCCAGCCGACTCTACAAAATTCACCACGGGTAGGCGATTCTCTAAGGCAATCTCGCTCAGGCGCAGGCTTTTTTGCAAGGTAGGCAGATCCACCGCGCCGCCTTTCTCCGTGCCCACATTAGAAATGACCAGTGTCCAACGTCCCGCCACCAGTCCGATCCCTCCTACCGTGGTGCCGCCCGGCGAAGAGGTCGTCCCCCCCAGACCCGCCAGCGGCAGCAGCTCCAAAAATGGAGAGCCCTCATCTAAGAGGTACGCAATCCGTTCCCGCGCTAAAAGCTTACCCTGCGAGCGGGCTTTCTGAATATGCTTCTCGCGTCCCTGAAAGCGCGCCGCCTCGTAATGCTGGGCCAGCTCTGCCAAGAGTGCCGACCACCGACGAGCATTCTCCGCACTCTCCGCAGTAGGCCGCCAACGGGAGCGGTAAATAGGAAGCTCTCCCCTCACAAAACAAAGTTATACAAGATTTCTCTCCCCTGCCTAGAACCTCATTAGCCTGACAGCGCCTGCCACAAGCACAAAAGAAGTCGGCCCGAGGCTATAAGGATAGCGCTCAAAAAGAAGAGGGAGTGGCCCTAAGACCACCCCCCCTCCATATCCCACTCATTACTGCTCAGGGCTGCACCACTAAGCGATATACATGCTGATGATAAGCTCCCAACAGCCGCACCAGGTAAAACCCAGCTGGCAGAGCAAACGGATAGGTGCGAGCCTCCGACAGCTCCCCTTTCAGAACCTCACGCCCTAAGGCATCCACCACTTGGAGCTTGTACGGCCCCGCTTCCGTCAAACTGATCCAGAAAGTCCCCGAGGAGGGATTGGGATACAGCAGCGGCCGAGGAACACCACTCGCCGAAAGCGAACTGCTGCGAGCTACAATATAAAACTGGTATTGCCGCGTGCGTTGAATACCCTGGCTAATAGAGGTAACTTGAAGCACATAGTTGCCAGGCGAAACGCTTATCGGAATGATATTGCTGACTCCGCTTAACACCGAGGGCCCCCCGCCTACGGCTGAGATAGACCACTGCCAGCTATAAAGGATTGTATCTGACAGAGGCGTAGGAACTACATGCCCTATAATTGTATCTGGGGGCGTGTAATAAATCGTATCGCCTGGCCAGTAGGTGCTATCATTCAGCCCCACATTCACGCTGTCAGGATAACCGCAATATAAGGGTGTAATGTCCAAGACATAAAAGCTGCTATCACGGCACACCACATTGCCTGCGCTGTCCCGCACCGTCACCCACACCGTAAGGAAAGCACTTGAGAAGGCATTTGCTGGCGTACGCAGGGTATCGCAGGGACCATGAAATGGCCCACCCACATGAGTCCCCATAGAGTACAGAGTATATCCCCACGAGTAGCTCCTACCAGGACAATAGCCGCCCGATGGAGAGACGCATAGGACATAACTCCGCCCAGAGCATAACTGATGAAAACCCCCATTCGGTGAAAGCGTTACATTGTTGATGGTTACAAGCGGCTTACAGGGCCGAACGGTCGGAGACACGCAAGGCGGCACCGTCGGCGGCGAAACATAAATCATAATATGCACTTGGCAGTGATACCCATTTGGAGAGTAGAAGAGGAGCTGTAGGATGTGCCATCCGGGCGAAGAAAAGACAGCAGGGACTACGATAGTGTCTGCGCCTCCGTTACTGCCGCTCTGGTAACCGCTCGGCCCCTGCAAATTCCACATGTACAACGCCGTGGAATATCCCAGCGGAAAAGTAAGCGTATGACTCCCCAGGGTCAGACGCAAAGTATCTGGAAAATTCGTCGGACAACCCCACCCCGTAGAATCCTGCAGCACATAAATCGTGTAGCGGAGACTATCCTCACATCCATTAGAGGCTTGCTCGTAAATAAAGTATCCTATCGTAAGGGTGTAAATCCCAGGCTGTGTAAAGGGAAGCGACAAGGTAGTAGGCGAAGGAAGAGGCTGAGACCAGAAGGTAGTGTCGAGAGACACCGGCCCCCTAAGGCGCCAATGAACTCGGTAATAACTTGTATAAGGCCATTCCGAGTGCGCCGTGAAAGTAGCTGCATAATGACCCGCATGCCGGAGAGTATGAGTACTCCCAGGAAGAAGATTAGTCCCAGCCAGCGACAAACTAGCATAACAATGCCCCTATGCGCCAGGATGCGCAACCACCAGAAGACTCAACGAATCTACACAGGGACCGCTCCAGGGATGGTGACCCCATACCACAGCATGCAGTCTACAGCTATCCCCCGCAGCTAAGTTAATGTAGACAGGAACCATCCTAGTAGGACTATTAGTACTCCCCTGACCGCAGCTGCCCCACCAGCTCCAATTAAGTGCAGTATCCCTGCTGCCTAACCATATATAGTCTCCTCCGGGGCGTATGTAATACACCTGCGGCTGAGTCCACCCATGCCAGTCCCATTCCCCAAAAACGGATGGCACAGTGTCCACATCGTACCAGGCATAACACCGATTCTGTGCGTCCAAATGCCCAATCATGAGCAAGCCCCAACTGACTACCTGCAAGTACCGCATACTGCATACAAGTATAGGGACTTTTCTTCAACTCGCGATGGTGAGACTCAGTATAAAATACCAGTCAAGCCCCCACCAATGCATCTAGGGGAATGTCCTGAGCACTTCAAGGCCGTTTTCGTACGACTTGGGTATTCACTATGGAGGCTTCAAGATTTGGGCCGTTCTAAATTTAGTGTATGAGCAAAGATTATCGGCTCACGCCTGATGTAGCTCTCTTTTGGGGTGTTCACCAGCCTCTCGTCCATGGGACGCTTAAGAGCTTACCTCCTCCACGCCCCCGAAAAAGAAGCCTGGCTCTTCCTGCGCCTCTTGGCAGGCTACTACTGGTATCCCCGCACCCCCTCCCCTACCCTTCTGAAGTTAGCGGCGCGTTTTGCGGGCCTGCCTGAAAAGCTTCTACTTTACGCTGCCCAAGAAGCTGGCGACACCGCAGAGGCGCTCACCCTGGTCTTGATTCCCCCAGATAGACCTCCTATCGGCTTCCCAGAAAGCCTGGAGCACTGGCTGCTCTACGACTTACCAGCCCTGCTCCGCTCCGAAGAGCATCTCACCATGGCTCTACCCCCTCTCTGGGAAACTCTCGCTCAAAAAGAGGCTTTTTTCCTTCACAAAGTCCTCCTGCAGTCAGCTCACCTGCCTGCCCTCCGCAGAGAGCAGACCCGTCGGCAAAAGTCTGATCTCCTGCTCTCGCTCCTTCAGCTGCGCTGGCCTTTCCCTCTAGATACCCTTCGCACGAGCCTTATCCCTCCAGCTGCTCCTGCCCAGCCTACCCTATTTTAGCTGCGTCGTAGCTTTGCGCCATGGACCCCATCCGTCGGGAAAAGTTAGACCGCTTAGCCGCTCTCGGCATTCCCCCCTACAGCGGCGAACCCTTTCCACCTAACACCACCGCCGCAGAAATCCTCCGCTACTACCCCCAAAACAAACTGGATTTCAAACAAGTCCGTTTAGCAGGCCGCCTCTGGCGCAAACGTCTCATGGGCAAAGCCTCCTTCGCCGTCCTGCGCGACGAAAGCGGCGACATCCAACTCTACTTCCAACGAGACGACTTTGCCCACCAGCCCGAACTCTACGACGAAGTCTTCAAAAAACTCTTAGACCTGGGCGACCTCATCGGCGTAGAAGGTTTCGTCTTCACTACGAAAACAGGCGAAATCACCGTCCATGTCCAAAAATTCCGCCTCCTCGCTAAATGCTTACACCCCCTCCCCATCGAAAAAGCCACCGAAGACAAAGTTTATGCCGCCTTCACCGACCCAGAGCTGCGCCACCGCATGCGCTATGTGGACCTCATCGTGCATTTAGGTGTGCGCCAAGTTTTCCGAAAACGCACCCTGATAGTCCAAGCCATCCGAGACTTCTTCAATGCCCGAGGTTTTCTGGAGGTAGAAACCCCTATCCTCCAGCCCGTATATGGAGGCGCCTTTGCTCGCCCCTTCACAACTCATCTCCAGGCCTTGGATATGACACTCTACCTACGCATCGCCAACGAGCTCTACCTCAAACGCCTCATCATCGGGGGCTTCTCCGCCGTCTATGAGTTTTCCAAAGACTTCCGCAATGAAGGCATCGACCGCTACCATAACCCCGAATTCACTCAGGTAGAACTCTATGTCGCCTATCAGGACTACTACTGGATGAAAAACCTGGTAGAAGAGCTACTCTACGAAACCGTTCAAAAAGTTTGCGGTTCCCCTCGGGTAACCTATCAAGGTAAAGAAATAGACTGGACTCCTCCTTTTCGGACGATAACTTACTACGATGCGCTGAGAGAGGTGCTGGGGATAGACGTGCGGGCGCTTTCCGAGGCCGAACTCAAGAGTCTTATTCAGTCGCGGGGGCTTTCCTTACCTGAGCCGCCTTATGAGCGGGCTGATTTGATAGATACGCTTTTCGGGAAAGTGGTAGAGCCAACCCTCATTCAGCCTACCTTCGTCATGGATTACCCCGTAGAGATAAGTCCTTTAGCCCGGCGCCACCGAAAGGACCCTACCGTTACCGAACGTTTTGAACTCATCGTCGCCGGCAAGGAGATCGCTAATGCCTACTCCGAGCTCAATGACCCGATAGACCAGCGGGAACGGCTTTTGCGACAGGCGGCCTTACGAGAAGCCGGAGGCTTAGAAGCTATGCCTATGGATGAAGACTTTTTACGAGCTTTGGAATACGGTATGCCTCCCACTGCCGGGCTGGGACTGGGGATTGACCGCCTCACCATGCTCCTCACAGACGCTCCCAGCATCCAAGAGGTCATCCTCTTCCCTCTCCTACGGCCAGAAAATAAACCCACGCCCCACACCACCTAAACTCCCACCCCGCCCCTACGGCAAAAACGGATCATACACAAACTGCACATAGTACAGCGACCCCAGCGTCGGCCCGCCCGGCACCTCAACATGGCGATTATTCAGCACGTTTTGACCGCCGAGCCGCACCATTGACCGCCACTTCGGTATCTTGTAGCTCACCTGCGCATCTACCAGCTGATAAGTCGGAATGATGCGAGAATGAAATGGCTCTTCAAAAGGATAGGCATTCACCCATCGGTAGCCCACCATGAAACCCCAACGCTTACTTTTCGTCAGCTCCCGACCCGTCAGACTCACATTCGCCCGGTACTTCGGGGTATTAAACTGGGCTATGAGCTTATCCACTTTGGCCTCCTCGCTTAGGATAATTTCCGCATAAGTGAAGTTGCTATTGAGGAAAAATTGCCGGCTAATCGTGTATTGCACAGCAATAGCGGCATGATGCGTGAAGACCACCGACGATGTATTGTAATAGCGGCGATAGTTAGCATACGCTCCTGCTGCAATAGAGTCTGGGGTGAGCCGCCCTATAATGATGCTTCCATCTGGCTGGATATATCTTCGGGGCCCTACGAAGTCTATACTGCCTAAAAAGTCCGTAAAGCGAGAATACGCATAGTCTAAATCAATGTAGAGCCGATTCCACAAGAGATGCCGAGTCCCGATCTCCAAGGCCGCTACTCGCTCAGGCTTGACATTGTTGATGGGAAGCACGCGCAAAAGATCGGCGTAATCGCTCGGATTGCTACTACCTCGGGTGCCAGCCTTTAGAGAGTCTAAAAAGGCATTGACAGACTCCCGGGAATAGTTATTGCCAATAATACCATAAGCCTCATCCGAGGGCCGCAGCCCACCAATAAGTTTGAAAGGACCTACATTTAAGTCAATATACTGCGCTTGGAGCGTAGGCATCCGAAAGCCCGTCTGATAAGAGAGGCGTAGATTATGATTTTGTGCTTTATCTAAAGCTATGATTGTGGCTATTCTCGGCGTAAAGCGCCCCGAAAAGTTCATATTCTTGTCGTAACGCACCGAGGCTAAAAGTCTTAGCCGTTCCTGCCACAAAGCCTTTCCCGCCTGGATAAAACCTCCCCCTTCCCACACCCCTATGGGACCCGCACTATCCGAAAGAATAGTGCCGCGGCTATTGGTCAAAAAGTACCGAAAGTTCCCGCCCAAGAGCAGCTGTACGAATCGCACCCTTCTGGAAAGATCATACTGGCCCTCAATATGATAGAAAGAGCTTCTGTCAAAAAACTGCGCTCCTCCTGCGGCGAAGTTAGGCTGGGCTATGACGGCCTTTCTGAGTTCTTCAAAGCGCGGGCTCCCTGGGGCCGGTCGCGCCTCCCCTCGAAAGAGCGCAGTAATCTGGGAAGGATATCCAACCTGTCCCATTGCGTCAGCAAGTGCATTGGCCCTATCTGAATCAGCAAAAGCGCGAGCCGCTGCGTGATCCCCACCCATGGGAATGCCCAACGCGTCTGGATCCAGCCCTAAGGCTTGCGCTAGGCGGCGCATTTGCCCCGTGTAGGTCAAGACATATTGCACCATCCAGGCATTGTGCGTCTTAGCTAAATTCAGCATATTCAAGGCCGCAAAGCGCGAGTCAAAACTATTACCAGCGTTTTCCCATGTGCCATATGCCCATACTCGGTAATCAGGCCCAGCTACCTCCACCTTATGGGTTGTAAGCAAGAACTCCCGAATACTGTACCGATTGACTCCTTGATATACCGTGGCGCCCGTAGAAGCAAAAGCCTGATAATTCAACTGGAGTTTATCGGTCAGACGATAATAGATTCCGAGGCTGCCTTTAAGGACTCTGGCATTGTAACGGATTATGTCCTTTTCCCAATATCCCGTCCGAGCCAAATAAAAACCTAAGTCGTTGGTATCCTGCGGCATGCCCCCACCTAAGCTAGGTCCCAAGTTCATAGCTATGGCGCGTACCGTGGCTGGGGCTACCCGAGCTTCATCCCCATAGATGTTGACCGCATTGTAGCCGGGATTTTGCGGTCCCGGAATCGCATACCGCCCCACCGCCCCCGCATAAGGGCCCTGATCCGTAGGGTCCGAAGCCACCCAGTCATGTGCATCAAAGAAATTCGCATACACCTTCACCCCCAGCCGATTGTTCCAGGCCTTGGCATACCGAAAGGCTACATCATACAAGGGCTGCGGCGTCGTATCTATACGGTCACTATGATTGACGCCTACCCGTACCGAAGCACTCAGTCCAGGATAGTGAAAAGGATCCTTAGTATAGACGTTCAAAATCCCATTAAAGGCATTTGGACCATACAGAGCCGAGGCCGGTCCCGGAATAAACTCTACCGACGCTATGTCCAAATCCCCCGCATTCGTGATCATCCCAACAGGAAAATTCAATATCGGTGCCTGCATTTCTACCCCATCCAGCCGCTGCACGAAACGAGTATTGCTGGTAGAATTAAAACCCCGCGTATTCACTATCTGAAAAGTCAAGCTGGATGAGACTTGCTCCGCTCCCTTGAGAAAAGTGATGTTTTGGAAGAGGCTTACAGCCGGTGCCTCCATTACCTCACGCGCACTCATTTTGAGCACCGTAACCGGAGACTGCATGACGGCTTCGGGCACCCGACTACCTGAAATCACCACCTCCTGCGCCTGAACCCCCGTCTCCCGCAAAGTCACCAAAATCCCTCGCTGCGCCTCCGCCAACGAAACCGACACCACTTGCGGCTCATACCCCACAAAACTCACCTCTAACTCCACCGGGTCCTTCGGCGCCAAAAGCACTATCTGAAAACTCCCATCGCCCCCAGCCACACTCCCCTGAACCGTACCCCGCACCTTCACATACGCCCCAGGAAGCGGCTCCCCATCTGAACCCACCACCCGACCCCTGAGGGTTACCGCCTGCACCATAGGCTTAGGGGTCGCCTCTTTCGTCTCCTCAATCCGGCCACGCTTACGCCCCTCCTCTTGGGCCCAGGCCAAAACTCCTATCAAGCCAGCTATCCAAAACAATCGCATGTAACAAAGCTAATACTTCTCACTCAAACTCCACCAAGAGAACCGTGATGTTATCTTCCCCGCCCGCCTCATTAGCCGCCTGAATAAGCCTATCCGCTCGCCGCTGAAGAGGCTCTTCACTCGTTATGATCCGCTCAATCTCCAGATCCGAAAGCATATTCGTCAAACCATCCGTACACAAAAGCATCATGTCCCCAGCCCGTACCGGAATAGGTTGCGGTGCGACTTCTACCTCTGGCTTTGGCGAAATACCCAGCGCCCGCAGTATCACATGCCGCCGCGGATGAACCGCCGCCTCCTCCGGCGTGATCGCCCCAATTAGCAGCAAAAACTGCACATACGTATGGTCCACCGTCATCTGCCGAAAGCCTTCCGCACCTCTCCAATAAAGCCGACTATCCCCGATATGTGCATAGTACACCGCTTCGGCTCCATGAGGCATGTAGGCCAAAACACATGTCGTCCCCATACGCTGATACTGCGGAATAGACTGTGCCATCTTATAGATTATGGCATTTGCTTCTACAAGAGACTGCTCTAATAGAGCATGCGGCGGGATTTCTTCCTTACAGTTCTCTAAAAAGTTTACTATGCTTTCAATAGCCAGTTGAGCGGCGATTTCACCTGCGGCATGGCCGCCCATCCCATCACAAACTATCCAAAAGTAGCCTTGCCTCGCTACAAAATAGGCATGCCGATCCTCATTATTTGTCCGTACCCGCCCCGTATCTGAACGGGCCGCCACCTTATGGCTGATAGGCATTCCCGTAACGTTTCACAAGGTCTCGCACCCGGTGACGCTCTAATCGTACCTGCATCCGAATAGGCTCCTGCGGCCGGTCGGCCCTATCCCGAGGCACCTGCGCTATTGCCTCCGCTACCTCCATCCCCTCTAAAACCTTCCCAAATACCGTGTAAGCCCCATCCAAAAAAGGCGTCCCCGCTTTATTCACGACGATATAAAACTGGCTTCCGTTTGACTCTCGCTTCGGATTAATAGCATCCCCCTGACGAGCCGCTCCCACCGCCCCATACTCATGCCGAAGCTCCGCCACTATCTCCGCCGGCAACGTGTATCCCGGCCCCCCTAACCCATCATTTAGCGGGTCTTCATCTTTGGAATTCGGATCACCCCCTTGAATCACAAAGTTTGGAACCACCCGATGAAAAGTCGTCCCATTGAAAAAGCCTTCTTTAGCCAGCTTAATGAAGTTGGCCCGATGAATAGGCGTCTGGCGATAGAGCTGTAGGCGCATGACCCCTTTCGGCGTCTCAATAACAGCCAGGGTATCCCACTTGGGTGGCTTCTGCGCCACTAAATAACTAACCACCAGAACGGCTAAGCTCCACTTCCGCATAAGCACTTTCCGCTAAAATACCAATCGGCGGATGAACCTTATGCACCCGTATCCGCACCTTCTCCACAAAGGCCCAGCGCTCCATTATAGCATACGCTATCCCCTCCGCTATGTGCTCAATCAAAGTACCCTCTCGAGAGAAGGAATCCTTAATGAGGCCGGCTATCTCACGATAATCAATAGGAGGATCCCCGCCCATAGCCTCCATCCGATACTCCACCTCCGCATCTACCCGAAATAGCCGCCCCATCTTCCGCTCTTCCGGATAATACCCCACATGCCCATACACCTCCACCCCCCACAGCCCTACTCGCCGACTAACTCTATATACCCTTGATTCCATATTAGCCGGTAATAATTCCCCGCTTCATCCACAAAAAGAAGCCGCCGCTCCCCCCGGTCAATCACCCAATGCCCCCCCTCCGCCTTAGGCCCATTCCCCACCAGCCAAACTCCATTCCGAAAATGCATGAAAACCTCCATCCCCTTCTTGCGAACCTGAATAACGGCAAAATGAAAATGTTGAGAACTCAACGAAGAATCACAGGATACTAAGTATTCTCGCACACCATCTCTATTAATATCCAGAGGAAGTGTCTTGTTCAGCACATAAGGCTGACATCCTAAGAGACGGGAGGCTTCATAACTCACATAACTCTCCGAGGCTTGGGGAGCTTCTTTTCGGCCGCTGACCCAGAGCCACACCGAAAGCCCAACAATAAAGCCCAAAAGCATTAGCAGCCAGATTTGCCCCAGCCTATCCCTCATAACAAAGTCGGATTGAGAAATCGGTCCAGCCTACGCCGAAGTAGCTTTTTCTGAAGCGCTTCTCTCACGGCCCCCACCTGATGCGGGCTATGCATATCGCTGCCTATAAAGTGAGTCCATCCTTTTTCTAAAAGGTACTCGGCCCTTTCCATTTCTACTTTTCCATAATAGCCAGCCAAGGATAAGAGATTTACTTGCAAAAAATACCCCCTTTCGTACCAATATTGAAGTTTATCGGGCGTAGCATAAGGATATCTCTCGGGATGCGCAATAACAATCGTATAACCTTGCTGTTGAAGCTCAAAGAGAGCCGCCTCCCATCCTATGGGCAAAAAGGAAAACCCCAATTCTATCAGCAAATACCGCTTAGGACCGAAAAATCTTAACTTTGTTGCTTTGCTCAAAAGCTCCTGCTCCAGTAGATACTCCGCAGCGGCCGTAATATGAATAGGCATTTCCTGTTCTTGGACCTGCTGCCGAAGCTGAGAGAGCTTTTCGTCTATGGCATCATCTGTGGTGGGAAAGTAAGAACTATGGTGCGGCGTAGCAATAACTTTCTGATACCCCATCTCCACCCAGAAAAATACCATTTGAAGGGCATCTTGCATGTGGCGGGCTCCATCGTCCAACCCCGGTAAAACATGGTTATGCAGCTCTACCATGAGCTCGGCTCCTAAGTTCACAGGCACTTTTCTGGAGCGAAACCACCACATCCCCTACAAAGGTATCCACTTACGGACCCTCTCCGGCCAGGAAACTTTCCTACGAGAATAGTAATACCGTGAGGCTCCATACCCCTCTCCATAATACCCATACCCATATCCATACCCATAATGCGGCCGGTGCGTCTTCGTACCATTGAATAGCAGATACACCTTCCTCAGATGATGCTGCTTCACAATATCTTCCAAATGATTCAAGAAGGTAACCTTAGAATAATCCGCCCGAAACACATACAACGTAATCGCCTCTGGAAACTGAGATAACACGGACAGGGCATCGGGGACCAGCCCCAAGGGAGATGTATCAAAAATAAAGTAGTCAAATTGCCCCTGATACCTCAAAATAAATTCTCTCAGCCGAGGGGAGGCTAAAAGCTCAGCGGGATTAGGAGGGAGAGGCCCACTGGGGAGAAGGTATAAACTCTCCAAAAGGAAATTGACCCAGAGGGGCTGAGCTGCTCCATTCTCTTCTCCCCCCCCTACCCCAGAAGCCAGCCAGGTAGAAAGCCCGGCCGCCTGCATAAGCCCTTGCTGCTGCGTAAGGTGCGCCCGCCGCAAGTCCGCATCCATAAGAAGCACCCTCCGTCCCGCCAGAGCATATACGTACGCCAAGGCAGAAGATAGGTAGGTCTTCCCCTCCCCACTCACCGTAGAGGTTACAATCACCACCTTAGGCCCTTCCTTATCCCACAAAAAGTCTAAACTATTTCTCAAACTGCGTAACACCTCAATCTGAAGATTAGACAAATAACCAACCCCAAGCTCATAATTCCGCTCTCTCTTACGATTTGCCGGCAACTCTCCAATCACAGGCACCGGCGATATCGGCTCAATATCCCGCCTATAAGAAACTTGCTGCGTAAGAACCTCCCTGAGAAATACACCTCCAATACCTATCACCACCCCTAATAAGATTAAAGCCACATAGACCTGTATCTTATTGGGACTAAGCGGAAAACTGGGCAAAGTAGGCGGCTGCGTCACCCGCAAAAGAGAAACTATCCCAGAACGTTCTATACTCAGCTGCAAACGACGCTCCACCAGGAGCTCATATATCTTCTTCTTACTCTCCCAACTAAAATTAACCAAGTCTAACCGCCTTTTACTATCAATATCTCTATACAATCGAGGCAAACCGCTCTCCACATACTTCCTGACATACTCATGTCTATGTGCTATCAATCTCTTCTCAAGCTGAATAGACTCTCTCAAAACATCAAGCTCTACTCGTATCTTTTCTGATAAATCCAAAACATAACGAGAGTTCCGAGCATATCGCTGCAAGGCAAAGTTATAAGACCTTATCTTATCATTTAGCGCTTTAGCGCCCTCAGAAAGCTCAGACAAGCCCGGTGGAATAATCAAAAGGGGAATAGAGTCAGCTTTCGCATCAAGATAGGT